>Ga0310786_10004177_pt1 | contig 20248 bp, 15 predicted proteins | sample AusTroGonzalo_MG_FD_203881 | JGI IMG/M metagenome (GOLD analysis project Ga0310786, IMG submission 203881) | Bovine rumen microbial communities from tropical cattle in Woodstock, Queensland, Australia - Gonzalo_03 (v2) (version 2) | ecosystem: Host-associated > Mammals > Digestive system >... | reverse complement strand
TAAACAATGGCCGTTTTGCCCGCAGACCTAATGAAATGGCAATTTGAGCATGCTAAAATGCCAATATGCGGTAACTGCCGCAACTGTATTTATGGAGGGTGAAAATGGGAGATCATTTAAGATCAGGCAAACAGATCGATAAGACCTTGCGTGATCTGTCTTTGAAAAAAGAAGCTCCTAAGAGCGGTTATATCCTTTTGGTCCTGTTCTATCTGATCGCCATGTTCGGAACGATCTTCGTTTCAAGGAACGGCGGACGCATGATACAGATCTTTGAGAACCAGATCCCGTTCTCCGCATTTGCAGGCGTCATTTCCTCACTCGCAAACATTTGCATCATCTGTCTCGTAGTGCTGTACCGCAAGACCGGTTTTATCTCAGCGCTCATCCTCCTTCTTTCGCAGTTCCCGATGATTGCCGTCAACATCTTCGTAAGGCGCAACGTCAACAATCTTCCGGGATTCTTCATGAACATTCTGGCTATCGTCGCCTGCCTGATCATCTACTTCACGCATAAAAAGGTCCTGAAATATCAGCAGACATTAAGGGATCAGGCGGTCAAAGACAGGCTGACGGGCCTTCCCAACAGATTTGCCTGCACCGAGCTCATGACCGATCTCGTAAAGCACGACGAGAAATTTGCTCTCGTCACAGTCGACCTTAACGATTTCAAGAGCATCAACGACACGATGGGTCACGAGACCGGAAACGAAGTCCTCAAGGCCATTGCAGAACGCTGGTCAGATCTGTCCGACAAGATGGAAAACGGCATAAGCGTATTCGTGGCACGTCTTTCTGCTGATGAATTCATCCTGATAATCAGCGGTTACAGCCTTTCCGAAGATGCCGACAGGATCGTTACCCTGTTCAAGGATGAGCTCGAAAAGAAGCTGACGATCGACGGGTGCGATTACTTTATCACCGCCTGCTTCGGCATCACCGAGTATCCCAAGGACGAAAACAACATTGATGCGCTTTTCCTGTATGCCGATACGGCTCTCCATGAAGTCAAGCGTCTCAGAGGCAGCGGCGGTTACAGTATCATGCGCTTCAGCCCTGAGATCCTCAATTCCGAAAAACTCGTCGAGACGGAACGCAAGCTCCGTTATGCATTAGACAACAAAAAGATCTCATTCAACCTCCAGCCGCAGTTTGACATCAACCATAAGCTCCGCGGTTTTGAGGCATTAGCCCGCATGAGGGACAACGACGGATCTTACATCAGCCCCACCGAATTCATTCCCGTTGCAGAAAAATCAGGCCTCATCGACCGTGTGGACATCAGGGTCTTTGAGCTTGCTGTAAGTTTCCTCGCTGACGTATTAAGGGGCAAAAAGGAGACCGACCTGATCATCAGCTGCAACGTTTCGGTCAAGCACCTCATGAAGAACAGCTTCATCGATGAGATAAAAGGGATCATCGTCAAATATCAGGTTCCCGCGAGCAACATCGAGATCGAGATAACCGAGTCCGTCATGATCGACTCAATGGACAAGGCAATGGAAAGGATCAACGAGATAAAGGCTCTGGGCATGAAGGTCGCGATCGACGACTTCGGTACCGGCTACTCTTCACTGAGCTACCTCAACAGCTTCCCTTCAGATCTGCTTAAGATCGACAAGTCCTTCATCGACCTGATGAACACCAGCGAATCGTCCAAGAAATACGTCGCCGCGATCGTAACGATCGGTCACGTATTGAACTTCAGCGTAATCTCCGAAGGCGTTGAGGATGAATCCCAGATAGAGACGCTCAAAGAGATCGGATGCGACTACATCCAGGGATTTGTCTGGGGATGTCCGATGTCGGCGGATGACGCTTTAGAGCTTGTATTCTCTTGATCTGTAACAATGTTAAAAGGGCGCCCCGTTGATGGAGCGCCCCTTTTTTATGCAAGAAAAATGCTGCTTATTTCCTGCCAAGGAACAGCGGCAGCAGGAGCGATAACAGGAATCCTGCAATGAAGTTCATCACGACTCCGATCGCCAGCGCGATGATGAGCTGGTTCAAGATGACGCCCGCAATAACGACTACAGCCGAAGGTCCGATCCCCAGGTAAAGGAACATGATCTGAAGGACCGTTTTTATAGTCTGTGCGTGCTCACCCGGAACGGACAGCGCGATGAAAGTTCCCGCGTTCGTAGCAAAGAAGCTGACCGACAGGATGAACAGGAACCAGACGAGAACCGAAACGGGATTCGTTCCAAGCATTATTCCTGCGATCACCATCGGGACGGCAAGGTCGATCGCCGTTACCGCAAGGCATCCCAAGAGCGAATACAATATCTTCTTGTAATTCTTTTCAGGGATAAGGAGGAAGAATTCCCTTGAAGTATCTTCCCTGATCGGATCGCCCAGCGTCCTGTAGAACGCGATAATTCCCATAGCCGCTGCGGGAATGAAGAACATGTCATCAAAACCCGTTGCGTAATTTTTCACAACATATGAGATCGTGACCGCAGAGATCAGATAGACGATCATGGTAGTGGAAAAGATCTTGAGCTTGGCAAATCTGAACCTGTTGTAAACAGCCTTGTAGAAGAACACGTTCGCGCCGCTTCCGAAACGGAATCCTTCGCGGTCGATCTTGCCCTTCCTCTCCTTTTCGCGGATGACGGTAGCGCCGTTTGAAGCCCTCTGCGCATTTTCGAGCGCCTCAGCTTTTCTCTCGGTCGCAAACATCGCATCCTCATAGAAATCTGCCTTCATCTTCCAGATGAACAATATCAGGAAGAAACATGCCGCAACGAAGAGTCCAAGGTAGACTCCCGACATCTTAAGATCGTTCTTCGAAGCATAGTAAGCGATGCCCCTAAGCCATCCCCAGAAGGGTACCCAGTGCGTTTTCGTGCCTGCGAAATAACCGAATACCGCAGGGACCAGTTCCTTTTTGCTGACGGTGACATATGCCGCAAAGCCTGCTCCGATAAGGCCGTAGATGCCTATAAGGATCTTGTTTGTCAGTTCGATGCCGTTATCGAACTTGGATGTGATCGTATAGAAAGTAACCTGAACGAGCGTGCTGAACATTAAGATCAGCATGTATACCACGATGCAGGACAGAGCACCCCAGAATCCGAGTTTCGCGCCGTTCATGAGGTTCGGGACCTGATAGAGCATAAAAAAGGATACGAATATCGAAGATCCAAGCGTGCACAAAAGCCTGAACATCAGTACCGACTGGGGCCTTAAAGGCGACGCGAAGAGCATCGGCACGTCGGCCGGCTGGAATATCTTTCCTGAGGATTTTGCGTTGACGACGTTGGTCGCGAGGACCACTAAGAACAGCACTGAAATGACGAGGTCCACGACGTCGACCGTGCTCACTCCGTATTCTTTCATCTTGGCTGAGATCTCGTTTCCAAGCGAGAATTCCAGATGGATTTCCGCATCGTCATCCGTCTCTTCACCTTCTTCGGTAATGGAGATCGTTGTGTTCTGCTCGGGCTCATCTTCTTTTATTACGGCAGACGCAATAAGGCCGAATATGCCTCCGATGACGGCGCCTCCGACCGCAAGGACCAGGAATACCGCGACCCAGGTCTTTAAGAGCTTCTTAAGCGTGTTAAGAAGCGAGTGGGAAACGTAATAGAAAAACAGTCTCATTTTGTTTCTCCCGTTCCCTCACCCGCAGCAGCATTTTCGCTGACGGATTCTTTTTCGATGCCTTCTGTTACCTCAAAGAACAGGTCTTCAAGGCTCTTTCCGCTGCCATCGATCTCATCTCTTGTGACATTAGCCTTGATCTTGCCGCCCTGCATTATTATGGTCCTGTCCCAGAGCATGTCTACGCTGTCGATGATGTGCGTTGAAATGAACAGTGTCTTTCCTGCTCTTCTCATCTCTTCGATGTAGTTCTTGAGTTCCTTGATCGCGTGCGGATCAAGGCCCAGCATGGGCTCGTCGAGCAGAAGGATGTCGGGATCGGGCAAAAGACCGATGCAGAGATTTAACTTCTGCTGCATTCCTTTTGAAAGCTCGTCTCCGAACTTCTTTCTCTTGTCGTCGAGCTCGAAACGCTTGAGCAGCATGTCGATACGCTCTTTGTAATTCGTGAGCTTATATGCTCTGGCGATAAATTCCATGTGCTCGACTACGGTGAGATTCGGATATAAAGACGGCAATTCGGGAATATATCCCAGGTGCTTTCTTGCCTCGGAAGTCTTGTTGTTGACACCGTTTACGGTGATGGTTCCCTGATACCTGAGGAACCCTATGATCGACTTGATTATCGTACTCTTTCCCGCGCCGTTGGGTCCCAAAAGGACCGTCAGAGAGCCCGGTTCAAGCGTGAAGGATACGTCATCGCATGCAAGGTTTTTGCCGTAACGCTTGGTTACGTTCTTAACTTCCAACATAAATTGTTACCCCCAATTCCAATGTGAGTATTCACACTTGTGATATTTTGCCACCAAAAATGCCCTAATTCAATATAAATCGGCCTTTGAGGGTTTTTGTGGTCCACTAATAGGATAAAAATATAACGGTTTTTTGTCTGACATCTATCTTTTAATGTGCTAAAATTGCATGTCAAAATACGAAACTACATGTTTCGCAAGTCCAATAAAATGAGGTGGGCGTTATGTCAGATTCAAAGACATACAGGGTATTCGTGCTCAATCCCGGCAGCACGTCAACAAAGCTCGAATATTTCGAGAACGAGAAGAGCATCAAGAAGGACAACATCTTCCACGACTCTACTATCCTACGTAATTTCGATACCATTAATGCCCAGCTCTATTACCGCATGGAATACGTAAGAAAGTGGCTCAAGGATAACGATATAGACTTGACCGGCATTGATGCGATCGTCGGAAGAGGCGGCGCATGCTATCCCGTACCGAGCGGCACATATGAAGTAGACGAAAGACTTTTAAACGACGTACGCTCCGCAAAAGGCGGCGTTTACCACTCCTCCATGCTCGGCATCCAGATGGCAAAAGAACTCCACGACGAGTTCGGCGGAAGGCTCCTCATGGTCGACCCGATCGTTGTTGACGAGCTTCAGGACGTAGCAAGGATCACGGGCGTCAAAGGCCTTTACAGAACATCAGCGACACACGCTCTCAACCTCAAGGCAACCGCACGCGAGCACGCCAAGAGAACAGGCGTTAAGTATAAGGACATGAACTACATCGTCTGCCACATCGATGGCGGCATCACGGTCACGGCTCACCAGAAGGGCCGCATGATCGACGCAAACGACGGAAGTGGCGGCGACGGCCCGTTCACACCCACACGTATGGGTACTATGGCAGTAACTGACGTCATCAAGTTCCTTTTCGACAAGCCCCTTGAAGACGTAAGAAAGCTCTGCCAGTCAACAGGCGGCCTTTCTTCATGGTTCGGCACATCCAATTCAGACACCATCCACGAGCTCGTTGAGAAAGGCGATCCCAAGGCAACTCTCATCTGGAATGCCCTGATCTACCAGATCAACAAGCTCATCGGCTCAATGGCATGCGTACTCCACGGCAAGGTTGACGCTATCATCCTCACCGGCGGACTCATGCGTTTCGACGACGTTTACGAAGGCATCAAGGAAGCAAGCGGTTGGATCGCGCCCGTTTTCTCCTACCCCGGAGAATTAGAGCATGAAGCAATGAGAGACGGCGCCCTCCGCGTCTTAAGAGGCGAAGAGGAAGCACTTACATATCCCGGAAAGCCTGTATTCTCGGGCTTTGATTTCGACTGATAAAGGAGGCATTTATGGGTTTCATCGACACGATCAAGGCAAAGGCAAAAGCAGATCTCAAGACAATAGTTCTCCCCGAATCCGAGGACGACAGAACCCTCAAAGCTGCTGAAACAGTTGTAAAAGAAGGCTTCGCGCTCCCCATAATCTTAGGCGCTGAAGCAGACGTAAAAGCTTCCGCAGAGCGCCTCGGCGTATCCCTCGAAGGCGTAAAGATCTTAGATAACACAAAGTCATCTGACATCGACAGATATGCGACACTCCTTGCAGAGATCCGCGCTAAAAAAGGCATGACCTTTGACCAGGCAAAAGAGATCCTTCTGTCCGACAGACTTACCTTCGGCATCCTCATGGTAAAGGCCGGAGATGCTGACGGACTGGTTTCCGGCGCATGCCACACATCAGCAGACATGCTCCGCCCCGCTCTTCAGATAATCAAGACAGCTCCCGGCAGAAAGGTCGCTTCGATCGCATTCATCTTCGAGCTTCCCACACCTGAATTCGGCGAGAACGGAATCCTCCTCTGCGCTGACTGCGCCCTGATGCAGGATCCCAATCCCGAGGAGCTCGCAGAGATCGGCGCCGAGTCCGCCGCATCATTCGAGGCACTCGTTGCGCCCGAAGCAAGAGTCGCATTCCTCTGCCACTCCACAAAGGGCTCAGCAAAGCATCCTTTCGTTGATAAGGTAACTTCAGCAGTAGCTATCGCAAAGGAAAAGTATCCTGAAGTACTCCTCGACGGCGAACTCCAGCTCGACGCAGCGATAATCCCCGAGGTAGGCGCTTCCAAGGCTCCGGGCTCACCCGTTGCAGGCCGCGCAAACGTATTGATCTTCCCCAACCTCGAAGCAGGCAACATCGGCTACAAGCTCATCCAGCGCATCGGCAAAGCTAACGCATACAGCTTCCTCCAGGGCCTCGCAGCTCCGGTAAACGACCTTTCCAGAGGCTGCAGCGTTGAAGAGATCGTAGGCGTCATCGCAGTCACCGCTGTTCAGGCACAGCAGATCAAGAAAGCGTAATTACATTTATCAAATTACAGATCAGGGCCGTCTCTTTTGAGGCGGCCTTTTTGCATTTACCTATAAGGAAACACTTTTCGCTTCCTTATAGGTAAATTTCCTGCCAAAATCCGAAAAAGCACCGGAATTTACCTATAAGAGAGCAACTTTTTGCTTCCTTATAGGCTTTTTTAAGCGCAAACTCCAAAAAACGGCCAAAATTTACCTATAAGGAAACACTTTTCGCTTCCTTATAGGTAAATCGATTTTCGAAAAGCCAAACTCAAAAAGAGACGGCCCATTAGGGACGGCCCTCAAAACTCATTTCTTCAAAAATCTCTTCTTATAGCAGATGCATCTGGAAAAACTCGGAACGTTGTCATAGATCCACTTTGCGTTCTCGGTCGCGAGCCTTATGCAGCCGTGCGAATATCTGCCTCCGAGCCTGCCGTCAAGAACGGTCTTTCCGTTGTGGCCCTTGTAAGTGATGCTGTGTATCCAGAGTTCCTTGTGAAGCCTGACTGCCCAATATACCTGGCAGTTGTATGAATAGAACCCCTTGCTCTTAACGCCGATCTCGTGATCGCGGTTCCAATAAGTCTTATAAATTCCCGGCGCGCATATCCAGAACTTGATAAGTTCCCAGTGGTTCTTCTTGCCCTTGAAAACGCCTAAGAAGCAGTACTGGCTGTCGACAAGGACCAGATACTTGGTCTTACTCGTATATTTCTGCGCTTTCTTGATCATGTAATCGCGGATCTTGGAAGCATCCTTGTAAGAAGCGGTGGTCTTGCTGACGACTCCGTTGATGTTGGGCATCTTTATCGTATCGCCCTGGCTGCGCTCTGCGAGTACGATCTGAATTCCGCCGATCGCGTAGTTATAGTCTTCGTTTCCGGTGACGAAGCCGTCGCAGTTCCAGCCGAGCCAGCCGTAGCCTTCGAGGTATACCCTATAGAAGATCCTGTATCTTACGAGGAGCTTTTCGGTCAGGTAGATCTTTATCTTCTGGACGTTCTTTTTCGCCTTTTCGCTTCCGGCGATTTCGAAATTGCCTGCCTGGCCGGTCCAGCCTTTTCCTTCAAGATATGTGTTGCAGCAGACCTTGCCTTCGATGTCGCTCTTTATACCGATCTCGATCGCCTGGATGCCAAGGCCCTTGCCGGGTTTTCCCGCTACCTTGCCCTGCTCTGTGTAGTCCTTGTCCCAGCCTTTGCCGTCAGTGAAAACTTTATAAGTGAGCTCAGCGTCTTCGGGATTTGTGTAAGAAACGGCCGCGGGGGCCTTTGTTGCAGTCTTTTTCTTTGTGCTCTTTTTGGGGGCGGCCTCATCGATAAGTCCGTCAGACAAAGCTTCCTCATCAACGAATTCTCCTGTAAAAGAAGCTGCCTCAGAAGCCGTGGGGGCCAATTCAGACAACAAAGAGAACGATATCAATACCGTCAAAAACAAACAAAATGCGCGTCTGAACCTGTTCAAGACCATGCCCCCTTAAATAAACTGGAAGTAATAATAACACACCCGCGTTATCTTTCCAAAAACTGAGACATTAATAGTCCTATTCGTGGAGTATACTTGTAGCAGTTATATTTTCAGATAACGAAAACCGTTCAAGGAGTGATCACCATGAAGAAGGCAACCGTTAAGATCCTGATGTCAGCTCTTCTCGTTTCGACTCTTGTCCTCGAAGGCTGCGGAACCGGCTACAAGGGCAGCAAGGTCGGCAAAGACGCTGAGCTTAAGGCAGCAACCCTCGCAGATAACGAACCCAAGATCACGGATGAGAATAATCCCATCGCGCAGGGCAAGAAGATCGTCGATATCAATTTCGATGACGGCGACATTGACGGATTCGGCTCATTCAAGGAAGGCGGCGAGTTCTATCTCGGCAACAAAGACGGAATGCTCGACGTCAAGATCGTAAACGTCGGTTACGTGGACTATTCCAATCAGGCATTCTGGGACGGTTTCGCACTCGTTGAAGGATGCGAATACACATACAGTTTTGACATCAAGTCTGACATCGAGCGTCAGGTAGAATACCGCCTTCAGATCAACGGCGGCGACTATCACAAGTACAAAGGCGAATATATCAAAGTCGGTCCCGAGGTCACGAACTTCAAGGTCGATTTCGTAATGAAGGAGAAATCAGATGCTTCTCCGCGCTTGGTTTTCAACATGGGATTTATGGACGATATGGAAAAATCTAACAAACCTTCAGAACATCACGTTTACATCGATAACATCTGCCTCCAGGTCAAGGATAATTCCAATGCGAAGGCACCCAAGATCGAGGCTCTCCCCTCTTACCTTAACGTTGCGATCAACCAGACCGGCTACAGGATCAATGACGAGAAGACTGTTTTCGTAAAGACCGAAAAGGGCAAGGAAGATTTCTTCGTAGTCAACGCTGAGACCGGCAAGATCGCATGGCAGGGCAAGCTCTCCGAGACTGCTGACGATCCGGCTTCAAAGACCAAGGTCGCAAGAGGTGATTTCTCAGGAGTCAACCAGCCCGGCACTTACTACATCTATACCGCTGCAGGAGCTTCTTACACATTTAAGATCGCTGATGACGTTTACGCGGATCTTTACAAGGACGTCGTCCTGATGCTTTACAGACAGCGCTGCGGAGTTGAAACGGATAAAGCTATAGCAGGTGAGGATTTTGCTCATAAGGCTTGCCACACAGGTGAAGCAAAGATCTTCGGAACATCCAAGAAGAAAGATGTTTCTGGAGGATGGCACGACGCGGGCGACTACGGCAGATACATCGTTTCAGGCGCAAAGACCGTCGCTGATCTTTTCGCAGCTTACGAAGATTACGGCGTAAAGGCTGACAACCTCGGCCTCCCCGAGAGCGGCAACAACGTTCCCGATCTTTTGGATGAAGCGCGTTTTGAATTAGACTGGATGCTCAAGATGCAGGATGAGGAGACCGGCGGCGTTTACCACAAGGTCACAGGCATGAAGTTCCCTGACATGGCAACCGTTCCTGAGAATGAAAAAGAAGAGATGGTGATCGCCCCCATTTCCACGGCAGCTACAGGCGACTTCGCTGCTGTAATGGCAAGAGCTTCGATCATCTATAAGGACATCGATGCGGCTTTCGCAAACAAGGCTTACGAAGCAGCAACAAAGGCTTGGAAATACATCGCAGACAATAATGACACCACAGGCTTCAAGAACCCTGAGGGCATGGACACCGGCGAATACCCGGACGCAAACACTCTGGACGAAAGATACTGGGCTGCCGCTGAGCTCTACCTCGCAACTGTTGCTGAGGACGGCGGCGCCAGAAGAGCTGACCCTTATGCGGCATTCATAAAGAAGACCCTGGGAGATTCAAACCTCAAGTGCGGTCTCGGCTGGTCAGACATGGCAATGTATGCTGTTTACGATCTTGCAAAGTCTTCTACAGAATTCGCTGCTGACGCAAAGAAGCTCCTCCTCGCAGAAGCTAACAAGCTCATCGCCGCTGCAGCGACCGACAGATACTATCAGAGCCTCGGAACAAACTACTACTGGGGCAGCAACATGGGCATCGCTTCCAACGGAGAACTCCTCTACATGGCAGCGAGAGTCGCTGACGAGAAGGCCGCTCCCACCTACAAGAAGGCGGCATCCAAGGAACTCGATTATCTCCTCGGCGCAAACGCGATGGGCTATTCATTCGTTACAGGCTACGGCATCTTCTGCCCGCAGGACGTTCACCACAGACCTTCCGTTGCAGCAGGCAAGGCAATGCCCGGAATGCTCGTAGGCGGCGCTGACAACGCTCTCGAGGACGATTACGCAAAGAAGATGTGCAAGAACGAAGCTCCTTCGATGTGCTACATAGACAACGAGGCAAGCTACTCCACAAATGAAGTTACCGTTTACTGGAACTCGCCGCTGATCTACATCCTCGCTGCCGAAGGATCCTGATTAACAGATCGTTTTACTGATATAATTAGCAACATGAAGATCTGGGTAGTTAACGACGACGGTATCGGTTCGGACGGAATAAAAGTCCTTGCAAAGCACGCCCTTAAATTCGGCGAGGTCACTGTGATCGCGCCCGTTGAACAGTGCTCGGGCATGTCACAGAGATTGACGATAGGCCTTTTCGAGAAGGGCAAAGCCAAGAGAAGGATCAAGAGAGTTCCTTTCCCTGTCGAAGGCGTAAAGGAAGCTTATGCCGTTGAAGGAACGCCCACCGACTGCATGATCGTCGCGGCAGAGTATATCGAAGAGAAGCCCGATATCGTCTTTTCGGGAATCAACCAGGGCGAAAACGCAGGCATCGACATCCTCTATTCAGGAACGATCGGCGCGGCCATGGAAGCTTTGGTACAGCGCTTCCCCGCCATTGCTTTCTCGCTCAAGTGGGAAGCTACAGGCTTCGAGCTCGTTGAACAGGAGATCGACGGCATTATGGCATCGCTCCTTGAGAAGAAACTGCCAAGAAACCAGATCTGGAACGTCAATTTCCCTGCACATAAACCCGCAGACTTCAAAGGCATCCTTTGGGACCGCGTACCCAGCCAGCGAAGATACGGCAACTGTCCGCAGGATTCAGAAGACGTTGAGAACTCAGACAGAGTGGCTTTAGACGAGGGTTACATCTCGATCGGCACAGTAACCAACATGGCTTTAGTGCCTTAAGGAAGCGCAGTGCTCATGAAAGATAAAAAGCTCAAACAAAAAGGGTCCCTTTCAAAGGCTGAACTCATAATCCTGATAGCATCCGCAGTGGTAACGATCACGCTCGTTTCCACATGTTCGCCCTTCTTCCCTTTCAATCCCTGGGACGACGCGAACTGCTTCTTTACGCTCGGCAGAGGAATAATCCACGGAAAGGTTCCCTACAGGGACCTCTACGAACAGAAAGGCCCGCTCCTTTATTTTCTGTACGCGCTTGCCGCGCTGATCAGCGAGAAGTCTTTCACCGGCGCGTGGATCATCGAATGCGTAATGGCTTCGCTTTTCGCGATTTTCTCGTGGAAGACAGCCAAGCTTTTCACCGATCCGCCGCTTTACGCGATAAGCCTCGTACCCTTGCTTTTGGGACTGACATACACGGTAAGAGTATTCAACTTCGGTGGAAACGCTGAAGAGCTCTGTTTCCCGCTTCTTACGATCTCGCTTTATTATGGACTCAAGGCGATCGCAAACGGCGACGGGCTCCCTGAGAACAGGGAAGCTTTCATCTGCGGCATAATGGCATCGGCACTCTTCTGGATAAAGTACACGTTCATGGGATTCATGGCGGGCTTCTGCCTTTATATCCTCATAATGGCGGTCGCACAGAAGAAGTTCGCAAAGCTCTGGTCTTTGATCTGGAGATTCATCGCGGGCTTTGTTGCGCTCTCCGTTCCGATCCTCATCTATTTCCTCGCAAACGGCGCGCTGAATTCGCTTTGGGAAGCATATTTCTATAACAACATCTTCCTATACCATTCAAGAATGCCTCTGGGCGGCATCAAGGACCTGCCGGTCATCAGGAACATCTACATCGCCATTTACTGCACCATCGCGATCTCAAGGAGCTACCCCGAGTTCGGGATCATGTTCCTTGCTTCCATTGCTTCACTTTTCTCTTTCGGAAAGAAAGTCTACAGAAAAGTATGGTTCCTGTATTTCATTACGCTGGCCGCGACTCTTCTGGTCGTCTTCACAAAGGCTACGTTCATCTATTACTACGTCTACATAATCGCTTACTGCTTCAGCATAATCCTGATCCCTTTCATCAAGGGACTGGCCTTCATTTCAAAGAAACTGAAAGACCGCGAATCGCTGCTTAAATTCGTAACCGTAAGCATACTCTCAGTCTGCTTCATCGTAGTCCTGCTCCTCGGCAAGAACGCATATCTTTTCATGCAGCCGAAAGAAAAAGTTGCGCAGTTCCGCTACGCAGAGACCATCAATCAGACTCCTGACGCAAAGATCCTGACCTACGATGTAATGGATTCGGGATTCTATACCGCTGCAGGACTTCTGCCTGCCAACAGATTCTTCTGTTTCCTCAACATCGAATCCAACTATCCCGCGATCCTTGAAGAGCAGCACAGGCTTATAAAAGAAGGATATTACGACTACATCATAACGTCCTATTTCTGCGAGGAAAAATGGGATAACTACGAGCTCGTCCGCGAAGAGACCGACGAATACGTCGATTACACAGGCGTAAAAGCCCTCAACGGATTCAGACTCTATAAGAGAAAATAATCACTGCATATACTTTTCGCCTTCGAGCTTTGCCTCTTTGACTCTCTTGGTCAGAGGATTCTCGAAATCGAAAAGCCAGCCCGGATCAACTTCATTATCCCAGCGGTAAAGGCCTGTCTTAAGAGAGCCGTCCTTGCCGGAAATGCGTACCCATCCGATGGCGTTAAGTCTCGTTCCCGCGGGAACACGCTTAAGTAATTTGCCGTCAGCATTCAATATCTCAGCAGAATCATCTATGTCATGGCTGAAGCCGTCGAGATATACATCAAAGCCTCTGAGGCGTGACGTGATCTTGTCATAGGTCCAGGGAGCAGCGGTCGGGTCGTTTCCAATATGACCCATGACTACAACGTAGTTCGCGCCCTCTGCTTTTGCGGCATCGATCGCTGCCTGGGCTGCCTTAACGATGGCATCACCGTTCTCATCGCCCATGAAGCCGTAAATGTAATTGCCTGCTTCATCCTGGAAAGCTTCCGCGGGAGCAAGTGTCAGCGCCTTAGGTGTGGTGATACCTACAAAAGCGATCTTCTTTCCGCATACTTCCCTTATCGTGTAAGGCTTTAATACCTGTTTGCCGTTCTTTACGAAATTGCAGCTGATGTATTCGAAGTTAGCCTTTCTAACTACCTCGTAAAAGCGCTCCATGCCGTAATGGAACTCGTGCTCACCGGGGATGGCAACGTCATATCCCAGGTCGTTCATGATGTTGATCATGACCTCACCGCGGGAGTTATATGTCATCGGCGTGCCCTGGATGGCATCGCCGTCATCTACCAAGAGAACGGTGTCGCCCTTGAGTTCTAACTGATATCTGACCTCATAAACGCCGCCGAAAGAAAAGCCTCTGTCGAAGCTTCCGTGGATATCGCCGGTCATGAGGATGACTATGTCGCCGTTTGGCTCGACGTCAGGTCTTTTGTGAAGTGAAGGCGTATTTGAAGGAACAAGCGGAGCTTCGAGCTTGGAAGTAGTCTCCGTAGTTGTAGTAACGATTGAAGGAACCGAAGGCTCCTCGCCGCGCGAACATGCGCCGATAAGGAGTGTACAAGCAATTAATAATGCTGAAAGTGCTTTCTTTTTAATAGTTTTATCCAACTTTCTGTATGATTTCTGCTCCCGGTGTCATTTTTGACGGCTCTATTATACATTATTCAAAAATCCGCATTTAATAAAATTTTAAGGTTTTTTCCACTTTTGATTTAATAATTTGTTCGATACTATGTTATCGCAAGGGGGACCTAAGGTATGTACAACATTCTGATCTGCGACGATGAGCAGGATATCATCAACGCTCTTAAGATCTATCTTTCCAATCCGGAATACAGCTTCCTGGAAGCAACGAACGGCCGTGCTGCGGTAGAAGCTGTCGAATCAAACGAGATCCATCTGATCCTGATGGACATCATGATGCCCGGAATGGACGGAATCTCCGCAATGGTAAAGATCCGTGAACTTTCCAACGTCCCGGTCATTCTCCTGACCGCGAAAAGCGAAGACGCTGACAAGATCATGGGCCTCAACGCAGGCGCGGACGATTACATCACCAAACCCTTCAACCCCAACGAAGTAGTTGCAAGAGTGCGTTCGCAGCTCAGGCGCTACACCCAGCTGGGTTCCGGCACGCCGGTCAGCACAGTGATCACGATCGGCGGACTTGAACTCAACGACAACGAAAAGACCGTCACCCTTGACGGCGAAGATCTGTCCCTCAGGCCTAAGGAATACGACATCTTAAAGCTTCTGATGGGGAATCCGGGTAAAGTTTTCTCGACCAAGGAAATCTACAGACTCGTTTGGAAGGATTCCCCCGCCGGAAGCAGCGAAAACACTGTTGCCGTACATATCCGCCACCTGCGCGAAAAGATCGAGATCAACCCCAATGAACCCCGCTACCTCAAGGTAATCTGGGGCCAGGGCTACAAGATTGAAAAGGATAAATGAAATGGAAGAAAATAACAAACTCGTTCTCGCAGAAGATATCGAAACTGCAGAACCTCAGGAAGCAACAACACCGGCTTCCCCTGAAAAGAAAAAGCTCCCGCTGACCCACAGCCTCCCGGCCAAGGTCGCGGCCTTCATCGTAACCGTGATCGCAGTCATCGCTTTCTTCGGATGTGCAGCACTCGGATTCCTCGCATTCGAATCCAATTTCTACACGACTCCTAAGGAAGAGATCAGAAGAAATGCTTTTGAAGGTCAGGTAATAAACGATGCGACTGAAGCCGCAAACGAGCTTTACCACGACGATTTCAACGGTAAGGATCACGCCACGAATATCGTTGCGCGCAAGAACATCGCCTACATAACGATCGATTTTTCGGAAGACATCGTCAACAAGACATGGACCTACAAGTCCGACAAAGAAGCCGGCGACGATACTTTCAGCTTCTACCTTTATAATTTCGACGACCACTATATTCACCGTGTTGGTGACAGCATCAAGGCAAAAGGCATTGCGAAAGTCTTCGTATCGCTCACCAGGGATTTTTCCTACGGCGACAAATACGCTCTGACAAACACCGCTCTGAATCTCGTTTATTCAATGCGTTACATGACTTATGTCGTCGCATTTGTTGCACTGATAGTAGCGCTCTCCTGCTTCATCTTCCTCATGTGCGCATCAGGAAGGCACAAGACCTCCGATAAGCCCGAGGCAAGCTTCGGCACAAAGATCCCCTTCGACCTTATGGTTGTCGGTGCAATGGCAGTCATCTGCCTTTTCGCAGCACCGATAACACAGTTCAGGGGCCGCGAATTAGTCGAATTCATCCTCGCGATGTTCCTGATGGGCGTATCGCTCTGCGTAGGCTTGGGCCTTTGCATGAGCCTTGCGACAAGAGTCAAGCTCGGCGGCTGGTGGAAGAACACCATCACCTTCAAGGTCCTGAACTTCTTCTGGAGAGGCTTTAAATATCTTTGCAAGCTCATCGGAAGCATCCCGCTCGTTTGGAAGACGACCATCGCAGCATGCCTGATCTTCTTCGTCGACCTTCTTTTCGTAGGTCTTGCAGACGAACCCGAAAAGGTAATGTACATCTTCATCCGTTCAGTCCTGCTCTTCCCTGCCCTGATCTATGTCGCCTTAATGCTCAGAAAGCTTCTTGACGGAAGCAAAGACCTGGCAGAAGGCAATCTCGACAAGCAGGTCGACACCAAGGGCATGGTCCTCGATTTCAAGAAGGCCGGCGACAACCTCAACAACGTCGGCAAGGGCATTTCCCTCGCAGTCGATGAGCGCATGAAGAGCGAGAGAATGAAGACTGAACTCATCACGAACGTCTCTCACGACATCAAGACTCCGCTCACGTCCATAATCAACTACTCTGACCTCATCGCAAAGGAACCCGCGGGCAGCGAAAAGATCGCCGAATACGCAGAGGTCCTTCACCGTCAGAGCGAAAAGCTCAAGCGCCTCATCGACGACCTCGTTGAGACATCCAAAGCGACCACCGGAAACCTCGAAGTCATCCTCACTCCCGTCTCAGTAAACGAGCTACTGAGCCAGGCTGAAGGCGAATACGAGCAGAAGATGGAAGCTGCGGGACTTACCCTCATCTCCAACATGCCCGAGGAAACTGTCTCCATAATGGCAGACGGAAGAAGACTCTGGAGAGTCTTCGACAACCTCTTAAACAACGCCTGCAAATACGCGCTCTCAGGAACCCGTGTTTATATGTCGCTCGAGACTCAGGACAAGGAAGCGGTCATCACATTCAAGAACACTTCGCGCGATGCGCTGAACATCTCGGCTGAAGAATTAATGGAAAGATTCGTAAGAGGCGACAAGTCCAGGAATTCTACCACCGAAGGAAACGGTCTGGGACTCGCGATCGCAAAGAGCCTCACCGAACTTCAGAACGGCAGGCTCGACCTCACCGTCGACGGCGACCTTTTCAAGGCAGAGATCAGATTCCCTCTGATTTAACTCAAATTTCACTCAAGATTTAATGATATAATGACAACGGTCTTTTAAAGGCCGTTGTTCTATTTGGGTAAAAGCATTCACAAAGGAGATCTTTATGTCACAGTTACTCAGAATCAAGTGCCCTTCATGCGGCCAGGTAGTCGATGTTCAGGGTTCAGGCGCTCCCTGCGCAAAGTGCAGCACACCTCTCGTTCTTCCTGAGGACGGCGTCATCCAGCTCTACCGTATGGGCAATCCCCTCGGCATGGCAGTAGGTTTCGGCGTATATCTCAACGACATCCCTATGGGCCACCTCGCAAACGCAGAATCCATCAGGATCCCCGTTGCTTACGGTCACTACAAGGTTACATTCTCTCAGGGCATGAGCAGAAAGTGCCAGGCAGCTGAAGTCGACGTCACACCTAACAACAGATATGCTTACGTTAAGGTCCACATCAAGCCCGGCTTCTTCACCAACACACTCGTTGCTGAGCAGACAACTGCTGACCAGATGCCCGCACTCTGATATTTGATCTGATCGATCAAGGCCGCTCCGTTTCCCCGCGGGGCGGTTTTTTATTGCGCTGTCGCGCGGTGTTCAAGATATAAATGTCTTTTTCAACTGACGTTCAGTTTGTTTTTCAGCGCTTCCTGAAGAACTTGTGAGAAATTAATATTCTCTTCCATCGCGGCTTCGTTTAACCACTCAGGTATAGTTAGAGTTTTCTTTACTGCCCTTGTCCCGAACTGTCTTCTGTAATAAGCAGTATCGCAAACAACATAAGTTACGAATTCATCCTTAACGAGTTTGATCTTTTTTATCGGCGTGCTCTCCGGAGCTGCTTTCCCCTTCTCTTCGTAATTTGAATAAACGGAAAGAGCAAGCGCATCTTTTGCCATCATCATTCCGTCTTCGATCGTATCCCCGCATGTGAAACAACCTTCTATGTCCGGAAAACGGATTGAATATTTACCGTCTTTTTCCGGAGTAAAGATGGCGGGATAAACATATACTGATGACTTTTTGTTTTTCATGGCACTGTATCCTTTTGATCAATCCAAACCGGCTTGTTTCCTGATATTCTTTTCAGTTCCGGTCGGCAGCTCTTTTGAATTATGTCTCGGCAGCGTGAAATGCTTTTTAGTTATCGGTGAGTACCATATCTCATGATTAGAACCTTCTTTTTCTTTGCGGCAACCGCTGCTCTCAAGAAGCTTCTTCATCTCCGAAACTTTCATTCCGGCTCCTTTCGTTACGCTTGGATTTTAACACGTGTAATACGTGTTGTAAACGATATCAATAATCAGTTTTATCCTTTTATCGCATCACAGAACACAGATAAAACCTTGCATTTATGTTACGCCGCCCGGTCCGGGGAAAAGCACCAAAATACCGACAAAAACCGACAAATTAAAATGCTCAAACCGCCGTTTCCCATATATACCTAATTATGTTTTTATCTGTATCCCGCTTCCGCGATCTCCAAATTTGCTGAGTGCTAAAAAGTGTGCTGAAAATCGCTGAAAATGGTACACATTTTTGCAAAACAGGGTTAAAGTGCAAAAAAGTGTGCTAAAAATCCCCAAAATCAGCACAAAAAAGTGCACTCCGGCTTCACCCCACTCTCCGCGATCTTTTTTCACGCGCGACCGCGCGGTGTTCAAGGGATGAATGGCCGCGGCACCCGCCCCGGCAACAAAATAAGAGGCGCCCCACAACGAAGCGCCCCCTTGGGAAGTTATATAGAAATTATCCGGCTGTTAAAAGATCATCTCTTAAGGATATCCACGTCTCCGGAAGAAACCTTGATGGTCATCTCGTTTGAACCGTTGCCGCAGATATACTCTTTGCCGTTCTTTGTAAAAGGAAGCTCGTAGTTGAACTCGCCGCTTGAAAGGTGAGGCTTGACGGTAATGTCGGAATCCTCAGGGATATATATCTTAACTCCGCCTGAGCTTGAGTGAATGTCAGCTGTAGCAGGTGCCTTGCCGAGTTTGTACTCGTTCTTGCCGCTTGAGGAAGAGGACTTGAGGTCATTGATCTCCTCTGCTTCAACATTGATCTTGCCTGAGCTTACGTGAACATCAAACGCACCGACCTTGCCAAGGGCTGCAGTAACGGAACCTGATGAAGAGTGGATCTTTACAGAATCAACACTGCCCTTCTGATCAACGTTGACTGTTCCTGAAGAAGAGTTGATGTCGATCGACTTTGCATCACCGTCCTCAACAAGAGCGACCTTGCCTGAAGATGCCTTGATGATGATGTCTGAAGCAGAGCAGTTCATATTAACGTTACCCGAAGATGACTTGGCGTTGACAGTCTTTGAGGTGAAGCCTGAGAAATCGGCGTTCCCGGATGAGATGTGTAAGATCATGCTGTCCAGGTCCTGTGAACCCGGGATCGTTATGTTAAGGTTCTTCTCGATCTGGAAGAAGGAGAGATTCTTCGATGACTTGCAGTACCTGACGTAAAGAGTTGAGCCATCTACCCAGGTGTGAACCTTCTGTTCTTCGGAGAGCTCCTTGTTCGAGGTCTCAGTGATCGAAACCTTGTCGCTGTCAGTTCCCTGAAGCTTAACGTCGCCTGATACGTAATCGATGTTGATCGTCGTGATCTTTTCGGTTATCTCGCGGTCGCCTGCGGTGTACTTGTCGCCGTTCTCATATGTGTATGTGAAGAACGAGAAGAATCCGCCTGAGCAGCCTGTAAGGCAAAGTGTTGATGCTGTTACCATTCCCAAAATTCCTGTGAGTATCTTACTTCTTTTCATTTTTCTTTCCTCCCTTTAACTTTCCGAATAAGAAGCCGATTCCGGCAATTAAGAGTCCAACGACGATTACGATTGCGGGCGGAATCGTTACGCCGGAAGAATAAACTACGCCTGTTTCTGACGCTGCTGCTTCTGCAGTTGACACGAGCTGTGCGAGAACGCCTGATAAGAGTGCTGCTGATGCAATGCAAAGGCCTGTCTTAACGCATGCGTTGGAGCGCAGATATCTGATGATCGCAAAGTATGCCCATGCAATTCCTACGAGCGGCAGGCTGATCGCCATTGCGAGCGGGAAAAATGCTGCGGGGCCGACATAGAGTCCGATGCATGCCATCATGAGGAAAAAGGTCAGCGTGTAAGCGCTCATGATCGCGAGGCCCTTGTGATTGCCCAGGTGCTCTCTGACAGGTCTTCTGAATGCCATGAACGGCGCGAAAAGCATTGTCAGGCCGAAGAGCGTTCCTGAAGCTGCTACGAAAAACCACTTGCCGCCTGTGTAGATGCAGCAGACTGCAAGGAGCAGCATCACACTTGCCATAAATGAGGTCATCGTGGTGAACATCTTGTTCTTGGGCATCAGCAGCGGAACTATTATCAGCGAAGCTGCAACGAGCATTGCCGCGAGCACGATGAAGAACCATGTGAGGCCTGCGCCTGTTGCGAG
>Ga0310786_10004176_pt1 | contig 20250 bp, 18 predicted proteins | sample AusTroGonzalo_MG_FD_203881 | JGI IMG/M metagenome (GOLD analysis project Ga0310786, IMG submission 203881) | Bovine rumen microbial communities from tropical cattle in Woodstock, Queensland, Australia - Gonzalo_03 (v2) (version 2) | ecosystem: Host-associated > Mammals > Digestive system >... | reverse complement strand
TTGTGCCGTCCAGCGTAATGCGCGCCTGTTCTGCATTCCCAGTTATCATGAAGGACTCCCGATTGCTCTGTTGGAAGCCTTGAGCTACAACCTGGATGTGGTGGCAAGCGATATTCCCGCCAACACGGAAGTTCCCTTGCCGGAATCCTGCTTTGCTAAAGTGGGCGATGTCGAATCGCTTGCAAGTACAATTGCAACGCACCTGAAAAACCAGGCGCAAGAAGATTTCGCCTCCATTATTCACGAGTATTACGACTGGGATAAGATTGCCGAACAAACGGCTCGCGTTTATAGAGGCTTGCTTTCGGAATCCTGCGAAACGAAAGAACGAAGTGTGCGCAATCCTGCCTCCGAGGCAGTTGCTCCCTAAAGGTATTTTATGACCTGCGAATCCTGCAATAAATGTAATTCTAAAATTCAGATGCCCACCGACGTGTCGGTGATTACGACTTACCGCTGCCAGATGCGCTGCAAGATGTGCAACATCTGGAAGAACCCGACCAAGAAGACCGAAGAAATTCAGGCGAAGGATTTGGAAATCCTGCCGCAGCTCAAGTTTGCAAACGTTACCGGCGGTGAACCGTTTATTCGCCAGGATCTGGAAGATATTGTCGAAGTCCTTTACACGAAGGCCCCGCGCATCGTGATTAGCACGAGCGGCTGGTGGGTGGACCGCGTCATCAAGCTTGCCGAACGCTTCCCGAACATCGGCATCCGCGTGTCTATCGAAGGCCTCGAAGGCACCAACAACTTTTTGCGTGGCCGCGATGACGGCTTTGAACGCGGCATGCGTACGCTCAAGACTCTCCACGAAATGGGCGTGAAGGATATCGGCTTTGGCCAGACGCTCAGCAACTGGAACAGCAACGACTTGATTCCGCTTTACGAACTGGCCCTTTCGATGAACTTCGAATTCGCGACGGCCGCCTTCCATAACAGCTACTACTTCCACAAGGAAGACAACCAGATTAGCAACAAGGAAGAACTCTGCGCAAACATCAGCAAGTTGGTGAACCGTCTCTTGAAGGAAAACCACCCGAAGTCTTGGTTCCGCGCATTCTTCAATTTGGGCCTTATCAAGTATATTCAGGGCGGCAAGCGCATGCTCCCGTGTGAAGCGGGTTCTGTGAACTTCTTTACGGATCCGTGGGGCGAAGTTTATCCTTGCAACGGCCTTGAACCTCGCTACTGGCAAGAAAGCATGGGCAACATCCACACCGCCAAGAACTTTGAAGAAATCTGGTTCAGTGAACAGGCGCAGAAGGTTCGTGAAAAAGTTCGCACCTGCCCCAAGAACTGTTGGATGGTCGGTACGGCAGCCCCGGTGATGAAAAAGTACATTGCGCATGTGGCTCCGTGGGTGCTGTCCGCAAAACTTAAGAGCTTGTTTGGCAAAGAAATCGACTGCTCCAAGTTTCCTGTGTTTGACGTCGGACAAGATCCGAGACAGGGTGATTTGAGGATGGACAATCAGTGAAAATCCTTTACTTGATTTCTGCGACGAATAATAGCGGATCAACATTCTCTTTTTTGAGCCTGTTGGATTCCGTGATTAAAGAAGGTATTACACCCTATGTGGTGATTCCCGACGACAATAAGGATTTTGTCGCTTTGCTTGAGGAACGCAAAGTCAAGTACTTCGTGGTCCGCCTGCCGTTTTTTTGCTACCCCAGTGTAAAGAAGTGGAATGTTCCTTTGTTCCTGGCGAAAATGCTTGGTCGCCTTTATCTGGAATGGAAGGCCGAAAAACGCGTTGATAAAATTGTCAAGGAAATCAAGCCCGACATTATCCATACAAATGTGGGCCCCATCAGTGTCGGCCATTTTGTAGCAAAAAAGAACGAGCTGCCTCATGTGTGGCATATCAGGGAATACGGCGATCTCGATTTCAACATGCACGCTTTCCCGTCAAAGAAGTTCTTTCACAAATGCCTGCGGGAAGATGCGGTCATTGCGGTTTCGAAGGGCCTGCTGCAGTACAACGAAATCGAAAATCGTGAATGGTCGTTTGTAGTGCCTAATGGGGTTTGCTCCAAGAACAATTTGCCTGCGGAAATCCATAAAGAAAATTTTTTTCTTTGTGCGAGCCGTATAAGCCCTGAAAAGAACATTGATGAAGTGATTGAAGCCTTTGCCAAGTTCTGCGCAAAGCGAAAAGATTATCAATTTTTGGTTTTGGGCAGTGGCGAAGAAAAATACGTGAAGTCCCTGCAGAAGTTGTGTACGCAGCTCCATGTGGAAGATCAGGTTCGTTTCTTGGGTTTCTCTTCGGAAGTCATAGATTTTATGAAACGTGCGAAGGCCTTGATTGTGGCTTCCAAGGCAGAAGGCTTTGGACGTATGACTGCAGAAGCCGGTTTTGCCGGATGCTTGGTGATTGGCAAGAATTGCGGCGGCACAAAAGAAATTTTGCAAAATATGGGTGGATTCCCATATGAGTCAAATTCGGAATTATTAGCTGCAATGCGTAAAGTTGCAGATATGCCTGATGATGAATACCGTTCTTTTGCGGCAAATTGCCAAGATAAGGCTAACCAGAGCTATTCATTGGAAGTATATACAAATCGAGTGATTTCTATTTATAAGAAAGTAGTTGCTAAAAATTAAAGGTAGAACCCCATGTTCGTTCTTTCAAAGTTTATTGGTGACAGTGTGACGCATCGCGCTTCGAGCATGTTTGAAGGCGATATCCAGGCTAATGCCGCAAAACTGACCGAAGAGATCCAAGGCAAGAGCGTTTGCGTGATTGGCGGAGCCGGCTCTATCGGATCCTCTTACATCAAGGCGGTTCTTCGATTTAAGCCTGCAAAACTGGTGGTAATCGACCTTAATGAAAATGGCCTTGCCGAGTTGACTCGCGACTTGCGTTCTACGGATGGACTTGTTGTCCCGCCGGAATACCGTGCCTATACGCTTAACTTTGCCGACCCGATTTTCGCTCGAATCTTCCGTGAAGAAAAGGGCTTTGATATCGTCGCGAACTTCAGCGCCCATAAGCATGTGCGTAGCGAAAAGGACAAGTATTCTGTCCAGGCTCTTATCGAAAACAATGACATCAAGGCTAAAAAGCTGATGGATCTTTTGGCCGAATATCCGCCCAAGCATTTCTTTTGCGTGAGTACGGACAAGGCCGCAAACCCTGTAAACATCATGGGCGCAAGCAAGCGCATTATGGAAGACTTGGTGATGGCCTACACGACCAAGTTCAAGGTGACCACGGCCCGCTTTGCAAATGTCGCTTTTTCGAACGGTTCTCTGCCGGATGGCTGGATGCATCGAGTCCAGAAGAAACAGCCTCTTGCCGCCCCGAACGATGTCAAACGCTATTTCGTGTCGCCCGAAGAGAGTGGACAGATTTGCATGCTGGCTTGCATTTTGGGTAACAACGGCGAAATCTTCTTCCCGAAACTGGGCGAAGAACAGATGCTGACGTTCTCTGCTATTTGCGACGAATTCGTTAAGAGCGAAGGCTATACCAAACGTGAATTCGCAACCGATGACGAGGCTAAAAAGTTTGCGGCTGAAATGCCCTACGAAAGCAAGACGTACCCTGTGGTCTATTTCAAGAGTGATACGACCGGCGAAAAGGCTTACGAAGAATTCTATGTTCCTGGTGAAAAGCTGAACATGCAGCGCTTCAATAGCCTGGGCGTTATTGAAGAGGTGAAGAAGCGTCCGCTGGGCGAAATCGAAAAGTTCTTTGACGAAATCGAGTCCATCTTTGCTCGCGAAGATTTCACGAAATCCGAAGTGGTGGACGCAATCAAGCGCTTTATCCCTAATTTTGAACATGAAGAAAAAGGCAAAAACCTAGACCAGAAGATGTAATGGATGCGGTAACACTAAATAAGAATGGATATGACCCTTTTATTGATTTTATAAAGGGTTTCTGCATTCTTTCTGTGGTGTTGACACATTCCTTGCCGGTTTGGCTTCAGCAGCATACTCTTTTTAGTTTGTGGGGAGGGATGGCTGTTCCGCTTTTTTTGATGATACAAGTGTTTCATGCGTATAAATCGGGGCTTGATTCTTCAAAAAAAATATTGTCGACGAAAATCCTGAAACGAATTATTATTCCTTTCTTGGTGGCTTTGCTCGTTATAGGAGCCTTTAGAGTTTTGAAGGGAGGAATGCCCTTGGATGTTGTCGCGCTTGATTTTTTGAAAGGAGGGGGCGGCCCCGGAAGTTATTACCCCTGGATTTACGTACAATTTGCCGTCTGCTTGACCTTGATTCGGCCTGTGTTGAGGCTTCTGAATTTTAAACAGATTTTGTTGCTGTTTGTCATACTGTCAATTTTATTAGAAGTTGCTTGTTCGGTATTCGATATTCACCCTAAATTATATAGGGTGACGATTTTTCGGTATGTATTTCTGATTGCTCTTGGCTTGGATTGGATTTATAATGGTATTGTGCTGGATAAAAAGAGAGTCCTTTTTTCAATAGTCGGAATATGCTTTATTGTGTTCTTTGAGTATGCGAATTTAAATATGGAACCCGTTTTTTTGCATACGGATTGGAGGGCGTATCATTGGGTGTGTTATTTCTACATGGCGTGGTTGCTTGCATATCTGTTGAAATTTGCGTACAATGTGCTGGGGGATGGCTGTAGGCGTTTTTTGCTGAAATGTGGAAAATATTCCTATGAAGTCTTTTTGCTCCAGATGATTGTGTTTTCCATTGTCGGAAAGCATTTGTTTTCTTTTGTTTCAAAGCCGTATGATTTATTGTTGTGGTTTTTGTTTGTTAATTTTATGAGTGTTGTTCCTGTCCTGGCTTTTAAGGATATTTTCGCAAAAAGGTTGAAGAAAAATGAGCTACGATAAAGTTGTCAAATTCGTCCATGATTTGTACGGAACTTCCGATTTTGTTCCGCTGAGTGTCCCTAAGTTCATCGGTAACGAAAAGAAGTATCTCGACGAATGCATCGACACCACATTCGTTTCGAGCGTGGGTAAGTTCGTGGATCGCTTTGAAAACGACATGGCTGCCTTTACGGGGGCTAAAAGGGCCGTGGTGTGCGTAAGCGGAACGAACGCTTTGCACATGTCCCTGATGATGGCCGGTGTAGAACGTGACGATGAAGTCCTGACGCAGGCTTTGACTTTCATTGCGACATGTAACGCTCTCTCCTATATTGGAGCGCTCCCTGTCTTTATCGATGTCGATAAATCGACTATGGGCCTTTCTCCGGATGCTATTCGGGAATGGCTCTGCAAGAACGCAGAAATCAAGGATGGCCAGTGCTTCAACAAGAATTCGGGCCGTCGCATCAAGGCTTGCGTTCCGATGCATACGTTTGGTCACCCGGTTCGTATCGAGGAACTGGCTCAGGTTTGCGAAGAATATCATATCGAATTGGTTGAAGATGCCGCTGAAAGCATCGGTTCCAAGTACAAGGGCAAGCATACGGGAACGTTCGGCAAAGTTGGCGCCATCAGCTTCAACGGAAACAAGACGATTACCACTGGCGGCGGCGGCATGATGCTTTTCCAGGACGAAGAACTTGGCAATATGGCGAAGCATATTACGACTCAGGCGAAGGTTCCGCACCGTTGGGAATTCCGTCATGACCATATCGGTTACAACTACCGTATGCCCAATATCAACGCGGCACTCGGTTGCGCCCAATTGGAATACATTGATAAGCTGATTGCAAGCAAGCGTGAAGTTGCTGCCGCTTATGCAGAATTCTTCAAGAACGTTGACGGAATTGACTTCTTTGTCGAACCGGAAAACTGCTTCAGCAACTATTGGCTCAACGCCGTCATTACGGAAAGCAAGGAAAAGCAGTTGGAATTCCTGCAGTATACCAACGACAATGGCGTGATGACCCGCCCCATTTGGGAGCTGATGAACAGGCTCCCGATGTTTGAACATTGCGAACACGACAGTCTTGCAAATACCATCTGGTTTGCGGACAGGGTCGTCAACATTCCGAGTAGTGCTAGGGTGTAGTATGAAAGATTTGATCCTTGTTGGCGGTGGTGGTCATTGCAAATCGGTCATGGATGTGGCCGAAAGCGCAGGCTTTCATATTTTAGGGATTCTGGATATGCCAGAATTCCTCGGCAAGGAAGTCTTTTCTTATAAAGTCATTGGTTCTGATGATGATATTGCGAGTTTTGTCTCGAAAGCACAGTTTGTTGTAACGGTTGGGGCTATCAAGAATCCGAAAACCCGCATTAAGCTTTTTGAGAGAATCAAGGCGGCTGGGGGAACTCTGGCGACAATTGTTTCTTCAACGGCGTATGTCTCGAAATATGCTCAGTTAGGCGAAGGGACTGTTGTAATGCATAAGGCGTTTGTAAATGCGGGTTCTAAAATTGGCAAGAATACGATTATTAACACTTTGGCAAACGTTGAACATGATTGCGTTGTTGGTGACCACTGCCATGTGTCTACAGGAGTTATGGTTAACGGCGGTTGTACTATAGGGGATAATTCCTTTATAGGTAGTAGAACCATAATTTCAAATTGCATTTCTATCTGCAATGATGTGGTTGTTGGTGCGGGATCATTTGTCCGCAAATCAATTGTTTCTCCGGGAATATATGTAAATGGTCCCCAAAACCTGCTGGAGCTAAAATGAAAGAACATGTCTTGATTATTGCAGAAGCAGGTGTAAACCATAATGGTTCTTTAGAGATTGCCAAACAGCTTGTTGACCGAGCTGCTGAAGCTGGTGTTGACATTATTAAATTCCAAACATTCAATAGCAAAAATCTTGTCTCGAAATCGGCTCAAATGGCTGAGTATCAGCAGAAAAATACTGGACATGTAGAAAGCCAGTATGCGATGCTCAAAAGATTGGAGCTTTCCGCCGAAGATCATTATGAATTGATTCGATATTGCGCAAAGAAAAACATCAGGTTCTTTTCTACCGCGTTTGATTTAGAGAGTATTGATTTTCTCCATTCGTTAAAAATGGGCTTGTGGAAAGTTCCGTCTGGGGAAATAACTAATTACCCATACTTGAAAAAGATTGCATCTTTTCACGAACCCGTTATCCTTTCTACTGGGATGTGTTGCTTGGAAGATATTGGAGCTGCACTTGATGTCTTTGTAAAGGAAGGTTGTGACAAGCGAAACATTACGATTCTTCATTGCAATACGGAATATCCGACCCCTTATAGCGACGTCAATCTCCGAGCAATGTATGAAATTGAAAAGACTTTCGGAACCAAAATCGGCTATTCTGACCATACCAACGGAATAGAAGTCCCTATCGCTGCGGTTGCCATGGGGGCAACTGTGATAGAAAAACATTTTACTCTTGACCGCAATATGGAAGGTCCCGATCACAAAGCTTCTTTGGAACCCAATGAACTGAAAAAGATGGTGGAATCCATTCGAAATATTGAATGTGCTCTCGGTTCTGGACACAAGATTGTGTCCGATTCAGAAAAGAAGAATATTGAAATTGCTCGTAAAAGCATTGTTGCTGCAAAAGATATTGCCAAAGGCGAAATCTTGTCCGAGGAAAACCTTACTGTAAAACGTCCTGGGAACGGAATTTCCCCAATGCGATGGAATGAAGTCGTTGGTAAAACCGCGATTCGTGATTTCAGAGAAGACGAGGTAATTGAGCTATGAGAAAGATTTGCGTCGTTACGGGTAGCCGGGCTGAATATGGCCTGTTAAAAGGCCTTATGCGCCTTATTGATCAAAGTGCAGATTTACAATTGCAGATAATTGCAACGAATATGCACCTGTCTCCGGAATTCGGCTTGACTTATCGCGAAATAGAAAAAGACGGCTTTTCTATAGACAAAAAAGTTGAAATGTTGTTGTCTTCCGATACTCCTAATGCAACCGTCAAATCTGTAGGCTTAGGCACGATTGGGTTTGCCGATGCTTATGAAGATTTGAAGCCTGATATGGTTGTAGTACTGGGGGACCGATACGAGATTATTTCTGCTGTTAGTACGGCTTTGTTCTATAAGATTCCTGTTGCTCATTTGCATGGCGGCGAAATCACAGAAGGTGCCTACGATGACTGTATTCGCCATGCCATTACGAAAATGAGTCACTTGCATTTTACGAGTACTGAAGAATATCGTAAGAGGGTAATTCAATTAGGCGAAAATCCTAATAGAGTATTTAATGTCGGGGCTCTTGGTGTTGAGAATATCAAGAAAATACCATTGATGGATAAAGACGAATTGGAAGAGTCTTTGGGCGGATTCTCCTTGGGCGAAAAATCCTTGCTGGTGACATTTCATCCGGTTACGTTGGAAAATTCTACGGCTGAAAAACAAATCTTGAATCTATTTGCGGCGTTGGACGAATTTCCTGAATGCAAACTGATCTTTACATTCCCGAATTCCGATACCGATGGACGAGTTATCATAGATCGCATAAAGGAATATGTTCAAAAGAATCAGAACCGCTCGGTTGCTTTCCCGTCCCTTGGTCTGAAACGTTATCTTTCAGCTCTCAAGTACGTAAGCGCTGCAGTAGGCAATTCGTCTAGTGGAATAATTGAAGTTCCTTCGTTCGGAATTCCGACTCTGAATATCGGTGATCGTCAGAAGGGACGAATTGCTGCCAAGAGTGTTGAAAATTGCGGAACAGACAAGGCTTCGATTGTGGCTGGATTACGTAAAATACTATCTTCAGATTATTCTTGCGAGGGGGTTGCCAACCCTTACGAAGGCCAAAATACAGCTGAAGAAATTGTAAAAATCCTCCAGACCTATCCACTTGAAGGATTGATAAACAAAGAATTTTATGATTTGAAGTAACTTATGAAATTACAAGATACCCTTTTTGTTATTACGGCTAGAGGAGGAAGCAAGGGGCTTCCTGGAAAAAATATTAAGGATTTGTGTGGCAAACCCTTGATTGCTTATAGTATTGATGTTGCAAGGGCCTTTACCGATGACGACAATATATGTGTCAGTACGGATTCCGCTGAAATAAAAGGCGCAGTTGAAAAATATGGTTTGAAAGTGCCTTTTCTTCGCCCTGAATGCTTGGCGACTGATTCTGCCTCGTCGAACGACGTTCTTGTTCATGCAGTACGTTTTTATAAGGATCTTGGACGAGATTATAAGAAAATATGCCTTCTTCAACCAACATCTCCGTTGCGGTCTGTCAATGATGTTCAGGGATCATTAGATTTGTATAGTGATGATGTTGACATGGTTGTTTCAGTCGTAAAATCCCATGCTCCGGCCGTTCTTTGTGCAGATGATGAAAATGGTTTTGTTCAATTGATTTACAACAAAAATGCTGAAGGCCGTCAGCAGTTAAAAGAAATGTATGAATTCAATGGCGCTGTTTACGTGATAAACGTAGAATCCTTGCTTGAAAAGGGAATGAAAAATTTCTCTAGGAAGGTAAAATATGTTATGTCTAAGGAACATAGCGTAGACATTGATGATATTTATGACTTTAAGTTAGTTGAATCAATGATGAAAGAGATTCAAAGTATCAAATGATTTATTTCAATCAAGAGAGGTCAAAATGAAATATTGTACCAAATGCTGTATGCCGGACACCCGTCCTGGAATCTCCTTTGATGAAAACGGAGTGTGCTCTGCTTGTCGCAGCTACGCCCATCGTTCCAAAGTTGATTGGGATGCTCGATGGAAGGAACTCGAATCACTTTGTGACAAGTACCGCGGAATGAATGGCCCGAATGGCTATGACTGTATGATTGCCGTTAGCGGAGGCAAGGATAGTCATTTCCAAGTATGGTTGATGAAAGAGGTCCTGCATATGAACCCTTTGCTGGTCTCTGCAGCGGATAACTTTCCAATGACGGAGGCCGGAAAGCATAATATCAAAAATATTTCGGAAGCATTCGGTTGTGATTTGATTGCGTTGAATCCCAATATTCGAGCGCAGAAAAAAGTGATGAAATATACTTTTGAAAAATATGGCAAACCAACATATTTTATTGATCGTTATATTTATACATATCCCCTTTGGATGGCTTTGAAATTTAATACTCCGCTGTTGGTTTATGGTGAAAACGTTGGATGGGAGTATGGTGGAGCCGATGGTGTCGAAACATATTCTGCTCGCGATCAAATCAACAACGGTGTTGGAAGTGGTATTCCTGATGATGAAATAATTGAAGCTTGTGGGATATCAAAGAAAGATTTAAATTTCTTTGCACCGCCATCTAAAGAGGAATTGGCCAAATTAGATCCGATTTATGTAAGCTATTTTACGCAATGGAATAGTTTTAAAAATTACGAACTTGCTAAAAAATTTGGGTTCCATGACTTGACGCATGAATGGACCCGAACACATCATATTGAACAGTTTGACCAAATTGATTCTCCTGCATATTTGGTTCATTCCTGGCTGAAATATCCGAAGTTTGGACACGCTTCTGCAACAGATTACGCCTCTCGCATGGTTCGCTATGGCTTATTGGATCGAGAAACGGGTTTTAAACTCATCAGGGAACATGATGGAAATTTGGATCCGCGGTGTGTTCGCGAATTTTGCCAATTTTTAGGTTATTCAGAGCGAGAGTTTTGGGAGATAATAGACAGTCTTTATAATAAAGACCTGTTTGAAAAAGACTCCATGGGAAAGTGGGTCCTTAAATAAAAGCTAGGTGATATGATTAGTAAAGAACACCTTATTCATCAGAATCAAAGCCTCTTGGAAGCGTTGACTCAAATTAACGCTATTCAAGAGGGCCCTTTGGTTCTTTTCGTTGTGGATGACGAAGAATGTATGGTCGGAACGCTGACTGATGGTGATTCGCGTAGAGCTATAATATCTGGAGCATCTATTGAAAATAGAGTTGAAACAATCATGCACCGAAACTTTAGCTACTTATCATTAGATGGAGTGGAAGATGTTCTTGAAATTCGTCGCCAAAAAGAAAAATTGATAACATATATCCCGGTTCTTGATGAACGAAAACATATTGTAGACGTGATAGATTTGCAACGATTTAAAACACGTCTCCCTATAGATGCTGTGCTTATGGCTGGCGGTAAGGGCGAACGTCTCAGGCCGTTGACAGAAAAGACTCCAAAGCCGTTGCTCCCTGTGGGAGACAAGTGCATTATTGACCATAATGTGGATAGGCTGATTTCTTATGGCGTAAAGCATATTTCTGTGACGGTTAATTATCTTAAGGAACAGATTGAAGAACACTATTCCACGCCGAGAAACGGTATCAAGGTCAATACTTGCCGTGAGCCGAAGTATCTTGGGACGATTGGCAGCATCAAGTTCGTCGAGACGTTCTATAATGATTCCGTCCTCGTGATGAATTCCGATTTGTTTACCAATATTGACTATGAAGATTTCTATCTGCATTTCAAGCAGCATGACGCGGACATGTCGGTTGCCGCGGTTCCTTATGATGTATCGATTCCGTACGGGATTCTGGACCTGGACGGCCGTGATATCAAGGGACTTCTGGAAAAGCCGAAGTACAATTACTACGCCAACGCGGGTATTTACCTAATCAAGAAATCTGCCCTGGCGGAAATTCCTGAAGACACGTTCTTTAATGCGACCGACCTGATTGAAAAGTTGATTTCGGAAAACAAGAAGGTCGTTCGTTATCCCTTGAATGGAACTTGGATAGATATCGGCAATCCTCAGGAATACCAGAAAGCCAAAGATTTGGTAAAGCATTTGAGCTAAAGGTTTGCTATGTCTGGAAAAAGAGCCCTTGCATTTGTAGCATCGCCTTTGCAGCTGTTTAACGTGTATGCGGCAATGAAAAAGTTTGCTGTCGCAGATTGCGATGTTCGTATTCTTGATGATGGCAAAAGTAATAGGCATTTGCAGATTCAGCAATGCGCAGAGCTGTACGGGTTGAATTATGAATTGGTTTCGTCGCAACAGATGAATATCGGTTCTGCCCAGCTCCTTTCTTCTTTGCTGAAAAGTCCTTTCAAGAAAAAGGAATACGACTATCTCTTTTTTGGGGATTACCGAAATGGCTATGGTGCCCTGTATTTGACGCAAAATTTAAAGAGAGGCGGCCGCGTAGTCTTTGTGGATGATGGAAATGCGTCTATTGGTGTTTTACAAGGCTTGGATGTTGACAAGAAAACAAGAGCTTTCTATAAGTTCTTTGAAATTTGGGGGCGCGTTTTAGGGGTGTCCGCAAAGGACTATTTTACAGTGTACCGCTGTGACGGAAAAAACAAATTCAATATCATCCAAAATGATATGTTGAAAACCGTCTCTAATGGTGAATTGTGCGATGAGATATTCTTCGTGGGCCCAGCTGCAGATGTTTTTGCGGATGCATTAGGTGTTTCGCTTGAATACGTATTAAACCGAATTGATTACGTGTTGAAAAAAATTAAAGAGAAAAGTCCTTCAGAAAAAATAGTGTTTGTTCCGCATGGACGTTTCGACAATGAAGTGATTGAGAATCTCTGCACAAGAAACGATGTTGAATACAGAAGGCTTAATCAGTGTATAGAGCTGTATTGCGTGATAAGAGGGAGTTTCCCGAAGACTGTGTACAATATCGGTTCCTCTTCGTGTTTGATGAATTTGAAATTGATGTCTCCGCAGACGAGTGTTTTTGACTGCGATATTGAAGGACCGAATACAGAGTATTTAAAAATCCTTCAGGATATCCGCTCGTATTATGTGGCAAACGGCGTTGAATATATTCATTTGTAGATAGATGGCTATGTTTGAAAAGATTCGTTCTCTGAGGAAAAATAAAACTCTTGTCAACGGGAGCGTTTTTTCTTTATTCTCTTTTTTGAATCAGGGAATATCCTTTTTGTTGCTGATTATTTTGGCCAAGTATATTTTGCCGGGTGATTACGGTAAATTGAGCCTTTATAACACGATAGTCATGTTTGTTGGTTATTTTATAGCAATGTCTACACAGGGCTATATTTCCGTGGTGTTTTTTAAAGACCAGAAACAAGTCCCGTCGTATTTCACCTCGGTTATGACCATCTCGGCAATGGCCTTCTTGCTGATGCTGGGAATTTGTGCTGTAGGTTGCCTGTGTGGTGGCGGCCTTATGGGTGGTTTCCCGTTTATATATTGGTTGGCCGCCTTGTTGTGTAGTCTTTTTATGATGCTCATGAATGTGAACTTGGATTTGTACAGATGCAAGGAATCCTTGAAACCCTATGGGCTGGTGAGTTGTGGCTTTGCGGCTGTCAATTTTGTTTTTTCTCTCGTTTTGGTAATTCCGCTCGAATTGAGTTGGAATGGTCGCATTATAGCCCAATTAGTTGCCGCTATTTTCTTTGCGATATGCGCGATCGTTTTCTTCTTGCGCCAGCGTCTATTCGTCCTTTCTTTTGACAAGTCGAAAATAAAAGAGCTACTTTTTTGGGGAATGCCTCTAATTCCGCATTTGGCGACGAACTGGATCCGTCAAGGCTGTGACCGGTATATTATTTCCTACAATCATACGCTTTCCGATGTGGGTATTTTTAGCTTCGCGTTGAATATTTCTAATATTATTGTAATGATAGGTCATGCGTTCAATCAGTCGAACAGTGTTTCTGTTTACAAGATTTTGGGGAGCTCTGAAATGGATGTTCCCACAAAACTGTTGCGCTTGAAACAAGAACGTCGAAATATTATTGCCATTTATGTGGTTGCATTGATTGTTCTTTCGATTGCTTGTTCCTTGCTTGTGCCTGTTTTCTTGCCGAAATACGCGGATTCTGTCGGGTATTTCCTGGTGTTGAATGTTTACGGCTTTTTCGTGTGCCTGTATTTGGCTTATTGTAATTATTTGTTCTTTTTCAAGAAGAACAAGACAATCATGAAGATTACCTTCGGCTCGGCCCTCGCTCATCTGGTTTTGTCTTTGTTCCTGACAAGATATTCCTTGTATTATACGGCACTGATTTATTGTGCGACCCAAGGTTTTGTTTTCTTGATTATTCGACATAAGGCTTTGCAAACGTTGAAGACTGATCTGACATAAAAAGGATTTATTTGCTGAAATGACTGATTATCCCTATATTGTTTTTTATCTATTCCTTTTTGTTTGCTTTGTTGCGTATTTAAAGAAGCCCTCTAAATACATTGCGTGGGCAGCGTTCGGAGCGACGTTCTGTTTTGCGGCCCTACGTGCCCCTTCTGTGGGGGCGGACACGCTGAACTATGTCAGGTATTTGACGGGGGAGCGCTCTTTTTACAATTACGATGCCCGTGATTTGGAAGTTCTGTTCGTTTTGTACCGCAACATTATTGATTATTGTACCAATTCCAGACTGGTGGTGATGATTATCAATACTGTCGTTACCATGGGCCCGTTGTATTTAGTCGTAAAGAGATTTTCGTACAATCCTCCGCTGTCCATTATTTTCTTTTTTGCTGTTAATGGAACAATGGTCTATTTCATAGGTTTAAGACAAGCTATTGGCCTTTCTTTAGTTTTGTTGGCGTTCTATTTTGTTTGGGATCAGAAATTGACGAGAATGAATGTTCCGTTTATTGTGACCTTTATTATAGCGTCTATATTATTTCATACGTATTCAATTGTTGTTGCGGTGGTATTTTTGTTTGTTACAGTTATTCATGTAAAAACAAAACGCCCTCTTTATATTGCTGCAATAGGGTCTTTTGTTCTCGGTGCCATGGCAGATTTCTTTTCTGTTGAAAACTTTTTTTCAACTTATTTGTCATTAGGCTTTGTCGCAACTAGTAGGTTGGATGTTTACATGTCAATGAACGATACTTTGGGTCAAAAGGTGCCAATTCTTGTTTTGGTAGTCTTTCTAATATCTGTCGCTTTAATTCGGTGCTTGAATGTGAAAAGTATTGATACTCCATTTATGAAAATATTTATAATAGGGGTTGTAATTAGCAATTTGTTTTATCCGATTCCAATGCTATCAAGAGTTGCTACTCCTTTTTTGATTTTTGGAGGTATTCCGGCCTCATGGCTTTTTGGTAGAAAATTTACTGCGCCTGATGTAAGTCGTCGATCAATTATTCTTGTTGCGCTGTTCATTTCGTGTGTTTTGTTTGGAAAGTGTATAAAAGACAATTTGTCATATGATAAGGAAAGTCTGGACAGAATGCATCCGTATAAATTGTTTATTCAAGATTATAATGGAAAAAAATAAAGGTGCTGGCGTGCCTGCGAAGGTGATCAAGACTTTAGGGTAATCAAATGAAAAAGAATTGCATATTCACGATTTGTGCCAAAAACTATATCGGCCTTGCGCAGGCGCTTGAAAAGTCTGTCTTGCGCTACAATTCCGATGTCGATTTTTTCATCGTTGTCGCCGACGAATTTGATTCTGGCAAGGAACCCGAAGTCGCTTCGAATGTCCTGGTTGCAAAGAAATTCTTGAATATCGATGAACGTCTGTGGACGAACATGTCGTTCAAGTATAATTTGACGGAATTTTGCACCTGCATCAAGCCGTTTTGCATAGAATACTTCTTTACCCAAAAGCAGTACGAAACGGTTTGCTACATGGACCCGGATACGTACCTGTTTAGCGACTTTAGCTACGTGTACGATAAACTGTCCAAGTTCCTGGTAGTGACGGCTCCGCATATTACCATTCCGGATTACCCCTATACGGGCGATTTGCCGGACAGAAGTTTCTTGTTCAATGGAATTAGCAATTTCGGATTTGGCGCTTTCCGTAACCACCCGAAAGTCATCAATCTGATGAAATGGTGGGAAGACCGCTTGTCCATTTTGTGCTTTGGCGAAATGCTCTGGGCGGTATGTACCGACCAGAAGTGGACGGATTTCTTCCCGGCGTTCTTGAACTACGACGAAATCCTGTTCTCGAACAATTTGGGCCTGAATGTTGCGCCCTGGAACTACTTTGAGCGTAGAATCGTAAAAGAGGGCGATACCTATTACGTCGTGAGCCGCACGGGCGCAAGCGACCGCAAGGACAAATTGGTGTTCTGCCATTTTGCCGGCTACAACTATAAGGAAATGTCTTCTACCGGTGTGGTGAACAACCAGAACCGTATGCGAATCAGCAATCTGAAGGAATACCCCGATGTGAACCCGCTGATCGATGAATACGTGCAGTTTATTTATGCAAATCGCGACTTGTTCTGCAAGTTCCTGGATTTGCCCTATTCTTATGGTTGCTTCGATAACGGTGTTCGTATCGATAAACTGCATCGCCGTCTGTACAATGGGGCAGTCTCTAACTTTGATTACCAGGGCAATCCTTTTGACGCCTCGAACAAGAATGGATTCTTTGCGCTCTTGAAGAAAAAGAATCTGATTGGCAAGCCGGTGGCAGGCAAAATTGATGACGTGAGCCAGATGAACGAAGGCTTTGAACGCAAACTGAAAATCCTTTACAAGTTCCTGCGTCTATTCTATAAACTGGTGGGCTACAAGAATTACGTTTTGTTCCTGCAGTTCATCCGTCGCTTGTCCCTGTACGACAATAATACGTACCTGCTGGGCAAGGAATTCGAAAATTATAAGTTGAAGTGAGTTCAAGATGATTGTTGGAATTAGTGGCTATGTTGGCAATAGGTTGACCGGTATCGGAAGGGTCTTGATCAGTGTGGTAGACCAGCTGGCAACCCTGTACCCGCAAGACAAATACATCATATTCCATAACCATGATTTTACCGATTACGAATGCTTAAAGAGCCATTCCAATGTGGAACTGGTCGCTGTCCCTTACACGAAGGAATCGGGCCTCAAGAACATTGTTTGGCACCAGTGGCTGTTCCAGAAGCTTTTGAAAAAGCACCACTGCGATGTGGCCTACATTCCGAACTTCACTTTGCTCCTGTGGAAGAAAATCCCGACGGCGGTTACGATTCACGACTTGATCGAATTCAATGTGCCCGAGAAGTTTTCTGCCAAGAGAATGTTCTACAGGAAAAAGATTTGCGACCCGCTGATGGCAAAGCGCAGTGACCTGATTTTGACGGTGTCTCAGTCGTCTTACAACGATATCGTCAAGTATTTGCATGTGCCCACCCAAAAGTTGGTGCTGACACCGAATGCCACCGACAAGAACTTCTTTAAAAAGTATGACAGCAAGGACGTGTTGCCTGTGCTGGATACTTATTCCTTGAAGTTCAAGGAATACCTGCTGTTCGTTGGAACCATCGATTATCCGGGCAAAAACATCAAGACGGTTCTCGAGGCCTTTTTCAACTTGAAAAAGAGGAGCAAACTCGAAAATAAGAAACTTGTGATTGTGGGCAAGGATGGCTTTAACAGCCAGGTGATTTACGATTTTGTGAACGCCTCGGAATTCAAGGACGACGTCGTGTTCACGGGCTACTTGAAAGACGAAGATTTGCCCAAGCTGTATGCCGGCGCATCCATTATGCTGTACCTGTCGTTCTTCGAAGGCTTTGGCTTGCCGGTTCTCGAGGCCATGTCTTGCGGGACTCCGGTGATTTGCCCGAATACATCTTGCTTCCCGGAAATTGCGGGCGAGATGGATGTTTGCGTGTCGCCTAAGGACGTCGGTGCTGTCGAAGAAAAAATCGTCGCGATGACAGAGAATCCGGATCTTTACGCCAAGTTGTCCGAAGACTGTTACCGCCGTTCTCAGGAATTCTCTTGGGAAAAGTCGGCGGTGCTTTACCACCAGGCATTTGAATCGCTTATAAAGCGTTAATCAATCGGTCTACGTTTTCGATCCGCTTGTAGAAATTGTTTTTCATGCGGTCAATGGCCTCTTCGAAGCTCAAGTCTTCGTCGCCATTGGGGTCGTCAATGTGGATCGGCCATTTCCTGTAGTTGATGACGTTTGATTTCTCGACGATAAAAGCGAGACTGTCAATATATTCCGAAATCTTGTAGAGCCGCGTGCGGCTAGATTCCCATTCCTTTTTGACGACTCTCACGAAATCCGGTTTGTCAAAGAGGTGGTAATACCAAACCGAGCGCTTGAGCGTCAAAGAATCCGTAGGCGTCCTGAAGGTGCTGCAGTCGTAATCCCAAGGCGGGCCTGCCATGAGCGGGGTGTGGGAATCCTTGTACACAAACACGCTGTTGGGGAAGGTGATTTCGTGGTTTTCAAGCACCTCGTTGAACAGGTAATAGCGTGCAAACGAGGACTGGTCCAAGTAATTCCTGTAGTTGTAGACATTCTGCTTTGCATGGAGCGATTGTTCTAGCGTGTCGATGTAGTTCTCGATATAGGCGAATCGGGCGCTGTCCGGTTCAGAAGGGTACTTGATGTTTACGGGGTAATGCCAGTAGCTGCTTCTGAACTTGTATTCGTCATCGAAGTGGGCGTCTAGTTCCAGCAAGAATCCGTCTTTGCCGAGGTTCAGCCTGTTCTTTTCGACTTCCACCTTTTCGATGAGGTAGTAGTTTCCTAAATGCTTGTCGTTCAAGAAGACTTCGACGAATCGGCCTTGTGGTACCCATTCAAAATCGAAGAGCCTTGCCAGTTCTAGCGATACGGCGTTACGGATCAGCGTGCGGTCTCTGTAGTTGGCGAGCAGGATCCATTTTTTGCTGGCGGGCATTCCAAGAATGCTTTGCTTGGATTCAAACTTGAACGTGTACGGCTTTTTAGGGAAAATCCAGGTGGAATTGCCGCGGCCCTTGATATGGGCGTTGTAAATGACGGTATCTATTGCGATAGCGGCATCGAGCCAAGTTTCTTTGGTGTTGATTTTTTCGTCAGCAAAAATCTTGACGATTGGCAAGTCCGTTTTAAGGGAGTCTTCCAAATAATGGTTCTTGACGACGCTAATCGTTTCGACTTCGCCAGATTCGGTAAAGAATGACGACGTAAGCTCTGCTTCTTTGCTGTTGCTGCAGGCATCTAAAAGAAAAAAGCTCGCAAGTATAGCTAGGCGAATCGCTGTGCTAGATAGACTTTGTTTGAGCCGGTACGTCATACTTAGTAGATGTTCTGACTAATCCATTCGATTCGTAGATTGAGCCAATTCTTTAAATCTTCTAGAGCTTCGCCGTACGAGGAATAAGCCCTTTGAGTGTAGAAGATGGAATTTTCTAACCGACGCCAACGCTTAAAGTTGTTCTGCGCGGCTTTACCAATGCGCTTTCCCACGCTGTCGATGGTGTCTAGCTGAGCTTTAAACACGGGCAAATTCTTTTCCCAGAATTCAATGGCGGTCTTGTTGTACAGGGAATCGCTAAAGAAAATCTTGTGCCAGAAATGCTCCCGAATGTACCAGTTCTGCGGAACGTATACGGTGTCTTCGGTGTGTCTGCCAAAGGCCAAGTCGAAATCCCATACGGGGCCCATCTTGATTTTACCGCCCTTCTGGTACGAGAAATAAATGCTCGTGTTGAATCCCGCATCCAGATTTTTTGCAAGTTCCTGAATCCAGTAGTACTTGACACTTTCATCAAAGTCCAGCCATTCGCCCAAAGTCTCGGTGCCTTTTTTCAGCTGTGTTTCAAAGGCCTGAATATGGCTTTCGATGTCGGCGAGCGCTTGTTCCGAAGCGTTGTGCGGCTCGTGTACCTGGAAGGCTTTGCCCGTTGTGCTTTGGTGCAGGACTTTAGAAAATACGACTTGCTCGTCGGGGCGGTACTTGCCATCAACTTCTACAACAAATGAATTTTCTGTTTGCGGGAGCTTGATGCGCTTCTTAGAAATTTTGATGGTTTCTGTCAGCAGGTATACGCCAAGATATTCCTTATTCAAATACAACTCGACAAAATCGCAACGCGGAGCGTAAAAGGCGCCTAATTCTGCAGATAAATGATAAGCCAAATAATTTTTCATCAAAGTTTTATCTGCGTAATTTGCGATAAGGGCCCAGTCCCTGTCTTTGGGCATGCCAAGCAAAGATTGCTTTTGTACGAATTCGATCTTGTAACTCTTCTTAGGCATGTCCGTCCATGACGTATTGCCTCTACCCCTTATGGTCAAGTTCATCGGTTCGCTTTCGGGCTCGTTCTTGCCCCATACCTGCAACTTCGCCGGAATCTCGGTTTCGCGATCCACGATTGCCTGGTTATCTTCTGTTTCGATAACGATTCGAGGAATGCCTGCGTAAGGATATACGGAATCGTTTAAGGGCAGGTAGTTTATAATCTTGGACGGAATCAGGTTGTTTCCATTTTGCGGTATGATTTGCGTGATTGCAGAATCCGTTTCGGCGATGGAATCTGTATACCCCATGGTTCCGTTGCTTTCGCTATTACTACATCCAAACCCCAGGCAGCAGATGGCGATGCCTAGGAGCAGAAGGAGTGGTTTGGTGTAATGATAACGCATCTTTACAAATATAGACTATTTGTAAATTGCAGTTAGCGTTTTAGTTTTCTCGGGGTAGATTATACGCGTGGTATTGGTGTCGCCGTCGCTCCAGCCGCCCCAT
>Ga0310786_10004175_pt1 | contig 20250 bp, 10 predicted proteins | sample AusTroGonzalo_MG_FD_203881 | JGI IMG/M metagenome (GOLD analysis project Ga0310786, IMG submission 203881) | Bovine rumen microbial communities from tropical cattle in Woodstock, Queensland, Australia - Gonzalo_03 (v2) (version 2) | ecosystem: Host-associated > Mammals > Digestive system >... | reverse complement strand
AGTAAAAAACAATGTATTTGTCTGCTGAAAAGCCCTCTGGCAAAGGGTATAGTACATTTTATAAAGTTTTTGTAACATACGACAAAGGGTTTTTTCTTAAAAACATCTAATTTTGCACCGTCAAAATATAAAATTTATCGAAATTAGCTTAAATTCAACTTAATTCAACATTATTATTTTTATTAACTAAAACTAAATTTATGTGGAACTTTAAAAAGTTACAGAAAACTTTGGCAGTGCTGTTCCTGCTCTGCATGATTCCCTTAGGGATGAATGCCCAGACAGTTAAAGGAACGGTTAATGACGAGGCTGGTGAACCAATCATTGGTGCAACAGTCAAAGTGCAAGGTAGCAATGAAGGCACGGTTACCGATTTCGACGGTAATTTCACCATCAAAGCTTCCTCTAACGCCACACTGAACATCTCCTATGTGGGTTATGTACCCCAGCAGGTGCAGGTAGGTGGCAAGAGTAACATCACCGTTACCTTGGTTGAGGACAACACAACGCTGAACGACGTTGTTGTTATCGGTTATGGTACGATGAAGAAAAAGTTGGTGACGGGTGCTACCGTTCAGGTTAAGGGTGATGATATCGCCAAGCTGAACACCACCAACGCTCTGGAGGCCATGCAGTCGAGCACGCCTGGTGTGCAGATCACCAGTTCATCGACACAGCCTGGTAAGGGCTACAAGGTTTACATCCGTGGTATCGGTACCATCGGTGATTCTCAGCCTCTTTATGTAATCGATGGTGTAGCTGGTGGTAACCTCGACGGTATTAACCCCAACGACATTGAGAGCATTGACGTGCTGAAGGATGCTGCATCAGCTGCTATCTATGGTTCACGTGCTGCTAACGGCGTTATCTTGGTTACAACTAAGCAGGGTAAGGCTGGTAAGATTGAGATTAGCTATAATGGTGCTATCGGTTGGTCGAACGTTTACAAGCGTCCCCAGCTCCTCAACGCTAAGCAGTTCATGACTATCATGGATGAGTATAGCTTCAATACCTCTGGTCAGAAAGTTAATTTCGCAGATTATATTCCACAGGAAATCGTTGACCGCGTGGTTAAGGATGGTTGGGAAGGTACTGACTGGTGGGCTGAATTCGAAAACAAGAATGCAGTTCAGCAGAATCATTCTGTAACCTTGACTGGTGGTTCTGACCGTTCTAAGTTCGCTATGTCTTACACCTATACTGGTAACGAAGGTATCATGGGTGCTGATCAGGCTTCTTACTACAAGCGTCACACTATCCGCATCAACAGCGACCATGTTCTCTTGAAAGCTAAGGACTTTGATGTTATTACCATTGGTGAGAATATCTCTATTGGCTATAGCAAGAATCACGACCTCGCTGAGGATGGTATGTACTGGAGCTATATCCACAGCTTGCTTCAGACAAACCCGCTTGTACCCATGTACGCAGAAAATGGTGAACTCTATAACCATGTTAATAATGGTGCAGGTTGGAACGACTATTGGTTCAGCAACCCATACGAGGGTCTCGCAAAGGGTGGCTTCAACTCTAAGGCAGAGAGCCGCAACATCAATACCAGTGCAACTGGTTTCATTACCATCCAGCCTATCAAGGGCCTGAGATTCCGTTCTCAGCTCAACTATAACTGGGGTTCTGGCGCATATCGTAACTTTGGCGAGCCCCGTTCTCCTTCTGCCGGTTCAGGTACTGTAACAACCTACAGTGTTAACCAGAGTGCTTGGTTGAATACTTCTTGGTCTGTTGAAAATACCCTGACTTATGATCTTCCGATTATTTCTGGTCATAAGATTAGCGCCATGGTTGGTCAGAGCTTCCAGAGCACTGCTTGGAGTACTAACCTCAGTGGTTCTAACTCTGTTAACGAAGGTTCGCAGTATGCTACACTTAAGGATTGGAATTCTGCATATCTGAAGAATTTCAGCACAGACCTCGCCAACGCTACCCTGAGTGGTAATCCCAATGATGAGGAGTATCTCGCTTCTTGGTTCGGTCGTTTGACTTGGGACTGGAATGAGACCTATATGGCAACCTTGACGCTGCGCTATGATGGTTCAAGCATCTTTAGAGATGGTAAGCGTTGGGGTACTTTCCCATCAGCATCTATCGGTTGGGTTGTCAGCAATGAGAAGTTTATGGAGAGCACCAAGAGTTGGTTGGATTTCTTTAAGATCCGCGCATCTTGGGGTCAGAATGGTAACAACCGTATTGCCAAGTACCAGTATTTGGCTACTATTGCTCAGTCTGGTAGTGCAGGTGATAGCGGTTATAAGTTCAGCGATAGCATGGATTTCACTTTGAGTGGTAAACCCAATGTAGGTGCTTACGCTAATATCGTACCTAATCCTGATGTAACATGGGAGACTTCTGAGCAGCTTGACTTAGGTTTCGATGCACGTTTCCTGAACAACCGTCTGGGTGTAAACTTCGACTGGTATAAGAAGACTACTAAGGACTGGCTTATTGTTGCTCCACGTATTGCCATCGAGGGTACCAACCCTGCTTATATCAATGGTGGTGACGTAGAGAATAAGGGTGTTGAGATTGCTCTCACTTGGAACGACAAGATTGGCAAGGACTTCAGCTACAATGTAGGTGTAAACATTGCTACCAACAAGAACGAGGTTACCCGTATTGCTAACGAGACCGGTTATATCAATGGTGCGGGTGGCATCCTCTCACAGGGTACAGAGTATATCTACCGTGCTCAGGTAGGTAAGCCTATCGGTTACTTCTACGGTATGTCTTACAGTGGTATCTGGCAGAACCAAGCACAGATTAATGATGCGAATACTGCATCTATTGAGCGTTACAAACAGATGCATCCAGATATGCCTGCAGAAGAACTTGCGAAGTTTAAAGGAACGTGGGCCGATGCTCAGCCTGGTGACTGCATTTGGGACGACTACAATGGTGATGGCGTGATTAACTATGCAGAAGCAAAAGATGCTGAAGGTAATGACATTTGCGACCGTCATGAGATTGGTAATCCTAACCCAGACGTAACACTTGGTATCAACCTCGGTTTGAGCTACAAGGGATTTGACTTTGCTATCAACGGTGCTGGTGCATTCGGTATGCAGGTTATGCGTTCTTACCGTTCATTCTCTGATTCTTGGTGGCATAACTATGATACCACAATCTTTGATCGTTGGCATGGTGAGGGTACCTCAAATGACGTTCCACGTATTTCTGGTACTGGTCACGCTAATACCAACTGGGTATCTACACGTTATATGGAGGATGCTGACTACTTCAAGATCAAGACCGTCACTCTCGGTTACGATTTCAAGAATATTTGGAAGGCTTGTCCGTTCCAGCAGCTCCGTCTCTATGTTCAGGCACAGAACCTCTATACATTCACAAAGTACACTGGTCTCGATCCTGAGGTTGGTAACTCAGCAGGTGCTGACGGTTGGGCTTCTGGTATTGACCTGGGTCTCTACCCACCATCTCGTACTTTCTTGGTAGGTGCAAGTATCAAGTTCTAATTGATAATTGACAATTGATATATAGAATATTAAAGTTATGAAGAAATATATTTTATCAGCATTTGTTGTTTGTTCAGCAACAATATTTACATCCTGCAACGACATGTTGGACACGGATCCACGTGTTACCGATGCTACGCAGGCTACATTCCCAGGTAAGATTGGAGATGTAGAGGCCTTGAATACTGCTACCTATAGTATTATGAATACCATGGGCGGTGGTGATGCCGACACACAGAATCCTTTCTACTGGTGGGAAGTTATGTCAGACAACTGCTATGGTGCAGGTGGTCTGCAGGACAACAAGGTGAAGGCTATGCATCATCTCGTTGAGATGAATAGTAACCAATACGAGCAGGCATTTATCCTTCTTTATGGTGGTATTAACCGTGCTAACAACCAGATTGAGACCATCGACAACGTTAGTTGGAAAGGTAATGAGGCTAAGCGTGACCAGCTGCTTGGTGAGGGCTACTTCATGCGCGGTCTCTACACACTCTGGCTCACACAGTTGTTTGGCGATGTACCTTTGATTACTTCAACCACGATTACCGATGATAAGCAGAAAAGTGCTGAGAATGAAATTTATCCTCAGATTCTTTCTGATTTCGTATCGGGTATGAACTTGATGAGCGAAGCAAAGAGCTCAGGTCACGCCAACAAGTTCGTTGCTGAAGCTTTCTTGGCTCGTGCCTATATGTTCTGGGCTGGCTTCTATAAGAAAGTTGAGAATTTGGCTTCTGGTTCTGCTCCTGCAATTAGCCTGGTTAAGCAGGAAGGCTGTGAGAAGGAAACTCTTTCCCAGGCAGAAGTCATCAATGCTCTTAAGGACGTTGTCGCCAATGGTGGCTACAAGCTTCTTGAAGATTATCGTTCACTCTGGCAGTACTCAAACAGCTTGGTATGGGATGAGGCTCACGATAATGAAGATGGTACGGGTAACAAGGAAGGTACCCATGCGTATGCTTTCATTGCTGACATGAAGCGTGAGAACTGCTTCGACCAGCCTGGTATGGGTAATGGTAACGATGAGGAACTCTTCCAGATTCAGTTCATGAATGCTTCTCGTTGGGGTATCAATGGTGCCATTGAAAATGGTGGCACATACTCTACATCACGTATGTATTGCAACTATCTTTCATGCTGGTGGGCTCTCCGCGTAAATGGAACTAACGGTGACCGTGATCATACCTATCCGTTTACACAGGGTTGGGGTCAGGGTACTCCTTCATGCAATATTTGGGATGACTGGACAGCTGCTGAAGATAAGGGTGGCTATAAGGACATCCGTAAGCTTGGTTCTCTGATTGACTGTGAGCATGAACTTGCTGCATACAATTATGTAAAGGATGACTGTGAGGAGTCTGGCTATGGTGTAAAGAAGTGGAACGGTGTTACTCTTGATGCTTTGACAGGTGATAGACCTTGGTGGGAGGCTGTCAATCCCGAATTTAAAGCAGGCGGCACGCTTGAGAATTCTATGCAGGGTTGTCACTTCGAGGACTTCTACTTGATGCGTTATGCTGACGTCTTGTTGATGCTGTCCGAGCTTACTGGTGATGCTCAGTATATGAATCAGGTTCAGGCTCGTGCAGGTGTTCCTCAGACAGCTTATTCACTGGAGGCTATTCAGAACGAGCGTCGTTGGGAGTTCGCATTTGAGGGTATCCGTTTCAATGACATGCGTCGTTGGTCTGGTAAGGATGCTGGTGAGAACTGCTATGCAGCTCAGGCTCTTGAGGCACAGGCTGGCAAGAAAGTCGTTGTGAAGGGTAATACCAGTGACAAAGTTGTTATGAAGCACATGACTTGTTCTTGGAAGAAGCGTTATGCTGATACTAATGGTTTCTTGGCTAAGCCTCAGAACCAGATTAATCTGATGAATGGTGCGCTTGAGCAGAACCCAGGTTGGGAGGCCTCTAACAAAGAGACTCAGTATGTCGATCTCTATAATTAATTAAATAATTAGAATTATAATTATGAAAAAGATATTTTTGTTTTTTGCCACAGTATGTGCCATTGTAGCTTGCGATCCAACTCATGAGGATATCAGCAACGGTGGAAGCATTACTGCTGATGAACTTAAGAATATGTCTTCGGTGACTTTGGACAATGATGGTCAAGGTCATAATGGTAATGTTCTTACCTGTACAACTTCAGCTCCTGTAAACGCAACGTGGACCGTAGCTGGTAAAACTCTGATTGGTAACTATGCTAAGAAGAAGATGCGTTTAGGCGAGTATGTCGTTACCTTGACTGGTCTCTGTGCTGATGGTACGACTGTTACAGCCGATTTCCCCATCAACTGTCAGGTTGAAACTGATCCAATTAAGAAGAAGTACTTCTATGGTGAGGATCCTGTAGCTCAACAAGAATTCTGGCTTGAAGCTAATGGCGATGGAAATGCGGGACGTTTCAGCGATAACGAAGGTGCACACTTCCCCTTCCTTGATGGCGATACCTACTTTGGTAAAAAGACACTCGTCTTTGAAATCACAGACGCTGAAGAAGGTAAGTTTATCTGGGGCGATGATTACGGTTGCACTTGCCGTGTCATGAATGGCTGGTGGTCTTCTACTTATGCAGATAATGTGCCTCTTTCTAAAGGCTATTGGGAGCTTGAAATTACCGACCAAATGGCTAAGGAGTGCGCTGCGACAGCTGATGGTGGTGAAGGTCGTGACCTTTCCATCCTGATGACGCGAGGCAAAGTTAAGATCAAGGCTTGTTACTATGAGTATTAATAATTCCTTATAGGTATAGATAATTAGAGGGTGTGTCAATTTGGCACATCCTCTTTTCATTGTCTACCAATCGTAATCTTCTACATACCCGTCGAACTGCACCTCTTCATTCCATCCGTTTTCGCGAAACAGGTTGCGGATAGCTTCCTGCAAGGCTGGCTGAATGAGGCGCGTACCATTGCGGTACTCGAAGTAGTAGGTTCGGCAGGTTAGGCTCATGATGCCATAGCGGACAGCGGGCTCGTTTTGTTGTTTTTTAGACGAATTCCATTTTTACCCTCACATGTTCACATCGCAGCCACCAAAGGCCGATGTACAAAGGGCTGAAAGCACGTGAGGGACATTCATCCGCCCTCACGTCACCCTCACTTTTTTTGCTTTGACCCTCACGAAGGGCTCGGATGATGATGCTGTTCAGGGCTTCCTGCGTCAGCGGACGGTAGTCGGCAGAGGCGTCAGACACGGTCTTGAACTCCACCTTCCCATTCAACACATTGCGTCGGAACAGGTAGTTGTCATTAAGGAACTGTTCGATGATGAGCACACTCTCGTTATGGGTACTTAAGGGCGTCCCATTAGCCACTAAGGATGTAACTTCCATAGTTCTTTTGGTTGTTTTTAATAGTTAATAAAATTGTTCTTGGCTGGTTTTTCATGGTGTGTTTCTTGTGTTATCCATGATGCCAGTTTTCCGACTGCAAAGGTACAAAAAATTATGCGGTTTGCAAGTTTATTGGCAAAAAATCGACGTTTTAACATTTCATTTTTGCTCAAATTTTGCAAGAAAAATAATAAGGTGAGTGACAGACCTCAAAAATGTGAGGGAGACGTGAGGGTGGATGAATGTCCCTCACGTGCTTTCAGCCCTTTGTACATCGGACTTTGAGGGCTGCGATGTGAATATGTGAGGGACATTTTCAAATGCGTCGCTTTTTTTTGTGTTCAAGCAATGCGTATTTGCCCATTGTTAGTTCGCGTTAGTTTACCGTAACTAAACTCCCAGTCTTAAGGCCTTAAACTCTCAGTCCGAAGGCTTCGGACTCACAATCTGTAGTAAGCGGACTGGCAGTCCGACGGGACGGACTGAAATGACATTGACGCTATATGATTAGCTTTTCGCCGGCCCGAATGGTTGTTTAAGCCAGCTCAGACAGTATAAATGGCCGTTAAACTCCCTCCACCTTGATATTCTTTCTCACTTTCACGGTTACTTTTGATGACATACCTGCTCGTTGTTTTTGTTAATCATTTCAAAAAGTTACGTTTGATATACTTACCTTTGCTTTATTTTTTGTATTTTTGCATACAAATTAAAGACGAATTTTGAATTCATTACAGAATGAATAACAAAAGCAAAGTATCCAGTGCCCTTCTCTATGTAAGCCTGTTGGCTTTTTTTGGGGTTGTTGTATATATTTTATACATCAATCAAGAAGTTTTTTATACGGCCCATGACCGTTCTGAATTTCTCTTTGGAGCCCCCTTCTTCCATACGTTGATGTCGAAACCATTTGGCCTAATGCAGTATGTGGGTGCCTGGCTCACACAGCTGTTCTTTAAACCTGCCATAGGTGCAGGGGTACTGGTAGCAATCTGGGTCCTGATATTCTATGTGGGTACCAAAGCATTCCGTTTACAGGGAAGTGCCTCTGCGCTGATGCTCTTGCCTGTAGCCTGTCTGCTCACGTCGATTGTCAATCAGGGCTATTGGATTTATATCTCCACTATCCGAGGCTATTGGTTCTCACAGTCAGTAGGCTATCTCGTCATGTTGCTACTCTTATGGGTAGCACGTAGCACCCCACGTAAATGGCATCTTGTCTGGTATTTGTTGGGCGTTTGTGCCTATCCAATACTGGGATGGTTCGCTTTACTTTTCATTTTATGCCTTGCGCTGAGTGAGAAAATCTCTTGGCGTGAGTTTGTTGGCCTTGTCTTGCTGCTCTTTACCGCTAGTATTTGGCATACACAATGCTATTCGAATCTGAAATTCGACGATGTTGTGTTGGCAGGCTTGCCTCGTTTTGTATCCTCAATCGACATTGCCGAGCATCTCTCCATTCCGTTCTATGTTCTTGGTGCCGTATCTATACTCATTCCACTGTGTGGCAAATATTTGGCGAAGTGGTTTGTCCCAGTATTGTGTGCTATAGCCAGTATCATTTTCACCTCGTCACAAATGTTCTATGACCAGAACTACATCGACGAGATGCGCATGGTACGCTATGCTGAAAACGACAACTGGAGGGAAGTTCTGGCTATGGCTGAAGAATTCTCAACGCCATACTCTAACCATGGTCAGAGAAATAAAAAGCCTACCACTACGATAGTATTCCTTAAGAATGTCGCATTGATGCATGAAGGAGGACTGCTGGACCGTTCGTTTAAGAGTGGTAACATTAGTTTTCCTGTCACAGATCCCGATACACTCCACGTCAATTTTTTGGAAATTGCATCGCCACTGGTGTATTACAACTATGGCATGGTGAATGAAGCCACTCGCCTGAGTTACGAGAATGCCATACAAAGAGGCTTTTCACCCTTCTATCTAAAGATGCTTTCACGTTGTGCTTTGGCTAAAGGAGATAAAAAACAGATGGAACGTTATACAGCTATACTTCATCATCATCCTTTCTACCGCAATTGGAAACCGGCACCTATCACTGCAAAAGTGAATGAACTGCAAACGTCATACCCCGATGAAATTACTGGTGTGGAGAATAGTGATAGCTATATCGTCAACAGTATCTGTCTTTGGTACGAATCCGATAGTAAAGTGGCATCAGAACAGGCTTTGTTCTATGCGATGTTACGTTGTGAATCTCATTGCTTTTGGCCATCGCTACGCAACTATCTGAAAACGCACGATGGTGAGGATTTCCCTGAGCATGCACAGGAGGCATATATCCTGTTTATGGATAAAGCTCCAGAAGAAAAACGCATGATGATTCCCGTTGAAGAAACCATTTACAATCACTATAAACAGTTCTCAGAGGCTATGGCAAAGCTGGTAAAGCCAGGAAAGACTATAGGACAGGTTGCTGAGGAAATGCGTGGAGAATGGGGAAACACATATTGGTATTACTACTTCTTTGGTAGGCAATATTCTAATATAGTTGACAGAAAAAATAATGAAGTTGCATCATAAGAATAATATGAAGAGATTTATCCACACCTATACACTGTGTATTGTTGCAGTCTTGCTGCTTTTGTCATCGTGTGCAAATCATCCCGATGTGCCTTCTTCATCTAAAGAAGCAAACTGCCTGCCAGCCATCTTTCCAGATTATTGCAATGTCACTGTGCCATGCAATATTGCACCGCTCAACTTTATGCTCCCTGCAGACAAGTACGAAGCGTGTGTCGCACGCATCACTACACCTGATGGCCAACAGCAGACATACGGTAATGATGTGAAGGTGCAAATACCTGAGGAGGAATGGCATACTATGCTCGATGCCTCGAAGGGCAAGAGCATCAAGGTAGAGGTTTGGGGCCAGAAAGATAGTGAATGGCTGTCGTTCACTCCGTTTGAGATACACATAGCAAAAGAGCCTATCGACGAATATCTGTCTTATCGTCTCATCGAACCATCGTATGTAGCATGGAATTTTATGGAGATTGCCCAACGCAATATTACCTCATTTGAAGAAACGCAGATTTTTAACAATGAGATTGCTTGTAATGACAGGACAAAGGGCCAATGTATCAACTGTCACAGCTATCAGAACTATAAGACGGACAATATGCTCTTCCATGTGCGTAAAGCTAATGGTGGCACTGTCATCGTGAATGATGGTAAAATATCAAAAGTCGATTTGAAACGCGACTATACCATCTCTGCTGGTGTTTATCCGGCATGGCACCCGACTGCTAAGTTGATTGCCTTCTCGACCAACCTGACACGTCAGGCGTTCCATACTCAAAATCCTAACAAGATAGAGGTGTACGACGAAGCTAGCGATTTGATACTCTACGATGTAGAGACCGACTCGGTGAGTATCGTCAGCAACGATTCTACGCTCTTGGAGGTGTATCCGACTTGGTCGCCCAACGGTAAATACCTCTATTACTGCAAATCTGTTCCGCTTCCTGAAGAGATGCGCGACAAGGATATTCGCACCACCTATCAGAAGATACAATACAACCTCTATCGCCGTTCGTTCGACGTGGCATCGCACAACTTCGGTGAAGAGGAACTTGTCTATGATGCTGCTTCGCAAGACAAGAGTGCCACTTTGCCACGTATCAGTCCAGATGGCCACTATCTGCTGTTTGCTCAGGGACAATATGGCTGTTTTCATATCAGACACAGTGATGCCGACATCATTTGTATGCCGCTCGACAATCAAGTTCCTTCGGACATTGACCTAACTGGCCTTAACAGCAAAGGTTTTGCCGATAGCTATCCGACTTGGTCAAGCAACGGGTGTTGGATTATGACTTCCAGTCGTCGGGGTGATGGTAACTTCAGTCGTATCTATATTTCCTATTTTAAAAACGGGAAAGCTGAAAAAGCCTTTCTGTTGCCACAGGAAGACCCTGAACAGAACACCTACCGTCTGAAATGTTATAACCGTCCGGAATTCATGGTTGAGCCAGTTAAGATTGGTGTTGATGAATTTAATAAGGTATTTAGATGAAGCATCTACACCTTTTATATACGCTTCTTTTCGGTGTGGCCGTTCTATTCTTTTTCGGACTGGCCTATCCGCATCATCTGCATTATCAAGAACAATATCAGTTGTTCCTCTTCGACAGCACCTACGTATGGGATATTGTTAAGGTTCCAGGTGGTGTGGCCGACCTGTTGGGCCGTTTCTGCACACAATTCTTCCTTTTTGCCTGGGTGGGGGCCTTTATCATTGCCGTTCTGCTTTCGGTGGTGCAGCTCTTGGTACTCAGCCTATTCAATGGCCAATGGTCAATGGTCAATGGTCAATGGTTTTATGGGATGACCTTTGTACCTTCTTTCCTGCTTTGGCTCTTTCTGCTCGATGAGAATGCACTATTAGGTGGCGTTTGGGCCGTCCTGCTTACGCTGCTCGCCATCTGGGGCTGTATGCTTATACCCAAAGTATGGGTGCGACGTGTCGCCATACTAATTGCCATTGCAATTCTCTATTGGATGGCCTTGGGGGGCAGCCATTACCATCGTTATCCGACGGTAACACCTTATCTGCTCTATGCTGCATGGTTGTCTGCTGTCATCCTCCCACTTATGGTCCATTTCATCAAGGTTCAAGATTTAAAGTTTAAGGTTCAAGGCTTAACCTTCCTGTTGGTGGCAGTTGTCATGGGTACCATCGTTTGGAAGAATGCCAATTTTAAGGCCGAGAAGGTGATGCAATATGACTTCATGGCCTGTCACCAGCAGTGGAACCGCATTCTTGCCACAGCCAATGCCGAGAAACCCAACAACCAGATAGGGGTGACTGTACAGAATCTTGCTTTGGCGATGCACGGTATGCTTGCCGACCACCTGTTCGATTATAACCAGAATGGGATCCTTGGACTTCTGCCCGATGTCCAAAGTGATGCGACGAGTCCTTTGCCTACTGCCGAGGCTTTCTATCAGTTGGGCATGATTAATGTTGCCCAGCGAACGGTGTTCGAGGCTCAGGAAGCCATTCTCGACTTCCAAAAGAGTGCCCGATGCTACAAGCGCTTGGCACAGACAAACCTGATTAATGGCAGCTATGAAGTGGCTCGCAAATATCTCACCGCATTGCAAAAGACCCTTTTCTATCGTGAATGGGCCAATGAAACACTTTCGCTGCTGGGCAATGAAGAGGCCATAGCTAAGCATCCCGAATACGGACGTCTACGCCAATGGGCATATAAAGATGAATTTTACTTCAGCGACCATGTGACCCCCGAAATGCTCGAAAGCCTCTATTTCAGCAACACAGACAATCGCCTTGCCCTTGAATATCTAAGGGCTTACTATATGTTGACGGGTGACCGTGAAAGCTATACCAAACTATTGCAGGAATTAAGAGTTAAAAATTGAATGTTAAGAAATGAAACAGGTTCTATACATACTCATCACGCTTATGCTTTTTGTCAGCTGTGACGAAACGGTCAGCGATGCCAAGCAGGAGAATGCACAGCCTCAGATATATCCCGATTATCTCGGTGTTACCATACCTGTGAACATAGCCCCTCTTAATTTTTGCATGGCAGATGAAAAAGCATTGCTTGTTGATGCCGTTGTTTCTGACCGTCACGGACATAGTCTGCACAGCCAAGGCAAAGAGTCGGTTGATTTCGACCTTGATGACTGGCATGCACTGCTTGGTCAAAATCGTGGCGACTCGCTCAGTGTGACTGTTTCTGCCAAGTTTGACGATGGTTGGCACACATACAATCCCTTTTCTGTCTACGTGAGTCCTGATAGCATCGACTATGGTATCTGTTACCGTTTGATTGAACCGGGCTATGAGGTGTGGAGTAAGATGGGCATATACGAACGTAATCTCTCTACGTTCGATGAGTGTGCGCTAATCGAAAATACACAGTTCCAGGGTTGCGTCAACTGTCATAGTTTCAACCGAGGCAACCCTGCCGACATGAGCCTTCATATCCGTGGCCCGCATGGTGCCACGCTGCTGCGTCAGAACTATGGTCCCGTCACAGCCTACAACACTAAGACCGACCAGACGCTTGGCCTCTGTGTCTATCCCTATTGGCATCCTTCGGGCCACTACATCGCCTATTCCACCAATACCACGAGACAGTTGTTCCACAGTGCCCATCCCAACCGTATTGAGGTCTTCGATGAAGCCTCCGATCTTCAGGTCTACGACATAGAAAAGAATGAGCTGCTGCTTTCACCCCTGCTCAAGCAGGATTCGGTCTATGAAACCTATCCCGTCTTTTCTGCCAATGGCCGTTCGCTCTATTTCTGTGCAGCCCGCGCCCTCCCTGAGGGCAGTCATGAGCTGGACTCCATCCGCTATAATCTTTGTCGCATCGATTTTGATCCTACCACAGGTACCTTTGGCGATCAAATAGAAACCATTATTGATGCCGTAGCTCAGATGAAGTCGGTATCCTTCCCCCGTCCCTCCTACGATGGACGCTTCCTGTGCTACACACTCTCTGACTACGGACAGTTCAGCATCTGGCACCATGAGGCCGATCTCTATCTGCTCGACCTCTCTACTGGGCAGAGCCTTCCGATGACTGGGGCTAACTCTGAGGATACGGAGTCGTTCCACAATTGGAGCACCAACTCGCGTTGGCTTGTTTTGAGTTCCCGTCGCGACGACGGCCTCTATACGCGTCCTTATTTCTGTCATGTCGATGCAAAGGGAACAGTCAGTAAGGCCTTTATGTTGCCCCAGCGCAATCCACGCCGTTTCTATCGTGAACGTTTCTTCTCCTTTAATGTTCCCGATTTTATCTCTGGCCCCACTCGTTTTGATAGTCATCAGGCCAGCCGCGTCATTAATGACGACTACCGTAAAGACTTCGCTGTACGTTACATCAAATGACGCCTTTGCTTATGGCCTGTTACATCTTCAAAAGTATTTGATACATCCGCAATATCCTAAGTGCAGAATTATTCGTAACTTTGCAACCAATAATCATAACTGCTCAAATACAATTACGGATAACTGAATATGAAGTGGATTTTTGCCCTCACATTAAGTGTGCTGACGCTCCAAGCATCAGGACAGTCGTTCCCTTATCAAAATCCTAATTTGTCGGCTTTGGAACGTGCTAAGGATTTATGTTCCCGACTGACTTTGGAGGAGAAAGCAAAACTGATGCTGGACGAGAGCCCGGCCATTCCCCGTTTGGGTATCAAGAAGTTCTTCTGGTGGAGCGAGGCTCTGCATGGTGCTGCCAACATGGGCAATGTTACCGTGTTCCCAGAACCTGTAGCAATGGCGGCCTCGTTTAATCCCGATTTGTTGTATAAGTGTTTCGATGTGGCATCGACAGAATTTCGTGCCCAGTACAACCACCGCATGCAGAATGGTGGTGAGGACGAGAAGTTCCATAGTCTCTCCGTGTGGACACCGAATGTAAATATCTTCCGTGACCCACGATGGGGCAGGGGACAGGAGACTTATGGCGAAGATCCCTACCTGACCTCGGTGATGGGTGTGCAGGTGGTGAAGGGCTTGCAGGGTCCTGAGACAGCGAAGTACCGTAAGTTGTGGGCCTGTGCCAAGCACTATGCCGTACATAGCGGTCCTGAGTACACACGCCACTCCGCTAATTTGACGAATGTGTCGCCACGTGATATGTGGGAGACCTATATGCCAGCCTTTAAGACCTTGGTGCAGGATGCCAAGGTGCGCGAGGTGATGTGTGCCTATCAGCGTTTGGATGACGATCCTTGTTGTGGCTCCCAGCGTCTGTTACAGACTATCCTTCGCGACGAGTGGGGCTTTAAATATCTGGTAGTCAGCGACTGTGGTGCTGTCAGTGACTTTTATGAGTCGCACAAGAGTTCGACGGGTCCCGTTCATGCTTCAGCCAAGGCTACGATTGCCGGTACGGACGTGGAATGTGGTTACGGCTATGCCTATCGGAGTATTCCTGAGGCCGTGAAGCGTGGCTTCATCACCGAGGCTGAGGTCGACAAACATGTCATCAGACTGCTGGAAGGCCGTTTTGATTTGGGTGAGATGGATGATCCTTCTTTGGTTGAATGGTCGAAGATTCCTTATTCTGCCATGTCTACCAAGGCTTCTGCCAACCTCTCGTTGGATATGGCGCGTCAGACCATCGTGTTGTTACAGAATAAAGAAAACATTCTGCCTCTGAGTAAGAAGGAAAAGATTGCCGTGATTGGTCCCAATGCTGACAATACGCCGATGATGTGGGGAAACTATAACGGAACGCCTAATCATACTGTTACGATACTTGACGGCATCAAGGCCAAGACGAAGAAACTGTTCTATGCCGCAGGTTGCGATCTCACCTACGACAAGGTGATGGAGTGCCTGATGGCTTCACAGTGCAGCTTCGAAGGCAAGAAGGGTATGAAGGGTACTTTCTGGAACAACCGCCGCATGGAAGGTAAGCCCGTCACCACACAGTATTACACTTCGCCCATAGCTGTCACCACGTTTGGTATGCACAACTTCGCCCCTGGCGTTCAGCTCGAAGATTTTTCGGCTAAGTATGAGACCGTCTTTACACCTAAGGAGTCTGGCGAATATGTGGTGAATGTGGATGCTTGTGGCCATTTCGAGCTCTATATCGACGGTGTGCAGAAGTTCCGTCACCACATCTGGCGTACTACCCCCAACCGTGTGGCTATTCAGGCTGAAAAGGGCAAGAGCTACAATATAGAAGTACGCTTCTCGCATATTCATACCTATAACGCTAACTTGGCCATTAATATTGCCAAGGAACATCCCATCAACTATCAGGAGACCATTGCACAGCTGAAGGGTATCGACAAGGTAATCTTCGTAGGTGGTATTGCTTCCAGTCTTGAAGGCGAGGAAATGCCTGTGGATATTGAAGGTTTCAAGGGTGGCGACCGTACTAATATCGAACTGCCAAAGGTGCAGCGTGAGTTCCTGAAGGCTTTGAAAGCTGCTGGCAAGCAGGTAATCTTTGTCAACTGCTCGGGTTCTTGCATCGCCTTACAGCCTGAGACGGAGACGTGCGATGCCATCTTGCAGGCTTGGTATCCTGGTCAGGAGGGTGGCACGGCTGTAGCCGATGTGCTCTTTGGTGACGTGAATCCAAGTGGCAAGCTGCCTGTTACGTTCTATAAGAATAGCAGCCAGTTGCCCGACTATGAGGACTATTCAATGAAGGGACGTACTTATCGTTACTTCAACGATGCCCTGTTCCCCTTTGGCTATGGCCTGAGCTATACCACGTTCGAAATTAGAAATGAGAAATTAGAAATGAGAAATGATGGTGGCGGTATCGTGACTGTTGATGTGGCGAATAAAGGTAAGTATGATGGCACGGAAATTGTGCAGCTCTATATCCGTAACCTGCAAGACCCTGACGGACCGCTGAAGTCGTTGCGTGCCTTCCAGCGTGTCGATGTGAAGGCAGGTCAGACGGTTACCGCCAAGTTGACGCTTGACCGCAAGAGCTTTGAGTTCTGGGATCCCGAGACTAATACCATGCGTGTGAAGCCTGGCAAGTATGAACTCCTCATTGGTACCAGTTCGACCGACAAAGATTTCAAGAAGCTGAGCTTGTCATTGAAGAACTAAAGACAACATAAACAACATCTTTGAATGTGTAAAAATTTAGTTGTCTAAAGTTGTCCAAGTTGTCTTTGATAATTGAGATATTCTATAATAATTAATTTTTAATCCTAAAATCAACACAATGAAACAAACATTTAAAACTGCCCTCGCCGTCGTGCTGTCTATGTACTGCATGGGTTCATGGGCACAGTTTGGAGCTCCCGCAGATCCAAACCCCAGTGTTAAACTGAAGGACGCTTACAAGAACTACTTCATGATTGGCGTAGCTCTGAACCAGCGTAACGTGAGTACGCCCGACCAGATTAGTCTGGTAAAGGCTGAATTCAACAGCATCACTGCTGAGAATGACATGAAGCCCGGTGAGCTGCATCCAAAAGAGGGTGTATGGAACTGGGAGAAAGCCGACAAGATAGCCGACTTCTGTCGTCAGAACGGTATCAAACTGCGTGGCCACTGCCTTTGCTGGCACTCTCAGTTTGCCGACTGGATGTTTACCGACAAGAAGGGTAAGGAAGTGAAGAAAGAGGTCTTCTACGAGCGTCTTCGCGAGCATATCCATACCGTTGTAAACCGTTACAAGGACGTCGTTTATGCATGGGATGTTGTGAACGAGGCCATCTCTGACGGTGGCGGTGGTTTTGGTGGCGGCTTCGGTGGCTTTGGCCGTCGTGGCGGTGAGCCCAACCCCTATCGTGAGAGCCGTCACTATAAGCTCTGTGGCGATGAGTTCATTGCCAAGGCTTTTGAGTTTGCTCACGAGGCTGACCCCAACGCTCTATTGTTCTACAATGACTACAACGAGTGCGATCCTGGCAAGCGCGATCGTATCTATAATATGGTGAAGAAGATGCAGGATGCCGGTGTGCCCATTCATGGTATCGGTATGCAGGGTCACTATAATATCTATGGTCCTACGGAAGAGGATATCGATGCTGCTATCACCAAGTATTCACAGCTGGTAAAGCACATCCACGTTACTGAGCTCGACATCCGTGTCAATCAGGAGATGGGTGGACAGCTGCGCTTCTCTCGTGGTGAGAACAAGCCTTTGGCTGGCTATCTCAATACCATGCTGACCGACCAGTACAACCGTGTGTTCAAGGTGTTCCGTAAGCATAAGGACGTCATCGACTGCGTGACCCTGTGGAACCTCGGTGACCGCGACTCTTGGCTGGGTGTCAACAACCATCCGCTGCCTTTCGATGAGAACTACAAGCCCAAGCAGGCTTACTATGCCATCAAGAACTTTGATGCTAAGCTTGACAATGCGAAACCCAAGGAGGACTTTGTTCCCAACCCAATGAATCAGCCCGGACAGGAGTGGCCGAAGGTAAACAGCGAGGGTTATGCTCGCTTCCGCGTTGAGGCTCCCGAGGCTAAGTCTGTTATCGTCAGTCTGGGCCTTGGTGGTCGTGGCGGTACGGTGCTGCGTAAGGATAAGGATGGTGTTTGGGTAGGAACTACCGAGGGCCCGATGGATCCTGGTTTCCACTATTATCATCTGACTGTTGACGGTGGTACGTTCAACGATCCTGGTACGCACAACTACTTCGGTTCTTGCCGTTGGGAGAGTGGTATCGAAATTCCCGCTCCCGATCAGGACTTCTACGCTTATCGCAAGGACATTCCTCATGGCAACATCCAGCAGGTTATCTTCTGGTCTGAGAGCACTGGCAAGATGCAGACCGCTAATGTCTATCTGCCCGACGGATACGGCAAGCTTGTAAAGGGTAAGAATGGTAAGCTCACTCAGGAGCGTTATCCTGTTCTGTACCTGCAGCATGGCTGGGGTGAGAACGAAACCAGTTGGCCTGTACAGGGTAAGGCAGGCCTTATCATGGACAACTTGATTGCTGACGGCAAAATCAAGCCTTTCATCGTTGTGATGGCTTATGGTCTGACTAACGACTTCAAGTTCGGTTCCATCGGTAGATTTACTGCTGAGGAGTTTGAGAAGGTGCTCATCGACGAACTCATCCCCCATATCGACAAGAACTTCCTGACCAAGGCCGACAAGTGGAACCGTGCTATGGCTGGTCTTTCTATGGGTGGCATGGAGACGAAGCTCATCACCCTGCGTCGTCCTGAGGTGTTCGGCTACTGGGGATTGCTCAGCGGTGGTCAGTATGCTCCTGAGGAGATCAAGGATCCAAAGGCTGTGAAGTATATCTTTGAGGGTTGCGGCTCTAAGGAGAACCCCGATGGCATCAACAAGAGCGTTGAGGCTCTGAAGGCTGCTGGCTTCAATGCCGAAGGTCTTATCTCTGATGGTACTGCCCATGAGTTCCTGACCTGGCGCCGTTGCCTCTACAAGATGGCGCAAGGACTCTTTAAGTAAAAAGTGAAGAGTGAAAAGTGATAACTGAAAGTTAATGAGAAAAACTTTATTATCAACGATAGGTTTGTGCCTGGTTGCTACGGCGGCCATGGCACAAAACCCTTTTGTTCAGACATGGTTTACCAGTGATCCTGCACCAATGGTACATGACGGTACGATGTACGTCTATACCGGTCATGACGAGGACAATGCCGACTTCTTCTGGATGCAGGAGTGGCGCGTTTACTCTACCAAGGACATGGTGAACTGGCAGGATCATGGCTCGCCTCTGGCTCTGGAGAGTTTCTCGTGGGCCGACGACCGTGCCTGGGCTTCGCAGTGTATCGAACGTGACGGTAAGTTCTTTTGGTATATCTGCGCCCACTCGAAGATTTCGAAGGGCATGGCCATTGGTGTGGCTGTGAGCGACTCGCCGACAGGTCCTTTCCGCGATGCCATCGGTAAACCGTTGTTTGAGAACGGCTCGTGGGACCATATCGATCCCACCGTCATGATTGACGACGACGGACAGGCGTGGCTCATGTGGGGTAATCCGCAGTGCTACTATCTGAAGCTCAACCGCGACATGATATCGTACAGTGGTGAACTGGGACGCCTCGACATGACGGAGGAGGCCTTTGGTGCACCCGCTATGAATAAGCGTGAGCGTGGTAAGAAGTATAAGGACTCGTACACAGAAGGTCCTTGGCTTACCAAGCGAAACGGAGTCTATCAGTTGCTGTATGCTGCTGGTGGCGTGCCTGAGCATATCTCTTACAGTACGGCCTCTTCGCCTACTGGTCCTTGGAAGTATGCTGGCGAGATTATGCCCTTGAGCGACACCAAGTCGTTTACCAACCACTGTGGTGTAGCCGACTTCAAGGGGCACAGCTATTTCTTCTACCATACGGGCAAATTGCCTAAGGGTGGTGGCTTTGGCCGTAGCGTGGCTGTCGAGGAGTTCAAGTATAATGCCGATGGTAGCTTCCCCACCATTTTGCCTACCGACGAAGGTGTGAAGCCCATCGCTACGTTCGATCCCTTCCGTAAGGTTGAGGCCGAGACAATGGCTTTCTCAAGTGGTCTGAAGACTGAGCAGAACAACGAGGTGGGTGTTTATGTTACCGATATCCATAATGGCGACTACATCAAACTGCAGAACGTTGGCTTCGGCAAGAAGGTTCCCCGTGTGTTTACCGCTCGTGTGGCCAGTGGCCTGCGTGGCGGACAGATAGAGATTCGCCTCGACAGTGTCGGTGGACGACTCCTTGGTACCGTCAATGTGCCTGGTACAGGCAGTTGGGAGAAGTGGCAGACGATAACCCTTGATTTGGACTATTCGACTATCACCGATCTGAATTCGCCTCATCGTACCATTTCCGGTCTTGATCTGCCGGCTACTGCCGACCTCTACTTCGTGTTCAAAGGCCGTAAGGGTCCGAAGCTCTTCAATTTCGACTGGTGGGAGATGCGTGGACTGGAACAGATCAATATGC
>Ga0310786_10004174_pt1 | contig 20252 bp, 8 predicted proteins | sample AusTroGonzalo_MG_FD_203881 | JGI IMG/M metagenome (GOLD analysis project Ga0310786, IMG submission 203881) | Bovine rumen microbial communities from tropical cattle in Woodstock, Queensland, Australia - Gonzalo_03 (v2) (version 2) | ecosystem: Host-associated > Mammals > Digestive system >... | reverse complement strand
AGTTTACACCATCCATAACCTCTGCGACAGCACGGTTTCTTTCACTCAAACGTTCATTTCTTATGACACTGTGAAACCTATCTTCGTGCGCGATTCTATGGAATTGCCTTTGGTTCAGCTGAAACCCCTGCCTGGTGGCAACTGCACCTACAATTCACCTGATAGCATGGACTTCGTTAATGCAGTGGCTGCAATGGTTTATGACAATTGCACCGATTCTGCTTTCCTGATGAGCACGCTTCAGTTCTTCTGGGAAAACACCGATAAATCTCCGATTAACGATACCAATATCTTCAGAGTGAACAACCACCTGACTGTTACTGCTGTGATTAATGACATTTGCGGTAACTACTCAGACTCCACTCTCGTGATTTACCTCGATCTTCCTGATACTATGTGGATTTCTGGTGATCCTACTGTACTGCCTACCGTTTGTGAAGGCGTTACTCCTGCAAACCTCGTATTTGACACCACTCTTATTCATTCCGATGCATTCGTAGGTCCTTACTTGCCTTATACCTATGAATGGTCAGAAGTGAATGGTCGTGAAGTGACCTTCACCAACAAATATGCTAAAGAGACCGGTATCAATCCTGTTGGTTCTGGCGACTTCGTATTCCAATTGAAGGTTACTGACAACAATGGTTGTTCTGCTCTCTCAGCTTACTACTTCTTGCATGTCAATCCTATCCCGAATATCCATGTGACCGAAATTCCTTACGGTGGCGCTACTCGTCCTTATTGCCCGACTTATGGTTGGATGACTGTTGGTGTATTTGATGCTAACACTGGCAACAGATATCCTGCAAGCGCTAACATGAGCTACACTTGGGAAGGCGAAGGTGTGAATATTCACTCTATCTTCGATACCACGATTGTGAATATCGTTCCTGATAGCTGCGATCATGACTACATGGCTATCGTGACTGTTGCTGACGAAATCGGTTGTTCTGCTAAGGATACCGTTATCTTCCCGGTTCGCGATATTGAAGGACCCATCATTCTCCCTGGCGTTCTCCATGACACCGTGCTTGTTGCTAATAATGAATGTAAGTTCACTGTTCCGAACTACAGACCTTTCCTCAACGCTTCTAACGTAACCTCTACATGTGGTTATTCTCCCACAAAGATCCTCGAAACTTACGTTCAGACTCCTGCTGCTGGTACTATCATCAACAAAGATACTACCGAGATTAAGATTACACTTACGACTCCTTGTGGTAAAGATAGTGTTTACACCGTTTATGCATTCAGACCCGATGATTATGTAACTGTTACCGTTACTGTTGATGGTGATTCTGTTTGTGAAAACGATCCTACTTATATCCAAAATGGTATTACTCTTACTGCTACCGCACAAAAGGGTACTGCTCCTTACACGTATGCTTGGACGAAGGGTGCTTCCGCTACAGTAATTGGTACGGATGCTACTTTGACTGTTCGCGACACCAATGGTGTTTACACCTACCATGTTGCTGTTAAGGACGCTCACAACTGTCCTGTTGGCGACGAGGCTGATATTACCGTTTGGTTCAAGGGTGCTCAACCTATTACGCAAGTTACTCCTAACAGAATTTGTGACGGTCACAATGGTACTCTTACCATTATCGAGGCTCCTACAGGTTACACTTATGACTTCCAAGGTCAAACCAAGATTAGCGACAACGCTAGCCACGAACCTACCCTTAACAATACAGTGTATTTCGCAAACTTGTATCCTGGTACCTACACCTTGACTGTTACCACTGTGGATCCTGAAAACTGCGAAACCACTTACCAAATTACTATCCCGAATGTTACCGCTGAGGTTGACACTGTTGTTGCTACTCCTCTTGCAGTTTCTAACTGTTTGGATAACAATGGTAAAATTACCATTACTCGTCAAGAAGGTTACACTTACTACTTCTCTAACGATGGTGGCGTTACTTACGTTGATACTGATGCTACCGTTATTTCAGGCCTTGCTTCTGGTACTTACTGGTTCTACAGAGTAAACGACGCTACGAACTGCGAATCTCCGAGAACATCTGTTTATGTACCTTACAATGCTCCTTCATTTGATTTCACTATTAATAGCGTTAGCAATAACTCTTATTGTTATGATAATCAAGCTGACGGTTCCTTCAAGTTGGCTTCCAACAATGTTGATTACGTAGTCACTTTGGGCAATGATACCATTTATCAAGGCGGTTCTGCTACTGTTAATAATTTGGCTGCTGCTACCTATACTATCTATGGTGTTAGCACTATCAATGGTTGTAGCAAGGAGAAGACTCAAACCATTACCAATGGTAAACGTTCTTATCCTTCTGCTAATGTTGCTACCACTCCTAACAGATATTGTGATCCTACACAGGCTAACGGTACTATTACTGTTACAAAGACTTCTTCTTCGCCTGCTTTCACTTACACTGTCTTGAACGGTACTGACACTGTTCAACCTGCTGACTACCAAAGCTTGTATGCTGCAACCTATACGGTTAACATGATTACTGAAAAGGGTTGTACGGGTACTACTTCAAAGGCTGTTACCAATAATCAGGTTACTCCAAATGTTACAGCTACAGCTAAGACCAATAGCACTTGTATTCCTGAGGACTTCGATGGTAAGATCACCCTCACTGTTACCAATGCATCTGCAGCTGGTCCTGGTTTCACTTACATGTTATGGCAATTCAATTCTGATACTACAACTCAAACCAATGGTACTTTCACTGGTTTAGCAAGTGGTCGTTATAACTATGCTGTTGTTTCTCAATATGGTTGTGCAAAAATTTCTTACAAGGATGTTGATCAATACCACGTTCCTGCTCTTGATCTGGATTCTACTGCTAACTTCATGTGCGAACCTACAGCTACGAAACCTGGCGATGGTACTATCACCATTATCGCTCCTCGTAATTCTAACACCAAGCATTATCATTACAAATATTATGATGCAGCTGGTAATGAATATGACGTTCCGTTCAATGAACCGTTCGTTTATACCCTCTACTGGTTGGCTGACGGTATGTACAGAGTGACTGCTACTGAACTCGAAACCAACTGTATGGTTGAGGATTCTATCTACGTTCCTTTGGATCGTTACAATGTTGAAATCACTGCCAATCCTACTGGTAACAAATATTGTACGAAGAACTTCGACGGTACTATCACGGTTAATGCAAACTCCAGCAATCCTGATGCAATACTGCAATATAAGGTTGTCGGCGTGAACAACAACTACACTTCTGAATATACTTTCAACACTGTCTTCACTGGCCTCCAGGATGGTATTTACCAAGTTATGGTTCGCGACACCAACACCGCTTGTGTCTATGTGAAGGAAGGCAATGTTACCGTTGAGAAGATTGCCAACGACATCACCATCACTCCTACCATTACTCCTGACCACGCTTGCGAAGGCGGTAATCACGATGGTACACTCTCTGTCGTGGCTTCTACCACCACTTTCGACAATACCTACTTCATGTTCAAGTTCCAACAAGATGCTGATTACTCTACCACTTCTTCTTGGACTGGCTTGAACAGCACGACAAATTATCATGTTTCTGTTATTGATACCATTTCTGGTTGTACGGTTGATTCTATCTTCACCATTCCTTTGGAGAACGTTTGTGCTCCTATTATCACCATCAATGGCAATAACAAGTTCTGTTTGAACGCTGAAGACGCTCAAATCTGCGCTACAGCTACTAACAACACTGACGTTTGTCCTGAAGGCAACTATCAATTCATGTGGGTCATCAGATGTCACCACGACACTGTTTACAACCAATGTGTTGATGTTAACACCTCTTCTGTCCACAACTGTTTCTACGATCTCTATGTGAAGGACATGAACACGGGTTGTGTTTCCAACAAGTCTATTGAAGTTGAAATTCTGCCTATCAACCAAGTTAACTTCACTATCAACCACGTTCCGTTCTATGCTGATCCTAGAACGTATGAACACTGCGTTGCTGATTCAGTTTGGGTTGGTGTCAAGAAGGATAAATGGGTGAGCGTATTGTGGTCTAATGGTTACGTTACTCCTGATTCCAAGAAACCTCTTGATCTCGAGTTCTGCGTGCCTGCAAACACCAACAATCCTAACCACATGTACACCTACTGTGTGGATGCTATCGACAGCAACGGTTGTCCTGCTCGTAGCGAGATTAACCTCTGGGCTAATCCTGTTCCGAGAACGACGGTTCACGATACGGCTTGCTTCGAGTTCAGATTCGAAAATGAAGTTATCACCTATAGTGATGATGTTACTTATCCTATCACCCGCGAAAAGATTTATCCTCGCGTTGATAACAAACATTGCGACAGCATCGTTACACACGAAATCGTGATCAAACCTCATGTTACTGCTGACTTCACAAAAGCTACAGCATTCTTGAGCGATGTTTATTGTACTCCTACTAATATTCTCAGCCAAATGAGAGATTCTGTGAAGTACAACCATGGTACTTTGGAAGTTCAGATTAAGAGAAACAATGAATGGGAAACATTCACCAATCTGAATCAACTGGGCTTGAACTATGCTGACTCTACCTTCCGCTTCTATGTCTATAACGATTGCGAAAGCAAATCTCAAGAATTCCAGATTTCCATGAATAAGGCTCCTCAGGTGGATACCTTCAAGTTGGATACTTACTATTGCGCTTCTTCTCAAGCTACTTTCAAGGCTACGGTGTCTGAATTCAGCAAGATTCATGCTGGTGCTACTACGACTGGTACATACGTGAAGATGTACTTCGCTAATGATGAAGCTAATAATTTCACTTGCACGAATACCACTAATAAGGTGAATGGTACTTTGCAACCGTTCTACTTCACTTACACTCCGACCATGGCTGACAACGGTCGTAAGGTTGTCACCAAAGTTTGGAATAACTGTGGTTTTGCTACTGATACTGTTGTGCTTGTTGTCGATACCACCTTCATCAACATCACTAATGATACCATTTGTGAGAATGATGTTTTGGACTTCGCAAGCATCCTCGGTAATCAAATGTCACATTATACCAACTTGGTGGCTCATCTGACTGCTCCTACAGGTAGTTATGCTACTGTTCCTCCTGTTGCAAGGTTTAGTGTTAATGATACCATGGCAAATCATGGATTTGCAAATGCTACCTTAGTACCTAGCCCTGTAACTGTAAATGATCAAATTACATTCTCTACTAATGGTAAATATTACAATAGCGGTAATGAAGTTAGAGTTTACTCAGGTAATTATTTCACCGTTAATGTAGCTGAAGGTTACCAGATTAAAGAAATTGTTTTGAATTGTAATTCAGTTCCTACAGTCCTTTACGGTTATGTTGATAATAATTCAACAACTACTCCTTTGAGCCAAACTTCTAGTACTGTAACGATCTCTAATATTACTGCTAACCAATTCGTGAAGTTCACGAATCCTGCTAACGGACAATTGAAGGTTAGAAGTATTAAAGTTGTGTACAACAATATTCCTGACAATACTCCTGTTACTGTTTACACTTATGACAATGCTCAAACGATTGACTACGTACCTGGTACTCCTGTTGCTTTGGATTACGATCATGCTCAGATCTACTTCACCGGTACTGGCAAGTGTGGTAACATCACCAGCGACACTGCAGTTCTCGTTGTGAATCCGTTGCCAGTTCTTACGGTTGACAATCACTATGCTGATCTCTGTGTCAATGAAGCTGCTAACTATATCAGCAATCAAGTTGACGTTCAGTATGCTGATACCACTTGTTGGTTGTATAGAGATGGTGCTCGTCTCGTTCCTGTGAAGAATGTTGCCGCATTGGTTGATTCTATCAAGAATATGCCTCAAGCAGAAGTTTACTTCTATGCAGGTAATGAATGTGATGAGCAGACGAAGAAGGTTGGTACGTTCCGTATCCTCGGTACTCCTCAGGTTGAAGTGAACAGCATTACCGTTTGTCCGAACACTAAGCTCGTTGACCTCAAACCTGCTTTGAATGCTCACTTCACAGATACGGCTAACTACACTGCTAATGAGTTGACCATCGATTACTACGGTAAAGTTGGTAATACGTACACCTTACTGAACGACAATGACATTGTTTCTACAGCAGCTGCTGCTGGTACGATCAGAGTTATTGGTCATGTGAAAGCTGATGTTCTTGCTCCTAACTGTGGTAGCGACACCGTTTACTCTACTTTGACCATCCTGGTGAACGATACCAATACTCCTGCTTTGGATACTTCTTGTATTGGTAACACCATGGCTCAGTTCATCGATGTTGAACCTGAATGGCAAGGATCTAATGGTCTCGTGACCAGCGAGTTCTGGACTGTTCGTTTCTACAACAGCAACTTGAACTTACCTGACTCAATCGTTAATCCTGAAGTCTTCGTTCCTGTTCAAGAGACTGAACCTGTTGCATTCTACACCTGGATTACCAGCTGTAAGGATACCATCGTTTCTGATGAGCTTCCGTTCGAATTCTACACCAATCCTGAGTTGACTCTCACTCCTGATACTGTCCATATCTGTCTCAACGACACCTTGTTCATCAACAACCTTGGTTTCGGTCTCTACGATCCTGATGAAATCACCAAGGGTCATGACACCGTTTGGACGCTCCTCGGTGAGACTGTAATGGACTACGTAGTAGCAACTGAGGCTATGAATGGTGCTGCACTCTATGCAACTATCGAAAGCACATGTGAGACCGCATTTGATTCTATCATCGTGATGGTTGACACATTGCCTGTTGTTACGATTACTGGTCCTGAAAGAGCTTGTACAAACACGGATGTTACGTTCACTGCTACTCCTGGTTTCGAATCCTATAGATTCTTCATCAATGATGTTGAAACTACGGATGGTGTTGTCGGTAACACGATCACCACTCACGTCACCACAACTTCTGTTGAATTCGTTTACGCTAATGTTATCGTCACCGATGGTAACAATTGTAAGGCTTCAGCAGCTGATGATGCAGCTACTCGCGTGACCGCTATGCCTCAGTTCATCTTCTTCGATTCTACTGGTATGAATAACGCTATTCCTAACATCAATGGTGGTGCTTATGATCCTGCAGATGAAACTCACACCTTCACAGCTACTACTGGTAAAGGTATGAAGTATGTCTGGATGATTAATAACGAATGTTACAACCCTGATACTCTTGTGTATGTTGAATACGATATCTACTTTAATGATCGTTTGATCTCTAACGACTCAATTGATGACTGGTATTTGATTCCTTCAACTTACAACTATCATGGTCAATCTCCTCTTTGGGTGACTTCCAACCAGATCTTCTGGGAAGCTAACGATCACACTGCTAAGAACAACATTTCTTACTACAACTACGCAATTGGTGATCCTTCCATCTATGTCAACCTGAATGAGTACGGTGGTAACCACTATCCGAACACCAATATGGGCTTCAGCAACTCTAACGTCTATGATGACTTGTGGATGCACTATCTTGCTGGTCGTCCTGTGACTCAAGAGATTTCTGGATTCCGCAGACAAGGTGAATACAAGATTGTCTTCAGACTCTATGCTACCAGCAATCCTAACAAGTTCTATCACCCGTACACTCATACCAATGAGGATGGTACTACTGAAATGAAGTACATCGGTGGTTCTAACGCTAACGCTAACGATGCTATCATTACGCTGCTGGCTATGGACTCCATTACCATCGACGTTACTGGTGAAGACGTTATCGAACCGACTGTCGTGAACCCGAACAATGCTCCTGAACTTGCTCCTGAATTGAGCGTTGACGAGACTGTTGTTCCTGACATGGAAGTCTGGCCGAACCCGGCACCTGCTACCGAGACCACTTTGAAGGCTCGCGTTCACAACATGGCTGGTAACGCTACTGTTACTTTGACCAACCTGAACGGTAAGCAAGTGTACAATGGTAACATCTACATTGACAATGCTAACTTCTACTTCGAATTCGGTGTTAACAACCTCTCTGTGGGTTCATACATCTTGACGGTTCGTACCAACGACGCTGTCCTGACGAAGAAAGTTATCGTTACTGTCGCACGCTAAAAATAGTATAAACTAAATAGCAAGGGAGTTGTTGCGCGAGCGGCAACTCCCTTTTTTAATTAAGAATTAAGAATTAAGAATTAAGAATTAAGAATTAAGAATGAAGAATGAAGAATGAAGAATGACGACGGACGGCGATAATGGGGACGATGAATAGCGATGAATGGGGACGATGAATAACGATGAATGGCCAACCGCCAACCGTAAATCGCAAATCGCCAATCAAAAATCATACGTCATACGTCACACGTCACACGTCATAAGTCAAACGTCAAACACCTATAAGATGAGAACCACTAACATCCTACGTCAATATCCGATGCGCATTGCGGGAGTTTTTCTGCTGAATGTGCTGTATGTGACGCTTACCATTTTCATGTTCCTGATGATTGAGCCGTTTTTGCGGTTGTTGTTTTACGGGAGCTTGGAAGGGGTGAGTCCGTTGTCGGCGTTTGTTGTGCAAAGTTTGTCACGATTCTTTTCTCTTGAGAAGATTCAGGGTGCTTTCGCGATTGTTGTTATTTTTGCGGCTGTTTTGTTGTTGTTGCGCAATCTAGCTTCGTATGGTTCACAATGGGTAATGGCGCATGTGCGCAGCGATTTTCTCTATCGCCTTCGTAATAAGCTTTACGATAAGATGATTTCATTGCCGTTAGGCTATTTCAATAAGGAGAATCGCGGTGATGCGGTTACTCGTGCGGTGAATGACACGCAAGACGTTGAATATACTATCCTGACGGCTTATCAGCAGTTGTTAACTGCTCCTATCGCGTTGATTTGTTACCTCCTTTTCCTTTTCTACATTGACTATCAGCTGACTCTTTGGTCCCTGTTGTTGATTCCTGCTTCATTTTTGCTTATTGGTTTCTTGTCGCACGCTTTGCGCCGTTCTTCCAAGACTTATCGTCAACGTTTGGGCGTTTTGCTTTCGCATGTGGAGGAAACTTTGTCTGGCTTGCGTGTGATTTACGGCTTTAATGCTCAGAAGGCTTCCCATGAGAAGTTCGACAAACTGAATCGCCAATTTCTTGCTCGTCAGTTGACCGTTTTTCGTCTCACTTATTTGGCTTCGCCTTTGAGTGAGTTTTTGAGTGTCATTGCGGTGATGGTGGTATTGGTGATTGGCGGACTTTTGGTTTTGTCAGAGCGTTCGTCGCTCTCTGCACCGTTGTTCATCACCTACATTGCGCTCTTTTCGCAGATTATTGAACCGATTAAGAATATCTCTTCTGCAGTTGCTGATTATAAGCGCGGTCAGGCCTCTATGGAGCGTATTCGTGATTTCCTGAATATTGCAGACACCGTGGAGGATGCGCCCGATGCGGTTCCTGTTCATGAGTTTCGTGAGAGTCTTGATTTGCAGAATGTTACCTTTGCATACGAGGATGAGCCTGTGTTGCGTGATGTCAGTTTGATGATCCCTAAAGGTTCCTCGGTGGCGTTCGTCGGCACTTCGGGTTCTGGTAAGAGTACGCTGGTTGACCTTCTAATGCGTTTTTACGACCCTCAGAGCGGCGTTATCACTCTGGATGGTGTTCCGGCCTCCCGATGCAAAATAAATGATTATAGGTCGCTTTTCGCGCTTGTTTCGCAAGATGTCATGCTTTTTCATGATACGCTGTACTATAACATCACGTTGGGACGTGATGTACCGATGGAGGAGGTGGTGGCCGCTGCCAAGGTGGCGAACATTTACGACTTTATTGCCTCGCTGCCCGATGGATTCGACCACGTAGTAGGCGACCGAGGGGTGGCATTGTCCGGTGGGCAGCGCCAACGCATCAGCATCGCGCGTGCTGTCCTGCGCAAAGCCCCGATCCTCCTTTTGGACGAAGCAACCTCCGCCATGGACACTGAAAGTGAGCGCTTGGTGCAGCAATCATTGGAGGAACTCTCCAAACGTTGCACGGTCGTCACCGTCGCCCACCGCCTATCTACCATCCAGAACGCCGACTGCATCTACGTGCTCTCTGCTGGCCAGGTCGTCGAGCGCGGTCGTCATGAGGAGTTGATGGAGGGGAAGGGGGCGTATTGGAGGTTGGCTTGTGATTTGTGATTTTTCTATGGGGTGGGATTTGGGTTGAAAAAAAATATTATTTTTGCAAAAATTAAGCTATTGTCCAATACTTCTACAAATAAATTTACTAACTCCGATTTAACATTCCACAAATCATAAATCACAAGTCATAAGTCACAAATCAAACATCAATGTCAAAACATAAATTAGCACGGTTCGCGGAGAACGCGACATTTGAGAATTTGTTCCAGCATACGGAATACGATAGGGCAGGGAAGGAGTTCCCGTTGAAGGGGCGCTGGAAGGAGGATTATTTCCATAACGACCGGCCTATTGTGCTGGAGTTGGGATGCGGCAAGGGGGAATATACGATTGCTATGGCGAAGCGGTTCCCCGAGCGCAACTACATCGGTATTGACCGCAAGGGGGCGCGGTTGTGGCGCGGCTGCAAGGATGCTATTGAGCAGGAGTTGGCGAATGTGGCGTTTTTGCGCATCACCATCGACCATATAGGGTATTACTTTGCCCCGGGCGAGGTGGACGAGATTTGGGTCACCTTCCCGGACCCGCAGATCAAGAAGGAACGGAAGCGTCTGGTGGGCCCGCACTTCGTGAACGACTATTATCGCCAGATTTGGCCCGAAGGCGGCGGTATCCTCCATCTTAAGTCCGACAGCGACTTCCTTTACGAATACCTCCTCGAAACCGCTCAAGAACAGCGTTGGGAGCTCCTGGAAAACATCCCTAACGTCTATGCTGGCGGTGCAGATCCTCTCCTCACCGAAGTGCAGACCTTCTACGAGAAGATGTGGCTGGCGGAAGGGAAGACGATTCATTATGTGAGGTTGAGGGTGTAGGGTTGAGAGTTTAGGGTTTAGGGTTGAGGGGTTAGGAGGTTATAGGGTCGAGGGTCGAGGGTCAAGGGTCGAGGGTCAAGGGTCGAGGGTCAAGGGTCGAGGGTCGAGGGAGAAGGCAGTAGGGAATAGGGACTGGGAAATAGGGATGCTGTAACGATCGAAGACCATATATCAAACATCTTCCTTGAAAAGCCCCGTAGGGGCGTCAGATTACAGGCAGGGGCGTGAGCCCCTGTATTGGAAATGATGAATGACGTGTGACGTGTGGCGTGTGGCGTGTGATGTGTGGCGTGTGATAAATGATGAATATCGAATGATAAATGCCGAATGCCCGTGAATGCCCAAAATCACAAATCATAAATCACGAATCATAAATCAAAAATCACAAATCCCACGTCAAATATTTTTGTATTTTTGCGGGTTCAATTTTTGTCACAAACAATAAAGAAAAACAATATGAAAGAAACCGTTTACAGAGCGAAACATGAGGCGTTAGGCGCCAAAATGGAAGAGTTTGCCGGCTTTTACATGCCGATTCAGTACGACAGCATCACCAATGAGCACCTGCAGGTGCGTAACAAGGTGGGCGTGTTCGACGTGTCCCACATGGGTGAGTTCACCGTGAAGGGTCCCAAGGCTTTGGCTTTGCTGCAACACATCACCACGAACGATGTAGCTGCGCTGTTCCCAGGTAAAGTGCAATACAGCTGCTTCCCGAACGGCAAGGGCGGTATCGTCGATGACCTTTTGGTTTACAACCTCCACGACGAGGATTATCTGTTGGTGGTGAACGCTGCTAACATCGATAAAGACTGGGCATGGGTGGTTGAGCAGAACAAGAACTTCGGTGCTGAGATCGAGAACATCTCTGACAGCATCTCCCAATTGGCCGTTCAAGGTCCTTTGGCTCTCAAGGCTATGCAAAAGCTGACCAGCGCAAACGTTGTTGATATGGAGTACTACACCAACCAAATCATCAACTTCGCTGGTATCGACAACATCCTCTTCTCTACCACCGGTTACACCGGCAGCGGCGGATGCGAGATTTACTTCAAGAACGAGGACGCCATGAAGATTTGGGACGCTGTTTTCCAAGCTGGCGCTGAATTCGACATCAAACCTATCGGTTTGGGTGCTCGTGACACTTTGCGTCTGGAGATGGGCTTCTGCCTCTATGGTCACGAAATTGACGACACGATCTCCCCGATCGAGGCTGGTCTGGGTTGGATCACGAAATTCGTGGATGGCAAGGACTTCATTGACCGTAAGTACATGGAAGATCTGAAGGCTAACGGCGTGACCCGCAGAATTGCTGGTTTCGAGCTCATCGACCGCGGTATTCCGAGAAACGGCTACGAAGTGTGCGACGCTGAGGGCAACGTCATCGGCGAAGTGCGTTCTGGTACATTCGGCCCGTCCGTGAACAAGGGTATCGGTACGGCTCTCATCAAGAAAGAGTTCGCAAAATCCGGTACGGAAATCTTCATCAAGGTGAGAAACCGCCTGCTGAAGGCTGTCACCGTGAAGATGCCGTTCTACAAAGCTGAGTAGTCGGTGAATTTGCGAATTTAGTGAAAAAGAAACGTCCGGGCAGTTTTGCGCGGACGTTTTTGTTTAGGGTTTAAGGTTTAGGGTTTAGAGTTTAGGGTTTAAAGTTTAGAGTTTAGGAGGTTAAAAGGTTATATGTCATATTTCTTTCGGAGATTCTCAACGAGGAATTTTGCCACTTGGTCGGTGGTGAAGGGGGTGACGTTGATGACGAGGTCGTAGTTGCGGGCGTCGTAGCGGGAGACGTCGGCGAAGGTTTTCGTGAAGTTTTCGCGGGCCTGGTCGAGCTCCTCGATTTTTTCGCGTGCCTCTTTTTCGTTAAGGTTTCTCTTTTTCATCATGCGTTCCACACGATGTTCCATATTTGCGATGAGGAAGATTCGGATGGCATCGGGGTCGTCTTTGAAGACGTGGAAAGCAGTGCGTCCGACGATGATGCAGGGTTCTTTTGCAGCGAGTTCGCGCAGGACTTTGGCCTCTGCGTAGTAAAGCTGCTGGGAATTCACCTCGAAGCTCTCGTAGGCGATGGCAGCGGTGGTACCGAACTGTTTGTAGAAACGGCAGAATTCCGCCCACCAGTTAGATTTTGTGGCTTTGATTTTTTCCGCTTCTTCTGGTGTGAGTTGGAACTTTTCCAGAATAGGGGTGAGGGAGGTTTTGTCATAGAGCTTGATATTGAGCATTTCGCTGATTTTCTCAGCGATTTCGTGACCGCCGGTTCCCGCCTCGCGGTTGATGGTGATGATGAATTTGGGCTTATCCATATTTTGACGTTTGATTGATGACTTTAGATTTTAGAATGATGGTGCAAAAGTACATTTTTTTTGAAATACGCAATGGGCAACCTGTCGCTCAGATTCAGATGTTTGGCGAAGCAGCCCTGCTGTGTAAATAAAGTGGTTGAGTCGGTTGAAAAAAAAAGTATTTTTGCAGCTTTGAAATTGGCTATAAATGAATAAGTTTTTTCCCTATTTCCTATTATTGTTCACGTTGGTATTGGTGATGGTCGGATGTGGCAAAAAGAATTCCAAGAAGCAGCAATTCGACCCGGCAATTCCCGTGAAAGTTCGGATTGTGGGCGATTCCAATGCGTTGGAATACCGTAATTATGTGGGGGCGGTGCGCAGCGAAAAGCAAGTTGCGCTCTCTTTCCCTTTAGGTGGCACGCTGACTGCCATTTATGTGCACAACGGGCAACGGGTGCACAAGGGCGATATCATCGCAAAAGTGGATGAAACCACTGCCAAGAGCTTCCACGATGCGGCTTTGGCCACGCTCCGGCAGGCAGAAGATGGCTATCGCAGACTGAAGCTGCTCCATGAAGGTGAGGGTATCAGCGACGTGCGCTGGGTGCAAATGGAAACCGACCTTGAAAAAGCTCGGCAGTCGGAGATTTCCGCACGGAAACATTTGAAAGATTGTACTTTATACGCTTCTCAGGATGGTGTTGTCAGTATGGGCGATCATATCATCGGTGAGCAATTGAACCCGCTGGATGTCGTCTGCCATATTGTAGATATGAACAGTTTGATAGTTGAGTTCTCCGTTCCCGAGAAAGAGATCGGACAGATTAGCGTCGGAACTGTAGCTTCCGGCACTATCCCTGCCCTCGACAATTCAGAACGTTCTATCACAGTATATGACAAGTCTTTCCTTTCCAATCCGTTAGGCCATTCATACAACATCAAGGCGAAATTGCCGTCTGGCACGAATGATGTGCTGCCTGGTATGGTGGTAAAGTTGCGTCTGGCACTTCAGGCACCCAAGGGACAGGGCATTGTTGTTCCCTCCTCATGCGTGCAAACCATGTCTGACGGTATGGCTGTTTGGGTGTTGCGCAAAGGGAAATCCTATCGACAGAAAATCGAAGTGAGCGAGTTCGTCAAGAACGGTGTGCTGGTGAAGAGCGGACTGGTCTGTGGCGACACAATCGTCACGGAAGGCTATCAGAAACTCTACAACGGAGCGCAGGTCTCTTGCAGCGTTAGATAATAACCGATTGGATATGGCGAAGAAGAGAAACATAGTGGAAGCGGCCATGAGGAACAACACTTTGGTGTTCTTCTTTATGTCCGTCATCGTGATTTTCGGTTTTATTGCGTTGCCTCAGCTCAACAAAAACGAGTTTCCGGATGTGGTTATCCGGCAAGGAGTGGTTGCGGTGGTCTATCCTGGCGCAACTGCCGAGGAGATTGAGGAGCGGGTGGCAAAACCTGTGGAGCAATATTTGTTTACTTTCGGGGACGTCAACAAGAAAAAGACCTATTCCTACTCTAAAGACGGCATGTTGGTTGTTTTCGTCACGCTGGTGACGGATGTACAGGACGCGAAGATGACGTGGTCGCGAATACGGCAGGGTTTGGTGTTGTTCCGACAGACCGACCTTCCGCAAGGGGTGCTGGCCACGGCCGTGCTCGATGATTTCGGAAATGCCTCTTCGCTGCTTTTGGCTATTGAGAGCGATCAGCGATCGTCGCGGGAACTGCGCGAATTTGCCGACAGGCTGGCCGATCGTCTACGTACCATCAGTACCATGGGCAATATCAAGATCGTGGGTGAGCAGAAAGAGGAAATTGCCATCTATATGGATCCTATGCGCATGACGCAGTATGCCGTGTCGCCCTCCATGATAACCGCCGAATTGGCCGCTCACAGCTTGCGTACCATCACAGGTACTGCCGACAATGATGACGGTACTGCGATTATCCACGTCAATGTGCCCTACAGTGACATCTACGAGCTTTCGGAGCTCATCGTCTTTTCCGAACCCGTAACCGGACAGGTGGTTCGCTTGCGCGACGTTGCTCGATTAGAACGCCGTTACCAAGAGGATTCGAAGAGTATCCTCTATTCTGACACTTCAGTTACTGGTAACCAGTGTCTTATGTTCTCCATGGAAATGCGTCCTGGAAACAATATCGTTTCTTTCGGCAAAGAGGTCAACAAGGTCATTGACGCGTTTTTGAAAACCGCTCCGCCAGATATTCGAGTGCATCGCATTACCGACCAGCCGGTGGTCGTCAACAAATCCGTGCTTTCTTTCCTGAAAGATCTTGTGGAGGCTGTTCTCATCGTGGTTTTGGTGATGCTCTTCCTTTTCCCGCTTCGCACAGCATTGGTTTCTTCAACCTCGGTACCTGTATGTATAGCTGCTACTTGGGCGATAATGTATTTGATTGGTATAGAATTGAATACGGTGACGCTGGCAGCCTTGATTGTGGTGCTTGGTATGATTGTGGACGATTCCGTGGTGGTGATTGACGGCTATTCGGACTTGATGAATGAGGGATACTCGCGTTGGTACTCAGCGGCGGTCTCCACTCGGAGCCTCATGACCTCTATGCTCATCGCCACTTGCTCTGTGTCGTTTATGTTTTTCCCCATGTTGAAACTGTTGAATGGTACCAATATGGGTGATTTCGTGAAACTCTTCCCTTGGACAATTTTCATCGCCTTGTCGTGCAGCTTCTTGTACGCCATCTTGGTGATTCCTTTCCTGTCAGCCAGGGTCATTAAACGTTCCGACCCGAATCATCGGTCCCGTTTGGAAAAAATCCAAAGCGCGTTTTTTGATGCGCTGCAACGGAGCTACAAACGTCTGCTCGACCTCTGTTTCCGCCACAAGATAGCCACCATTGGGGTAGCCTTGCTGTTCGTGTTGCTGGGTATTTGCATTTTCACGCAAGTCAGAGTGCAGATGCTTCCCAAAGCTGAGCGCGACAGTTTTGCTGTGGAGATTCATCTCGCCACTGGCAGCTCTTTGACGGAGACGGCAGCTGTTGCCGATTCGCTGACGAAGATTTTGCAGGCCGACCCGCGGGTGCGTTCCGTGACCGCTTTCCTCGGTATGGCCTCCCCGCGTTTCCACATGACATACGCGCCGATGGCTGTACCTACCGATGCTTATGCCCAGTTTATTGTGCTTACAAATTCGGAAAAAGACACCAAAGCGATGATGAACGAGTATCCGCGCCTCTATGAGAACTATTTCCCACTGGCGCAGATTCGTTTCAAACAGATGGACTATCAGGTGGTGAATGCACCGGTGGAGTATTACATCTTCGGCGATAGTTATAGCCAGATTGAGTCGTTGGGCGATTCTCTCGTCGCTTTCATGAAACAGGACCCGGATCTCTGTTTCGTGCATTCAGACTATGACGAAACCGAGGAAATTGTGCAGGTGGATATGAATGTGGAGGAAGCTAACCGTTTAGGGGTTACCCAAGCGCAACTATCGGTCTATTTGGCGGGTGCCCTGTCGGGAAGTAATTTGGTCTCGCTTTGGGAAAACGAATACAACCTGCCGACGAAAATCTATACTGAAGGAGTTCACAACATTGATTATGAAGAACTTGGCGATATGCTGGTGCCTACCGCCCATCCTGGCGTTTGGGTGCCGTTGCGGCAAGTGGCCACACTGCGTCCTGACTTCGGACACAACAACCTCACCCACCGCAACGGCAGACGTTGCATTACAGTGATGGCGGATGTGATGCCCAGTGCCGGCCAACTCAATCAGTTCAAGAAAATCAACAAATACATTGAGACCCTCGACCTCCCGGAGAATGTCGATATTGAGGAAGGCGGTTCCATGGCCATCACGAAGGAGACTATGCCGTCGCTGATTAACGCCATCATTGCGGCTGTCGCGGTCATGTTCATTGTGCTCATCATCCATTATGGAAAAATCGGCATTTCTGTTCTTTCAATTTCGGTGTCAGTGCTGTGTGTCTTCGGTGCTTCCTTGGGCTTGTGGCTCTTCGGACAGGATTTGTCGGTGACAGCCATGTTGGGTATCATCTCCTTGATAGGCATCATTGTGCGGAATGCGATTATCATGTACGACCACGCAGGGGAGCTACTTGCGAAAGGCAATATTTCGGTGCAGGAAGCCGCCTACGAGACGGGTCTGCGACGTATGCGTCCTATTTTCCTCACTTCCGCCACGACCGCGCTCGGCGTTGTCCCGATGATTATCGCTAAAACGCTCCTTTGGGAACCGATGGGTGTGGTGATATGCTTCGGCACTATTCTCACCTTCCCGTTGGTGGTGACGGTACTGCCAGTGGCCTACTGCCTTGCTTTCGATGCGGGAGAGCGTGATAAACGTAGGCGCGATAAAATCAACAAACGTTTCCTCAAACGATTGGATAAGAGAGATGCAAGGAATGCGAGCAGGAATGAGGAGATGAGAGGATGATTAGATGAATAGATGAAAAGATAAAGAGATGAAAAGATTTGTAATAAGTGTTTTGTTGACGGTTTTTGTGGCTGTGGCTTCGGCGCAGGGCGGAATGTTGACTTTGGATTCATGTCTTGCTTTGGCGCGGGCCAATAATGCACGATACCAATATAGCCAGTATGAAATTGAGAGGGCGCGTGAGGTGAAGGCACAGGTTTTCACCAAGTTCTTCCCGCAGATTTCGCTGGGTTACAACGCTTATTATGCCGTCCGCCCGCTCATAGAGTACAATGTGAACGATCTCTATGATAAGGGGGATTTTGGCGAGTTTGTGGCTTCGGTGATTCAGGCTTTGAATGATCCGGATGTCGGAGGGAATGTGCCTACCGAAGTGACTGCATTGAAGAAGGGACATGGAGTAAATGCGACGGCGATAATGCCGCTGTTTGCCGGTGGTCGCATCGTGAATGGCAACCGACTGGCCAAAGTGGGCGTCGAAGCGGCGGAACTGAAGGCTGAGGTGACGGAACGGGATGTCTTGGAGGAGGTGGAATCTACTTACTTTATGGTGCTGGGACTGCAAGATAAGGTAGCAACGGTGGAGGCGGCCTTGGCGTTGATAGACTCCCTCGATCGTGTCGTTGATAAAGCATTGGCAGCAGGTCTCACCACCCGCAGCGATAAACTGCTCGTCTCTTTGAAACGCAATGAATTAAAATCCAAGGAGATGCAGTTAGAGAATGGCATTCTCCTTGCCTCGCATCTGCTGTGTCATCAGATAGGGATTTCCTATCCTGAAGGCGGTCTCTTGTTGGAGAGGAAGCTCGACGAAAATGGAAAAACCGCTTGGATGGAGGAAGGTGCTTTCACCCGTCCAGAGAAGCGTCTTCTTGAATTGCAAGTGAAGGCGGAAAGTCTGTATAAGAAGATGTCGGTTGGCGAAGCTTTGCCGCAAATTGGAGTCGGCGTGATGGCCACTTATGGGAACCTCATGGACAAGGCCAAGTTCAACACATTGCTCTTTGCACGGGTCTCAGTGCCGCTCACCCAATGGTGGGAAACATCCCATAAAATGAAGGAACACGACTGGAAAATCCGAGAGGCAGAGCTTCAGCAAAAGGAATTGGGCGAGAAGATGCAACTTCAGGAAATGCAAGCTTACAATTTGATGATAGAGGCTGAGGCGTTACTGCGTTCGGATTCTGCTGCACTCGACATGGCTGAGGAAAACTACCGTCTTGCCGAATTGAACTATAAGGCCGGCATGAACACCATAACCGATGTTTTAGAGGCCAATGCGCTCCTTTTGCAGGCCCGAAACGCCATCACCGACAGACAAATCACCTACATCACCGCCCGCAGAAAATATCACGATTTAACAGGCAAATAAGCACCTTCCTAACCTCTAAACCCTAAATCCTCAACTCTCAACCTTAAACTTTAACCCTTAACCTCCTAACCTTTTAACCTCTAAACCCTAAACCTTCAACCTTAACCCCTCAACCCTCAACCTCAATAACCCATAACCATTATGTCATACGGCAAACTATACCTCATTCCCACTCCCATCGCGGAGGGCGCGTTTGAAACCTTTTTTCCGTCAGTAAACGCGGATGCGATTAACGAGACGGACTATTACATCGTGGAAGCGTTGCGTACGGCGCGGCGGTTTCTGCGTTATGCGGGTATCAAGAAGCGCATTGACGAGCTCACCTTTTTCGAGTTGAACGAGCACACGCAGGGCGTGGAACTCAACGATTTCCTGCAGCCCTGTTTGGAGGGGAAGAATGTGGGGGTGATGTCAGAGGCAGGTGTGCCCTGTGTGGCGGATCCTGGGCATAAGGCGGTGGAGAAAGCACATCAATTGGGCATCGAAGTGGTGCCTTTGATTGGTCCGAGTTCGCTGATTCTCGCGCTGATGGGCAGTGGCATGAACGGTCAGAACTTTACGTTCCACGGCTATTTGCCTTCAGAACAGTACGATAGGGAGAAACGGTTGCGGGAGATAGAAGCGGTGGCGGTGAAGACGGGTCAGACGCAGATGTTCATTGAGACGCCTTACCGGAACAACCGGATGACGGCATCCATTTGCAACGTATTGCAGCCGGCCACGCGGGTATGCATTGCCGCGAATCTGACAGCTGAAAATGCGCTGTTGAAGACGCAATCTGTGTCAAAATGGCGCAAATATTTCGAGAAGGAGCAGAACCAATTGGGCAAGGTTCCTTGTATCTATCTGATTAACAGGTAGAAAATTTTTTCATAACGAAAGGCTGAGGATAAAGAAAAAAGTGTATTTTTGCGCCGTCATTTTGAGATGACGTGTTCATTGATATGGCATTTTGCCGAAGTGGTGGAATGGTAGACACGAGGGACTTAAAATCCCTTGCTTATTGCAAGCGTGTGGGTTCAAGTCCCACCTTCGGTACCGTATGCGGAAGTAGCTCAGTTGGTAGAGCACAACCTTGCCAAGGTTGGGGTCGCGAGTTCGAGTCTCGTTTTCCGCTCAAAAGTAGAGACGCGATTTATCGCGTCTCTATGTGTTTTAAAAGAAAAAAATCAGCAATTTACGAAAGTAGATTGCTGATTTTTTGCCTTTATAGGATTTTTACATGCTTT
>Ga0310786_10004173_pt1 | contig 20252 bp, 10 predicted proteins | sample AusTroGonzalo_MG_FD_203881 | JGI IMG/M metagenome (GOLD analysis project Ga0310786, IMG submission 203881) | Bovine rumen microbial communities from tropical cattle in Woodstock, Queensland, Australia - Gonzalo_03 (v2) (version 2) | ecosystem: Host-associated > Mammals > Digestive system >... | reverse complement strand
ATCACAGCGATGAGATCCTCGTGAGACTGTGGGAAGGTCTCGATACGAAATATCATTTCGAGAACACCGATGTGAACATCGACGGTTCTGCCGTCGTTGTGAACGGCCCCGAAGCGGAGCTCGGGGCCGTGGGGTACCCAAGAGATTTCAGGGACCAGAGCAGGAAACAGGTGGAGTTCCTGACAGCGGAACTCCAGAAATCGAGAATCCCATTCTTCATGAGAGCATACAAGGGGAATACCTCTGACCCTGAGCAATACCGGGATGCCCTTCCGGACATCTTCTCCGTGATTCGGGAGGGATCGTGGATAATAGTGGATAACGGGGGAGCATCAGGGGATATCCTAGATTCGATTGTGAAATCAGGGCACAAGTATCTCACCAGGGTGAAGATGAATGCCTCGGACGACAGGAGGATAAATGATTCCGAGTGCGAATGGGAATACGTGGAGGACGGGGTGTGCTGCAAGAAGCACACCTTCGATTCGTCCGGAAGGACGACGTATCTGTTCTTCTCCCTGGACAATTGGTATCGTTCGTATCATTCCGCTTCCAGGAGCTTCGACCGCATGGTCGAAGCGGTGAAGACCTATGAGGGCGGGCATTTCAGGAAGTCTGATTTCGTTACCGTGAAGAGGAACGTGCTAGCGGATATCGAGGTGAAGGTGAGTCTTCAGACGAAATTCACGTTCGAAGAGAGCGAGAGGGAAGGTATAATCCGGGAGATCATGGGTACCCGTGCAGGGATTTTCAAACTGGAATCCTCGGAGCAATTGACACCGTCGGAAGCTCTCGATAAGTATCGTGCAAGGGCCACGGTCGAGCACCTTATACATTCCCTGAAGAGGGTCACGGGATTGAAGCCTCTGCGGGTATGGAGCGAATCATCGATCCGCGGATCGATGATGCTGGCCCTTCTTTCCGAAACTGCGATAGCCATGGCAAGATACGAGATGAAAGGCGTAGAGAGAACAGAGAACAAACGGGGAAGGAGCAAAACCGTGATCGAGAAACCGAACACCGAATCCATCGTTTGGTCGTTAGGCCATTTGACACTTACGAGGATAATCGGGAACGGGCATAGGAAACAGGCAATCTACAGCAATTGGAACCCTATCTCGAGGGAGATCTTCGGCAATATCCGTGCGGATCTTGTAGGAAATCTGATAATTCCGGCTTGAAAACACACATTCGGGACCACGATTATCGGAGCATCGTGCAGCGGATGCTATGCAAAACCGCAAGTGGCAAATGGGCCAGGCTTCGTTCAGCAGTCACAAAGTGGCGAGGTCAGGATAATTGCCAAATCGCAATTAGCAGAATACCATCAATTGGATAACCTATTCCAGCGAATCTGCTGGCAGTTGGAATAGTTAGGATAGTTGTAACTGTTCAGGAAGCTCCTGATCACCATGAAGTCCAGGAAAGAAGAGGCGATCGCATCGGGGGAGCAATCGCTCCGCCCCGAACTTCTGAAGCAATTCGGACTCGCCTATCGGAAGATCATGTTCATTGCGGACAGGGAATGTCCGGCTCCACCGGAGCCGGGAACGAAGAGACGCGGAAGGAGGAAGAAGGGCAAGGAACGCTCTCTGATCGAGCGTTTGATTTCGTTCGAGGATTCGATCTGCCTCTTCGCGCACGATTTCCTGGTGCCATTTGACAATAATCAGTGCCGAACGGGATGTCCGCAACGTGAAGACCAAGGCCAAGGTGTCCGGATGCTTCCGTTCTATGCAGGGTGCCCAGAACTATCTGACGATCATGTCGTATATCAGCACAGGCCGTAAGCACGGCATCAGCGCATTTGAATCGTTGAAGGCCGCATTCGAAGATCGCCCCGAGATTGTGCTGACACGGTTCTGAACAGTTACGATAAAACAGAGAAATGGTTTCAACCGATAGGCACCAGGCGTTACGCACGGTGGTTTGAGGGGATGGCTGGCGGATTGATCGCCGGCCTCCCCCTCAATAATCGGTCCGGATTCATCTGAACCTGATGCCCAGGAAAGCAATGATCAATCCTATCACCACGATGACGGTAACTGTTTTTTGGAAGTGGTTGGAACTTTCCGGTACGTCTCCTCCTTCCTCTTCACCCATGCCGTCGTTACCGCCGACATCGGTGACCTCCCCTACTTTGTAGGCGGCCAACAATATCACATTACCATACCTGTCCTCTACGGAGTTCCAGCCACAGAACGTGAGTCCGAATTCGTTTACCGGATCCTCACCTTCATACCAGGGCCATTCATCTGGAGATACGTCCTCGATCTTCTGGATTACGGTTCCGTCATAGTTCATCCAGGTATAGGTGAACGTTTCCGGTTGCGGATCCGCAATCTTGTATGCGCTTCCCGCAGGCATTCCTTCGGTGGACCAAGTGTATCCTCCGATAGCCTCCAACGTAGCCGGTATCTCCGTCGTCTTGTCGAAATCATAGAATTTGGTAATTCCGAATGCCAAGCTCAATGTAGACAAACTATAGGAATTGGATGCAACGGAAGTGGAGCTCGCAGGAACGTTGAATTTTTTCAGGTTTATGCCGAAAGCTAAGAACCCGATCTTGACATCCGATCCTTCGAAAGTTACTTGTCTCACTTTAGAATCGCCGAATGCTAGCTGACCTATGTTTCTGACAGAATCCGGAATGACCAAGGATTCCATTCTGATACTCATGAGTGCCATATTACCTATGTATTCGACAGAGTTGGGGATGTTGACGTATTCTAATGGGGCACCTTTGAAAGCTCCGTCCCCGATCGACTCTATGGTATCGGGCAGGATTATCGATTTCAATGCTTGGCAGTTACTGAACATCATCTTCGGAATTGCCTTGAGGTCATCAGGAAGGTATGCGTATCTTAGTGTGGCACATTCTTCAAAGGCTCCTTCACCGACCGTCTTTAAACAATAGGGAAGGATGGCATATTCCAATGCCCAGCACTTTTTGAAAGCCTCTTTACCTATGTACTCTACATTATCCAATCTCACCTCGGTGATCCCGCATGAGTTGAACGCGCCCTCCCCGATTGTCGTTACACTGCCCGGGATGGTAACGGACTGGAGGGATGTACAGTTGTGGAACGCATGGTCCCCGATGCACGTCACACTGTCCGGAATGGTAACGGACTGGAGGGAGGCGATGCTATAGAACGCATAGTCCCCGATTGTCGTCACGCTGTCCGGGATGGTAACGGACTGGAGGGATGTACAGTTGTGGAACGCATGGTCCCCGATGCACGTCACACTGTCCGGAATGGTAACGGACTGGAGGGAGGCGATGCTATAGAACGCATGGTCCCCGATTGTTGTGGCCCCTTCCGCGATAACTACTTCCACGATCTTGTTGCGGGGGGAATACCAAGGACTTCCTTCGGATAACCAATCGTACATATCTCCGCTACCGGATATCTCCAGCAAGCCACCGTAGTAGAGCTTCCAAGTCAGACCATCGCCACATTCGCCCGAATCTATTATCGACGTTCCCCCTTCAAGGTACAGGTACCCTTCCCCATAACCGGACCAGTGCTTTCCGGCAAGGTCCTCAGCAGTATATTCAGCCTCCCGGTTGTCTACCATAAAATGCAGAGGATAGAACGCCAAGCTCCCGATGTACGTCACACTGTCCGGTATGACCACAGACTGGAGTGAGGTGCATCCTTCGAATGCACTCTCAATGGTCGTCACGCCGTAGGGTATGGTCACAGATGTGAGGGAGGTGCATTTGGAGAACGCATAGTCCCCGATGCACGTCACACTGTCCGGAATGGTAACGGACTGGAGGGATGTACAGTTGTGGAACGCATAGTCCCCGATGCACATCACACTGTCCGGTATGACCACGGACCGGAGTGAGGTGCATCCTTCGAATGCACTCTCAATGGTCGTCACGCCGTAGGGTATGGTCACAGATGTGAGGGAAGTACAGCCACCAAACGCCTCCGCCCCGATGGTCGTCACACTGCCCGAGATGGTAACGGACTGGAGGGAGAAGCAATTGTGGAATGCCCAGCTCCCGATGGATGTGGCCCCTTCCGCAATAAGGACTTCCTCGATCTCGTTAAGATGGGAGTACCAAGGACTTCCTTCGGATGACCAATCACACATATCTCCGCTGCCGACTATCTTCAGCAGACCGTCATAGTAGAACTCCCAAATCAGACCATCGCCGCATTCCCCCGAATCGGCCATAGTCATTCCCCTTACGATATACAGGTATCCGTCCCCAGAACCGGACCACTGCCTTCCGGCAAGATCCTCGGCGGTCTGCCCGACCTCCTGACCGTCCACTATGAAATGCAGAGAATAAAACGCCCAGTCCCCGATATAAGTCACGCTGTCCGGGATAACGACGGACTGGAGGGAGGTGCAGTAACGGAACGCCCCATCCCCGATGGATGTGACTCCGTTGGCGATGCTCACGGATACGAGAGAGGTGCAGTAACGGAACGCCTCCACCCCGATGGTCGTCACACTGCCCGGGATAACGACGGACTGGAGGGAGGTGCATCTTTCGAACATACCGTGCCCGATCCCTGTCACGCTGTCCGGGATAACGACGGACTGGAGGGAGGTGCAGTAACGGAACGCCCAATCCCCGATGGATGTGACTCCGTTGGCGATGCTCACGGATACGAGGGAGGTGCAGCCTTCGAACGCCCAATCCCCGATGGTCGTCACACTGCCCGGGATGGTAACGGACTGGAGGGAGGTGCAGCCTTCGAACGCCTCCGCCCCGATCTCTGTCACGCTATCCGGAATGTCCACGGACTGGAGGGAGGTGCAGCCTTCGAACGCCCAATCCCCGATGGATGTGACTCCGTTGGCGATGCTCACGGATGTGAGGGAGGTACAGTTGGTGAATGCGCCCTCAATAGACGTCACGCTGTAGGGTATGGTCACGGATGTGAGGGAAGTGCAGTTATTGAAAGCATCGAGCCCGATGGTCGTCACGCTGTCGGGTATGGTGACAAAGGTGACACCTGGACCTGCGGCACAGGAGACCAGAGTGCCTTCGGAGACAATCATCACGCCGTCGACAATTCCTGGATATGAGCCGTCGAAATGATCCAAAGATGTGCACCCTGAGAAGGCTCTCTCGTCGATGGTCGTCACGCTGTCGGGTATGGTCACGGATGTGAGGGAGGTACAGTCGATGAACGCCCTGTTCCCTATGGACGTGACACTGTTTGGTATGACTACGGATTGGAGGGCGGTACAACCTTGGAACGCACTCTCTCCGATGGACGTGACACTGTTTGGTATGACTACGGATTGGAGGGCGGTACAACCTTGGAACGTACGATAAAGGATCGTCAAGCTGCCAGGGATGTCCACGGATGTGAGGGCGGTGCATTCTTCGAACGTACAATCAAGGATCGTCAAGCTGCCAGGGATGTCCACGGATGTGAGGGAGGAGCATTGGCAGAACACACTCGACCCCATGGAGGTCACGCTGTAGGGTATGGTCACGGATGTGAGGGAGGAGCATCCGTAGAATGCGTTAGACCCGATGTATGTGACGCTGTAGGGTATGGTCACGGATGTTAGGGAGGAGCATAATCTGAACGCATTCATTCCGATGGACGTGACGCTATTGGCGATGCTCACAGACGTGATATCGGAACGATAATCGTACCAAGGGCTGCCTGTCCAGCTATAATTGCCCATCTTACCGCTGCCGGTTATCTTCAAAAGACCGTCATCGTATAGTGTCCATTCCACAGTGTTCCATTTCTCATAGTTGCCGCAATATCCACCGTCTATGACGGATGCGGCCTCGGCTGATTCCGATCCGCCCGAAACCATGTATGCGCCGCTCAGCATAAGCGCCACGGCCATCAGCACCAGGGCCAATTTCTTGGAATTCGTGGATGTCGGCATCTTCTCGCCATCCCCTATCTTGCTCATCGTATCACCATTCAGAAGTCCGGCCGGATGATGGCCGTACCCAATTGGCATTATTCACCAAAATCCATATATTAAGGTGTTATTATGAGACTGTCGCCACAGGTATAAGGGGGCCGTGCCATTGGTCGCGCTCCTTCGACGGTCATCCTAGCATGGATCGGTGGAGATTCATCAGCGATGCGAATGACCAAAAAGATATCAGGTCCATTTGTTGATGATCGCCCAAAGAGACATCGGGCCCGCCATTTGTCACAACAATCGTTTTATTTCCGACAAAGACCGGTTCAAATCGAAGTCACAGGAAGTGCATACACTCCTTTTCTAAGGGGATATGCTTTCTCTGTAAGGCAGATCAGGCAGGACGGTCCGATCTCATAGTTCGAACGAGCCAGTCTATCAAAAGCCTTAACATCTGTCGAATCGTAGGTCATACCGGCCTTGCACTCTATCAGGGACGGTTTCCCATCCCTGACCATGATTAGATCGATTTCGTTGCCGTTCTTATCGCGGTAAAAATAGAAGCCAGCATCCTCAGTGTTGTTCGAATATGATTTCAGGATCTCGTTTATGATATATGTCTCCACCATCGGACCTCCAAGGTATCCTGCTCTCAGTGTCTCGGGATCGTAGATCTTCGAAAGATAGCACGCAAGACCCGTATCCCAGAAGTATAATTTGGGACGCTTCACCACACTTTTGATCATCGATCTGTCATTATAGGACGGGAGAAGGTGCACGATACCGCCCAGTTGCAGAATGCCCAGCCATGATTCCACAGTGGGTTTCGAGACCCCGACAGCTTTGCATATGGTTTCATAGACAAGTTCTTGACCGGTGAGTGATGCCACGACGCTCATGAAGGTCAGGAATTTCTCTTTGTCCTTCAGATTGATGACTTCACTGACATCTCTTGCTAGATAGGTATCGAGGTAATCTGAATAGAATTTAGATGTCTTCAATTCTGGTTTTTGATATAGTTCTGGATAAGAACCGCGGACTATCATCCCGAAGACATCATTCACATCCATTCTCAGAGAAGCCGCCCTTTTGATATTCTCTTCGAAATCGACTCTGAAAGGCACCTCTTCCCTTCCTACTATCTCGCTTATGCTCAGAGGGGACATGTCGATAATAGATACCCTCCCGGCCATCGATTCGGATACACCCTCCATAAGCTTGTAGGCCTGGCTGCCAGTAAGGATGTACATGCCTTCGTTATGTCCGGTTTCAAACTTTGCCTTATCCACGACTGCCTCCATCGCCTCGAAAAGTCCTTTCGCATATTGGATCTCATCTATAATCAGCGGAGCAGGGTGGATTTTCAAGAACATATCTGGGTCTTTCCTTGCCATCATCCTTTCATTACGATCCGCCAATGACACGTAATCAAAGTCGTGTTTCTTGGATATCAATTCGCACAACGTCGTTTTACCGGTCTGACGTGCACCGGTTATGAGAATCACAGGTTTCAGAGGAATATCGTGTTCTACATAGGAAAGCACCGTGCGTGGGATCATGATTTGAAAAGTGAATACAAGTATAAGAAAAAAACGAAGTTGAAGTTCATTTTTTTCTAGATTATTAACCTGTACAGATAAACGGAACAAGTAATCCATCCTCGGGCCCCGTCCGTTCTTTGAACGACGAGAGCGGCCGACCCATGCGAGTGGAGTCCGTACCATATCATGGGCAAAGGTTTTACTGACCCCTTACAATCATGAAAAGAGGAATACTACGAAATGGACCGTTGCAAACGTGCTTACGAGTTCTAGAATAGTACTCGCGATCGTGTTGCTGTTCTTCCAAACATTCTCTCCGGGTTTCTACATAGTATATGTTGCCGGGGGGATAACAGATGTGGTCGACGGGACTGTGGCAAGGAGGACTAACACTGAATCCGAATTCGGATCCGAACTTGACACGGTCGCGGACATCATTTTCGCTGCATCGGCGTTGGTGAAGATCGTTCCAGCTCTGAACATCCCGACATGGCTGTGGTTATGGGTATGCATCATAGCGATGATCAAGATTGCCAGTTTGGTCTATGGATTCGCTAAGAGAAGGATGCTGGTCTCGGACCATTCCGCACTGAACAAGATCACAGGATTCTTGGTCTTCCTGCTGCCGCTGACCATTCCATTCTTCGATCTGCTGTACACATCAATGATCGTGTGTGCCGTCGCCACTGTGGCCGCGGTGACCGAATCATACCGCACGTTCTCAGGGGACCATAAAACCCGACCACCCAAAGGATCGCTTCTCCGAATTATCCGGACCTACCGGCCATGTCCATCGAAAAGGACAGTGCAAAGAATAACGCAAATCAGACTCGGATGATGGATTCGAAATCCAGGGCACTGTATGCAATGAGGATGCTCCCGGACCCATGATGGGGAATCGGGCCCGGGACACAGCACTCCAGCAGCGACCGCATTATAGGGCCCATAAAGGAACTGAAAGAATGATCCCCTTATGCGGAACTGATGTTCGATGCATACCGCATCAGATCTGTGCAACATCTGAACGGACATCTAGAGAGAGGTGGAAGCACATCGGCCAGAACATGTCTGGATGTAGGCGGACCGCAGGAATTCGCCGATAAGGCAGACATGGGACTTCTGAGGTACACATGCTCTACGGCCTTCGTCCCAGCGACATCAGAGAAAGACCCGATCCCGGCATCTGTGCTGAATTCTACGAAGAGGATGAGGGGAACGCTCCAAGATACTTCTCCATGTCCAACTTTACAAAAAAGGAAAGTGCACCGACCGGTGTTGATCCAACGATCCACCGACAATGAAAGAGGAGGGCCGACGGGATGACCCGTCAGGCCCTGTATGTTTTAATACATCCCGCTAGGATTCTCGCGGGACCGGATTCACATCGCTTCAGGTCTGTCCTCTTCGGTTTCAATTGCAGGCTCGGAAACGACTTCCTCGGACTTGGGTACCTTCTTCTTTGCAGGCTGCCTCTTCGTGGTCTGTCTCTTCGCAGAAGCGGTCTTGGTCGCCTTCTTCTTTGCAGGCAGCTTCTTCACAGCCTCGGCCTCGGCCTTTTCCTCTTTAGCGATACCGTTCCTGATATCTGAGACCTTATCGGTCACGGCGTTTGTCATCTCACGTGTCTGCTCCTGACCCTTAAGGCAGAAATCCGCAAAGGAATCGGCCTGCGCAACGGCAAGCTTCTCGGACATCTGCAGGAATTTATTAAACTCCTCGATCAATGACTTGGGAGATATAGGCCATTTCGGGAAACCGGGCAATACAGGGAACTCTTCGGGCAAAGAATTCGCAAATGATTTCTGCATCTCGATGAGCTGATCGAAGAACTGGTGCGTCATATCTCTGGATGATTCGATAGAGGACTTCTGCATATCGCCCAACTGATTCCAGAAGGTCTGCATATTGACACTGAAATCATCCATCCACTTTTTGACGCTGCTATCGAATGGGTTCGCCATTGGCCATCCCCCATTGCCCATGTAGGGGAACGGCATGGGAGGCATTGATGAGGACATCATGGGAGGGAACATGGGAGGGAACATGGGAGGGAACATGGGAGGCGTCATAGAGGATTCCTTTCCGTTGAACATAGGCAGGATGCCCTCGATCTGGTTCCACTCTTTCATCAATGGCATCAGATTGTTGTTGTACAATATCGTGAATAATTTCGGCGCTAGGTTCCACATGCTCTGAGGGATGTTGTCGATATCGAAATCCGTCAGTTGGAGAACGAGATCCCTGAATCCGGGAATGGTGAACACCCTTGTGATGCCCTTCTCCTTGATCTCCGGGATCGCTGCGAAGAGTTCCGATACGATGTTATAGGGATCATGTTCGAGCTCTTGCGGTACGCCTGCGCCCATCGTAGCGAATTCGCCCTCTGCAGCCGGGATCAGCAGGATATCGAACAACTTGTCCTCGACGTAGACAGGCTTGATGGAATAACGGACTCCCGTTACTACTCCCGATTTGAGTTTCTTGACATCCACCTTCCCGTTCGTGTTCAGAGGCATGCTCTTCACGAGCACACACTGGCTGGGAAGGTTGGTATCCGAGATCAACTCATCGTTGATGAATACCTGGATCAGCGCGTTGCGGAGGGTTACTAGCTCGCCTACACCCTGATCCTTCATCTCGACGTAGAGGATGGGGACATTATCATGCAAGATCTTATGGAATTCCGGAGCAAGACCGCAGAACCTTATACCGGGCTGCGATGTTATGGCCGTCTCGACCAGTCCGGCGTCGAAGCGCACGCCTGCGTTGTTGACGAAATAATGGTTCGATCTGCCGATGCAGGTCATGCATCCGTCCTCGGCCACCCTTACCAGGTCGTGCGAGTTGAAGTATTTCACCCCGTCCACTTCCTCGAGTTCGAAGAACACCGTATCATCCAATTTTCCGCTGCTCAGGGTCGGGGAGCTCAGCAAGAGGAGACCGGTACGCGGGCCATCGGAGATATCGTAATAGCGATCCTCATCCTCCACATAGATCTTCGCTTTGAACCCCGGCAGCAGGTATCCGATGGCATCATCGTCCCTTGACGACGGACAGATGGTGCATGCGCCGCTCAGCTCCGAAAGGCCGTAACCGTTGATGACGCGGGCAGTGGAACCGCATGACCTCAGATAGTCATTGAACTCCTTCTTGTATTCGGGGGAGACATAGGTACCACCCATGATCAGTACCTTCAGTTTAGAGAGGTCGACGTTCGGCTTCGTCTTGTGCCAAGCATCGAATATGCTCATGCTGGTGAAGATGACATTGACTCCGAAGTTCTCTAACGCTTCCGAGTAACGGGGATTCATGGAGGCCATGGGCAGAGATACAAGGTTCCCGCCCAAGCTCAATGCGGTATGCAACGAGTCGACCATGAAGTAGGCCCAGTTGATGTAATAGGGGATGAACGTGACGATCTTATCTGGTATCTGTTTGAAATCCTCAAAGGTCTCCTTCGCTTTCAGAAGGCTCACGACGAAAGAGTTGATCGCCTTGCTGGATAGCGGCACCGGCTTGTGCATACCGCTGACTGTTCCTGTGGTGTGAAGGATGATGATACCCTCTTCCTTTGGATATGAGATGGGATATGCTTCGTATTTCTTCAGGAGATCCTCCATCAATATGCTGTCCGGAAGTTCGCGGTACAGCTCCCTGTTCAAATTCCTGGCGAACTCGAACGGAGGGATCGCATAATCCCCTCCCATGGGGCTGGGTATCACGACGACATTCTTGATGCCCAGGAGTTCTCTGTCCCTGAGAAGGCGTTTCATGAGATTGGGGAACGCGAAGACCTCTGAGATCACCAGATCCGTGATCTTCTCCCTCTCTATCATGCTGTAGATCTGATTCTCATCGTACAGATCGAGATGGTAGATTATGGACACATCTGCACCGGTCATATTCAGACCGTACAATGCAAAGAACGTCTCCGGCAACGGGACACTGATGAGTCCCACACGCGAGTGATTCTCACCGGTCAGACCGAGTCCGGAGAAGGCCTCCGCATATCTCTCCCAAGCGCGGAACATCTGCCTGTAAGTGTACTGTCTGTAGCCGTCCGTGATAGCCACGTTGTCGAGACGCTCCTCGGAAATGGAGTTCATCTCCTTGATGAATGACCAGCAGGGCTGATCGGCAATCTCTCCACTTTTCAAGCGCTGTTCGAACTTGATGAGTTGTTTGTCACTCGCTTTCATGAGGGGGCGCAACCCATGTGTGTATTTAACGAATATCCGAATTTAGTTAAAGCGGTTTTTCGAAATTTTCGGGTGCGTCGCAAGTCCTCGCAGCGTCTCTGAAAATCGGGATACAGGGTCATGTGGAAAGAGCGAAGAGATGGTCGCAACAACGATGCCCGTACGTGCGGATCCTGATGGAAGAACGCCTTCCGCTGTAGGTCGCAGGAAGGGTCAGGAACAGTGCATCGGATGACGACGGAATGGGTTGCCCGAGCGTATCGCATATGCCTCCGGGACCGTTCAATTAGATGTCGATGATGACATCCGCGATGGTCCGCGTTCGCCTTTACGATGCATGAGATTCTCGCCTATCTAGCAGACCGCGGCACCACCTGATCGCGTGTCCCGACGGGCAACGTTTTCATCATCATGTGCCCGATAAGGCTGCCGGTAGACATGCAATCCGTTGCCTGTTGACGCAATCATAAGACATTTCATTAAGTACCCGAAACTTCATGCCTAACCTACTTAGATGGCATCGCTACCCATTCGGATGCCATTACGAGGAGTGAATAAGATGAGTGAAGAGAAGAAGTGCAACCAGTTCCCTGGATTTATGCCCTTGAACAACATGATGCCCCCTATGCCGGCATTCCCCGCACCCCCTATGTCGATGCCTCCCATGCCGTCCATTCCCTTCGGCAAGGAGGAGAAGAAGGCCAACGAAGTGATGGATGACTTCGAAGCCGACTTGATGAAATTCTGGAAGCAGGTGATCGACATGCAGAAGTCCTCCATCAAGTCCAACAGGGCCCAGTGCGTACAGTTCTTCGACCAGTTCATGGGCATGCAGGACACCTTCACAGGCTCCCTGCCCGACGTGTTCCCCGTATTGCCCGGCTTCCCGGCGTTCCCCGTCACCCCCAAGTATCTGGTGGATGAGCTGAAGAAGTTCCAGGAGATGTCGAAGGACCACTTCATGGAGCAGACCGATTCCTACACGGACTTCTTCATCAAGAGCCAGGAGCAGACCCGCGACGTCGTTGGCGAGATCGCTGACAATGCCGCTGACATCAGGGACGGAGTCGAGAAGGAAGAGAAGGCGGAGGCCAAACCTGCGAAGAAGAGGGCGCCCAAGACCGCGCCCAAGGAGGAGGCCCCTGCGAAGAAGAAGGCTCCCGCAAAGAAGAGGGCTCCCAAGACCGCGGAACCCAAGGAAGAGCCCGCCCAGGACAACCTGGACTCCATCCTGTGAAACCCTAATCGAATCTTTATCAAATGGACGGGACCCGGCGGTCCGATCCGTCGGTTCCCGTCCACACCGCTGCATGTAACTTTTGGCGCGCGATCGATATCCGCTTTCTCTATACGGCGACCCATATTCGGAGATCCTCCTGACCGAATGATCGCATCCGATGCGATCCACATCCCGTGTTCCCTCCAACTCGAAAATCGTTAATATTCATATGAGGGTGATCCCATATGGACAACAGAAATACGGTCATCTTGATAGCCGTGGTGATCGTCGAGGTTGCTCTGGTGATCGCCGTCGCAACATTGTTCATCAATGGTTCGAATAATGGCGGCGCCCCTTACGATGACGGCGATGATATCTACACCCTGTACATCGGCCTCAACGATCATGACACCCACAAGGATTACGATCCCGAATACGCAAAAGAGGTCCTGGACAAGATAGTCCTGAAGTATGCCGACGGTTTCACCCGCTTCCTCGCCGGTGGAGGCTGGACAGAAGAGGGAGTGAAGATCTGCGAGAATACCCTGGTATACATCATAGCAGGGATCGACAAGGCAAAGGCCCATAGCATAGCGGATGATGCGAAGGTCGCACTGAACCAACACTCCATACTTATCTCCGTCACCAAGGAGAAGACGGAGTACTACTGAAACGGATGGGCGGGACGAGATGTGCCTGCCCGTCTCCCTTCCATCCCTGTCGGGAACGATGTACGTTCGGGGTGCAAGAGGACCCGATCGATTGATGATGGCGACGAGCCTGTTCCCAATTATATCCGATTCGTGTATGGTCGCCATTCCGCTGATGCCTTCGATGAGGACGATATCCAACGTGTCGTACATCTGGGCGTCGAATCCCGATAGGATGCCGTATCCGTCCCCGCCATTGCAGAGGTCATCCGTGGTCACTAAGCTATATGCCGCAGCCCTATCGATAGCATCGTCGCCTACGGTTATCGAGACGACCCTGTGCCCGGATTCCGCTTCAGGATCGTAGGTCACTGTCATGCCGGAGAACTGCAGGTATCCGCTCTTGGAAAGACCTGCCTTCGAGAGCGAGATTTCCATCATCTCCCAGATCACCGACCCGGGCACCTCCATCCTGCACACGTATCTCAGAAGCGGGTCAACATCGTAGATTTCGCGGAGGACTATCGGACCTTCATAAATCGACGTGCGTATGTTCCCCGCATTGACCGCGGCGATCTGACAACCGGAATCGATGCGCATCAGATCGGTGATGAGATCGCCCAGGTTGGTCTCCTCGTTCCTGACTGCCACCCTTTCCCCTACGAGGGTGACCTCGGTGCAGCCGATAGCGGAACCGAGCCTCTCGTCGGCCCTTTCCAACGCACACCTTATGGCCTCCTCTGTGACCGTATCGTTCAGGGCGGGACCGCGATAGAGCTTTGCCGAGATCCCGTCGGCGGAGAACCTGACGATGCCGACATTCTTCATGAAGCTCCCCGTGCAGGCTATCGTCGTATCGCTGGGCAGCAGCTCCCTGCTGCCGTCGCAGAGCTTCCCGTCCTCCATCTCCGCATGGCTGTGGCCGTCGATGAATATGTCTATCCCGGGGACCCGGTTGCAGAGCATGTCCGATGTTGTGCAGTGCTGGCCGATGTTCACGCCCAGATGACCTATGGCCACGATGCAGTCGACCTTCTCTCTCTTCAGTATCGACACCATGCTCCCAGCGGCCTCTACGGGGTCCGTGACGGTCGCACCTCCCATGCACCCATCCATCAGCACATAGGGCGCCTCGTCCGTGATGAGACCGAAGAATCCGACCCTGATCCCTCCCTTCTCGATGATCAGGTATCCCGGGAACACGGTATCGCCCGTCGCTTCATAGACCAGATTGGCGCAGATCAGAGGATGGTTGAGCTCCTCTGCCCTCTCGAGCAACGTCCCCAGGCCGAAATCGAACTCGTGGTTCCCGGGGATCCCCACATCATAACCGACGCTGTTCATGACCTCGACGGAAGACGCTCCGTGCGTGGTAAGGCCGCAGGGACTGCCCGAGAGGAAGTCCCCCGCATCGACCGTGAAGGTGGGACCCTCCCCGGAGAGTTCCCTCTTCAGAGCCGATACGGTCCTGAACCCGACGGAATCCGCATCATCATAATGGCAATGGCTGTCGTTGGTATGGACGATCGTGAAGGATTTGCCATGGCCTTCGGGGGCCTGGAACGCGAAGGCGACAGCTGCCGATACGACGATCAGTGCGGCCACTGCGAGGATGAGCCATCCCTTACGGTCCATGCGGAGGGACTGCCGTCCGACGATAATACGCTTTGGTACGGTCCCCCTCGACCGTCAGAGGAACGGTCCCTGGGAGATTGCGCATTGTATCCTCCATCGGAGAAAGGGGATCGTCCTAGACATCGATACCCTTTCGGTATTATGCGGCATATCCTCAGCGTGCCATATCAGGTCCCTTCCGCATGCCGGATATATAGCTCCCATCTGCATATTCCGTGCATGAAAGCACTGCAAATAACCGTGATCGCCATCCTCGCGATCATCATCGCGGTCGCCGTGACATACTGCTGCTACGATAACGGGGACGACTATGATGCCGATGGATACCTGTACGCGCTCTACACGGACAAGGAGGGCAACATGAACGTCGTGGACGTCTATGAATCGCATATCGAGGAGGGCAGACCCACCGCCCTCGCGCAGAGGTACCGCACATCCGATTCCGCCGGCGGCATCAACGAATTCTGGAGCTTCGACCGTACCACGGGCAAAGGGCCGTTCAACACGTTCTATGCTGCGATAAACCTGATGGATGACGGTCCGGCGTACGATAACGATGATGCGACGGAGAAGAGGAGGAGCACCTCCGTAGGCTCCATCGCGTACGTCCTCGACCCGTATGACCTCGGCAGGACCCTTGCGGGACATGCGTTCACATCCGACCTCTACAACATAATGCTGATGATACCCACGGCCTACTGGGTCGCGGACACGGTCACAGCGGACAGGACCGAGGGCAACCTGGTGGAGGGCACCGAGTATAACGTCCTATACATCTCCTCATCGCCTTCTTACAGCCCCTGCGGCCATGACGCGATCGGTGGGATGGTGGCCTTTGCCCATTCCGCCAGCACCGTATCGGGCAAGATCGACTTCAGAACGAACGTCTATCCGTACCTGGGGCTCGGCGTCTACGAGTCCTACGCCACCACCGCTGATGATCCCGTCGGCTCCGGGAAGCTGGTGTCACAGAGCGGGAAGGTCCCCACGGCAAAGCTGGATGTGGACGGGTTCAAGGCCCTCGCAGACTCGCTGGTACCGGCATCGGGCAATGGGCCCAGGTCCGACTATCAGCAATGGAACTACTACCAATGGACCCTGTACAAGATCATGTGCGACACCGTCATGGGATCCATGAACTCCCAGGCCATGGTCGGGGACGGATACACCAAAGGGAACGATTCCAGCGCCGTGACCGGCAGCACGGACACGGTCGGCCTCTATGGGATCGCGGAGATGACGAGGTCCGCATCAGGGGAGGTATCCTCGGAGAACGGTAGGACCGCGGCCAAACTGTTCATCGAGAACGGATGGGGTTCGCTGAACATCTTCTTGGGCGACGCCTTCGTCATGGGGAGCTCGCCTGATACGCTCTTCCTGTACGCAGGTAACTATCTCGGAGGAGAGAAACTCCTGGAATCCAGGAATCAGCCCTCTGCATCCCAGAGCTTGGCGAACATATTCGTCAGCGGCGACCCTCACCGCGTCATAGCCGGTACATCCGTGAATTCGGCGACCTGGAGCACACCCATCCTCGCCGACGCGAACGCTGACGCGTATGCGGACCTCAGATATCCCGGGGATATCGTGAATGCGCTCAAGAGCGGGGTCGCCTCCATCACGGTCGGCGGTCGGTGGAACAACATCCACTACAGCGGAGTGTCGTTCGCATGCGCGGGATATGACATCGCCACTGCGAACGACTACAGAGGGGCGCGCCTCGCATATCTCCTCTCCGAAGAACATGTATTATGATGCCTTCCGGCGGCCGCGCACCGTTGTGAGGCAGGTCGCCGCGGAGGCCTTTGATGCCAGCCCATGATGGACTGGATCGATAGGGTTTTGAGGGGCCAGGGACCGGGACAAGCGCACTGGCCCGGTTCCTTCCTCAAGGCCCCTGTTTCACAGCTCAGCTGCTTACGGTATCAGCGTCCTTCTTCCTCAGCCTTCCGACCAGCTTCGGCCCGTACATGCATATCAGTATACACAGCACGAAGGTCACGATGCCTATGATGGCCCTGGTGGTCATCGGCAGTGTGGGGAACCAGCTTTCGTGGCTGAGAGGAGTCAGCAGAGCGAAGATTGCGGTGGCGATGCTCCCGTGATAGAGCAGTACGCCCATGGTATGTTGTCCGCAGATCTCCAGAGCTTTCGACAGCACAGGGATCTTGCTGATGAATGTGGCTATGTACATGTACACGACGCACATGCATCCCGCCTCGATGATGTATGTGAACGTGGAAAGAGGGCCGATCGATCCGAAGGTCATCTTATCGAATCTGAGACCGGGGTGGACGATGAGGCACAGCACGACTCCGACGACCAGACACACGATGAACGGCATCCAGTATCTTTTGTTGCGCAGTTCCAGACTCTCGATCTGAGCTATGAGATCGTACTTCCTCATGAGCGCCCCCAGGAACATGAACGAAGCTGCGATAGGGACGAGCTCGAAAGTGAACGGCAGTTTGAATGTCAGGAAATAACATAGGGCCGACTGGATGAGGAGCAGGGCAACGATGACGGCGATGATCTTCTTGATATCATCCAGGACCGCCTCGATGATTCCGTAGAAGATGACGAATGCGAACAACATCACCCAGAGGAAGTAGTAACCCACGGCCCCGGAACAATAGGGGTAGTACGATTGAGAACCAAAGGGCATGAATGCGTTGTTCAGGTCCAGACCAGAGAGGATCCCGCGTCCGAGATCGTAGAAATCCATCGGATATCCCAGGATCAGAAGCCAAACGAACAGGATCAAAGGGATGATCACGGCACATAGAATCAGCGCGATGAGGATCTGTGAGACGCGCTTCTTCATGTTGTACTTGAAACCGGTGCCTTCCTTGTAGAAGTATCCGGAATAGATGAAGTATGCCATCAAACCCAGATACAGTATCTGGAGGATGAGGGCGGGTTCCGAGCCCCCTATGCCCGGGCCTGCATTCAGGACTATATGGACCATCACTATTGCGAATATGACGAATCCTTTCAGGACATCGGGACCAGCGAAACGTTGGTGTTCGGTTTGATTATCCATGTCGGTGTTAACAATTCTCTGCATTTATAAACGATATGCAACGGCCCTGGTTGGACCGTACAGCCTCGACTGCCGCTCCGCTACCGATGCAGGTCGCCGGACCGGGGATCGGCGGGATACGGAGCGGCCGTCACACGACCGTGTATCTATTCGGACCGAGGACATCCAAGGTTATGGGGTCCCAAAGGGTGAAAGAGTAGATCGTGTTCTCCACCTGGGTCCCGACATACTCATCGAGATGGTCGTCGGACAATCCGAGCACATTGCGCATGGTATATAGCGTCGTGCAGACGTGGTAGGTCCTTTCCGGATCGAGCTTCTCCCCGTGCACCGTGAACGATACGATACGCTGCCCCTCTTCGGCCGATGGGTCCCATAAGACGGCCACATTATCGGAGAACTCCAGGAAATTGTACGGATAGACGTTGTCGCTCAGGCAGATCCTCTCGGTCAGGGCCAGCATCTCGCTGCCGGTCAGATGAAACCTGTATACGAAATTGGCATAGGGGATCGCATCCAGAGCGTCCTTGTACGTCACCTCCCCTTCATTCACGGGCTGGATGAACGAGCCGAGATTGATGAGGCAGAAATCGGTGTCTGCCAGCGTCTGATAGAAGTTCGTGGTGAGCTTGCTGAGGGAATGCTCATAGGTGGTCCCGAAGTACGAATCGAGGAACACCTCGGAGGTCGTGAGATACGTACGGCCCTTTTCCACCACCCTCCCATAGGATTCGTCGACGGCCTTGTCCACCACAGGATCGGGGATCGGGGAGTCGGAGTAGAGTATGGAATCGAACCCGTGAGAATCCTTCGTCACTATCCCGATTGTTTCCAGGTATTCTCCGGCGTCGCACAGCCACGTATCGGATTCTTCGAGCACTATCGACGGATCCAGGCACTTCCCATGCTCCATCGGCGTATGGCTGTGGCCGTTGACACATAGATCGATACCGCTGACCATACGGCATACATGGTCCGATGTCACGATCCCCGGTTCCCCGACGCCGAGATGCGATAGCAGGATCACAGCGTCCACACCCTCCTTCTTCAGGACCGATACCATCCTCTCCGCGGCCTCTACCGGATCCGTGACCCTGGTCCCGCAGAGCTGGGCTTCGACAAGGATATTATCGAGACTGGGGGTTATGAGCCCGAAGAACCCGAGCCTCAGTCCTTGCTTCTCGATGATGACGTATTCTTCGAACAGGCTATCGCCATTCTCATCCACAAGATTTGAACAGATCACCGGGCACCCGAGCTTGTCCATGACGGCCTTGAACTCGTAGATCCCGTTGTCGAACTCATGGTTCCCGAGGGTCATGACATCGTACCCCACCTTATTGATGGGGTCGATGACGAAATCGTGATCCATGATCGTGTATGCGTTCCCGCTGTAGAAATCGCCGGCATCCACAGTGAACACTATGTTCCCCTTGGCCTCGTAGCTTTCCCTCAGGGCCTTGACGGTGGACAGGCCCAAAGAGCCGTCGTTCCCGATGTATCCATGCGTATCGCCCGTATGCACGATGACGAAACCGGGACGGTCCGCATCTCCAGGCTGGGATTGGTTCAGACATACGGCGATCAATGCAGCGGACAACAGTACCGCGCACAATACGCAAACGATGAGCACCATAGAGCTAGAAGGGCCGCTGCGCATGGATGTAAACTCCATTTAATACATATAAAGACGATTCATCATGAGACCATTCCGTTAAGAGGGATGGACGGCCCGATCCGGCATGCGCGGAAGGGCACACGGTTATCTGGCTTCTGAAATCTTCGCATCCCCGATCACAATGGTGTATGGGATGACCGCCGAGGCATCCGCTAGTCGATGCCCTCGAACTCGGCCGTACCCCGATCATCGGTGGAAGTCGAACGTCAAGCGGGACTTCCCCATATCGGTTCCCCTGGACTCGTCAGTCGTTGATATCCGCCTTGGGCTCCTTCAGCCCCTCGATGACAGTACCGGACTTCTGACAGTAATCCCACAGAGCGGCGTGGATCGCTTCCTCTGCCAGCAGCGAGCAGTGGATCTTCACCACTGGCAGTCCGTCGAGGGCCTGCATGACCGCCTTGTTCGTGATCTCC
>Ga0310786_10004172_pt1 | contig 20253 bp, 16 predicted proteins | sample AusTroGonzalo_MG_FD_203881 | JGI IMG/M metagenome (GOLD analysis project Ga0310786, IMG submission 203881) | Bovine rumen microbial communities from tropical cattle in Woodstock, Queensland, Australia - Gonzalo_03 (v2) (version 2) | ecosystem: Host-associated > Mammals > Digestive system >... | reverse complement strand
CAACCAAACGTGCGGGGAGGTTAACAGGGGGCACCAAAGTTATGCTGGATTATTCTGTAGCACTGCTCAAGAACCCCGCCCACGAGGGCGACCCCAAGAAGGCATACGCCTATCTTCAGAGCCGCGGCACACTGAGCATCAGTGAAATCGCCGACCACATGGTCAAGCACGGCTGCAACTACGACCGCGCCGACATCGTGGCCATCATCACCAAGCTCGTCGGCTGCATCAAGGAGCTGATGGAGGACAGCTACCGCATCTCGCTCGGCGACCTCGGGCAGCTGTTCCTCTCCTGCAAGAGCACCGGTGCCGTGAGTCTGAAGGCCTTCACGGAGGACAACATCAAGGAGATCAACGTGAACTTCTCGCCATCCAAGCAGTTCGAGAACCTCCGCTCCGAAGTCTCCATGCACAAGGTTCCCAGCCGCGCCGCCGCTCAGGCCGCCCTCAACGCTCAGCTCGAAGGTCTCACCACTGCCGACTGGACGCCGCAGGCAGGCGATGGCGAAGAGGAGGAGGAGCCGGAGCCTTAATCAGGTTAACACGTTAACACTTACACTTTAACAGGTTAACACGGCCCACACCTTAGGGTGGTACTGAAGAACCCCGCAGGGAAGCAAAAGCTCTCTGCGGGGTTTTCTGTGTGATTAGGGGCCGACTCTGAGGGGGAAAGGGGGAAGGAGGGAAGGTTGTTTCTATCAGGTATGAAAAAGTTTCCGAGTTATCTATGTATAAGTATGCAAGGGTAATTATGAAACTATTATTACACTCGATGGAAACTCCTTCCCTCCTCCACCCCAAAAAGCCTTTTAGAAAGGAACGGGATTCGCTTCGACAGCATCAATGACACGCTCTGTATCCAGGCGAGAGAAATCCGCGATGACTATCATATACTTGTTGTAGCCCTTCACTTTTCGGGCTTCGAAGCCGAGGCGGCGCATGGCCTTGCCCACGTTATTTGCATTAAAGGTCTTACCATGGAATCCGCGGTAGTTGAGTTCCTGCATCAGTTCGCCTGCAGAATAGGCCTTTGGCGTTTCCTCACCACAGGGATGGCGTACAAAGACTCTCAAGGCCTCTTCGCAATCGTTCGGTTCCATGAAGTCGCGGTTGTGCTCAGAGATGGCGGCGCTCTCTTCCTGAGTGGGCTTGGGGTCGAAACCGTTCTCAATCAGCCATAATGCCTGAGCGTATGCACCTTCGTAAGGCAGAGGATGATCGTTCAGATTATCCGTTTCTATCAGGTCAACACCAATATAACGACGGTTGCCCTCGCTGTCTCGGATGAATTGCTTGTTGTTGGTGGCACCGATGAGCGAGGCTTTGCGCTGACGTACCTCACGAAAGTGACCATAGGCATCGCGAAGATTAGACTGGCTGGAAGTGATGATGGACTTGAAAGCATCGCTCTTCATATCAGAACTGATGGAGAACTCGTCAAGGAATATCATCACCACCTCACTAAGAGAAATGACGAAGTCCTTGTCCACGGGATCTCGAGGCGAGGGCTCTTTGTAGTAATCGCGCAGAGGGGTCGGCAGGATGTGGCGGATGAAGAAGGTCTTTCCAATATGTTGTGGTCCGCAGAATACGGGCATCAGCGGGTTCTCGTTGGTAAGCCCCTTCCACAATTTCACCATCCCTACGAACCATTTCTTGAACATCGACTGGTAGAATTCGCTATTCTCAGGGTCGCCATATTTGAGATGTCCGGCAAAGAAGTCGCAAATGTAGTCGGGGTCTTGCTGCGGGTCGTAAGGCTTAAGACTGTCGAGCCAATCCGCCACAGCGTCGAAGTCATGAGAAAAGTCACGGCTCTCAAGGAAAGCCTTGACGTCAGAGATCTTCACTCCGAGCCCCTGCTCCTGCAGGCGGGAGAAGATGGTACTGAGGTCACGTTCATTCAACGGCTTGAATTCACCAGACGGCAACTCACGGATATCCACCCGGTTCTTCCATACGTTGAAACGAGTCTCGTACTCCTGCTCAATGCGCTGGCGCATCAGTTGGAAGCGGTTCTCGCGTTCCTCCTTTTTCTGTGCAGGGCTCTTCGGACGAGGTCCGCGAGGCAGCGAAGTATCGATGCCATGTTCTTTGGCCGACTGGAAGAGCGTAGCGATTCTGACATCGCCCCGCCCAGTACGCAGGCAATTGTCAAACTTCTCGTCGCACTCCGCGCGGTTGTAGGTAGGATACTGCCGGCAGATGGTGTGGTAGGCTTCGCGCGCGGCCTCTCCGAGAGAAGCACAAGCAAAAGTCACATTGATCCACTCTGCGTAATCATTGGTAATGTCGATACCGCTCTCAGCGATTCGACGCGCCACGAGCTCCAGATGCTCGAGGTCGTTGAAACTATTATGTTTCATTTCTTGAAAAATTTAAGTGGTTAATATATAATTGGGGTTAATATAACATTGGTCATCCCAAGGAAGATAGCAGGCTCGACATACATCGGAGCCCGATTTATCGGGGTCTATACCATAATGGAAACCCGTGTAGCGGCGCAGGGCTTCGAACTGCTGTTTGAACGGTAGTCCTTGCGTCCATTCAGGCAGCTCAACAATCCATTTCAGGCCCAATCCCTTGGGCGAGACGAAGCACAGCGCCGTCTCCACTTGCGAGTCATGAATGAGCAACTGTTGCAACTCGCGTGCCTCGTCCAGGGAGCTGAGGTCGTCGATGTCCAACGCGATGAAAGGCGAACGAGTTACCAAACAGTGGGCATTGCGGTATGAGAAGACGCCCGAGAACGTAGCATACTCGAAATACAGCGCCTTGAACGCCTGCTTCTGCTGCCGAGTGGAGGTCGGCAACATCGCACGCAGCGTTTCTGTAGCCCATCGCGCGCGTTCCGATATTATATATTCATAGACCCAACCAATGGTCTGCGTCTGCTGCGGCCGCTGCCGAGGCTTGACGACCTGTTCCGCCTCGTCCCACCAGCCGGAAGGGAAGATGCTGAATCGCAAGTTCTGTGCCTGTTGTTCTATAATAGTACTCATAAGATAATCCTACTATTTATTAATACGTTATGTTTCTGCTTTTGGCCTTCTCGGACCCACGCCTCCCACACTTCGGGAGGTGTCGGCGGCAACAAGTCCGCGATGGACTTGAAGAGTTCGGTGAGGTTGCATTGACCTTTGGTGGAATTGTTACTTCTCATATTGATGTCCTTTAAAAATCACCGCAAAGGTACGACAAAAAAAAAGAGCACCCAATAGGATGCTCCAATATCACTGGTGACTTGCGAACATTATCACTGGTGATAATGATAGGGATTTAATTTTATTTAACTTTTCTTGTTGAGCTCTTTCAAGCGTTCATTTTTCTCCTTTTCCAACTCTTTAGGAAGTTCACGTATAAGCCTTGCAATCTTTGGGACTCTATATTTGAATTGCTTTAATAGTTCGTTGGCTTCTTCTTGGGTAAAAGCACGACGAAGGGCTTTCCGTGCAGTACTATCTTTGAACCCCCACATATGTGTGAGAACGGGTGAGAGGTCTTCTCTACTTTTAGGTATTTGTCCCAATTCACGTAAAACAGCGGTGACGAGGATGGCCGCTTGATGGGCTGGCATGGCCTTATCTTCTTTCTGTTTTCCCTCGAGGTCTATTTGTAGACGTTCATTCTCTGCTTTTAATCGCGTTATCTCTGCTGACAGTTCTTCTATCCTATGATTTTTATCAACATCTACAATGTTCTCTACCTCTTCCCCCTCCTCGCTTTCTACTTCATCTGGACTAACCATAAGCTCTTGTGGGATGTGATTGTAGCCAAATGCAGAAAAGATATCCCACATTATCTTTCGCACGTATTGCGCAGCATCAGCCATCGCCCCTTGCAAGGCAATCTCACAGGTCTGCTGTGTTCTCTCATAAACGATATCTACAGCTTTACCCTGCCGGTCTTTAGGAAGTTCTTCGATGCGTTCTTTGATGTATGCGATGTTATTGCAGATGTCCTCGTAGTTGCTCTCCTCTAATGCTTCATCAATGGGACGAGGACGGAAATCCTCTCTCAGAAGAGTGCGGGACTGGATATCCGGTAAATGAGTGATTTCATAAAAAATGTCGTAAGGCTCTTTGAAGGCGCCGACCATATGGACGCTTAGCCTCGCGCCAGTACTGGGCTCTGAACCCTCAATTTGGTCGTGGACAGCTCTCAAAAACGCTTTAACATCCAAATGCTCGGGAGACAGCACACGCAGATAATTGCAAACCAACCCCATCGTGGCAGCACGCAATTCAAGGTGATGAGTATGCACAAAGCGTGGACCATCGGCTCCAACGTGGTCGGCCTTATCAAGGTATGAGGCGATATGCAACAGCGGATGCGCCTCCAGATGAATCAGTGTGACTATGTAGTGAGCAGTGTCGAATATCGAGCAAAACAGCTTTGGAGCATCTGCGAGGCCGGCAAGCCACGAGTGTTCTAGGAAATTGAACAAGACCCCGTCCATACTCTTTGGGTCAGAAATATTGAACTCATCAATATCAAGTTTGTCTTTATAGACAAGATAACGCTTCACTTCTGTATAATCCATGCGGTTTCTGTATTAAATTCACCTGCAAAGATACTTATTTTATCTCCATTCAACAAATAAATTCACCTTTTTCTTCTTTTCTTGCAGCAGATAACGAAATTATCGCTATCTTTGCACCGTAAATCCGACAATTGATCATGGTTTGACAGACAGTAGCCAGTACTCGAAACAAAATTACTAAATTAAACATAAACATAAAAGTATTATGAAAAAGTATCTTTTCGCTTATCTGCTCCCCGCCCTGCTGCTGCTGGGATTCATGTCTGTTTCACTCGTTGCCTGCGGCGATGATGAGGAGGATGAGGAATCATTCGTCGAAGACGAGGTGGTCAAAGTGGACAGTAAGGGTAAGGCCAAGGGCGACCATACGTTCGTCAAGATCGATGACAACAACTTCTATATCGACGACTTCAAGTACACGGTCGTAAATAACGGGGAACTGGAGCTCTCAGGCTATAACGATTATGCTATACTGAGAGGTAAGAAATCAATTATTAAAGCGTTGGAATATGATGGAAGGCGTATGGAGGTGACCAGTATCGGTCAAAGGGCTCTTGCACATTGTGATGAAATAAGAGGTCTGTTCATCCCCAGCAGCGTTACCCGTATAGGTAATGGTGCTTTCTCTGAATGTAACGCTTTGGCCACTATCAACATCCCAGAAGGCGTCACAGCCATCGGCGATGAGACATTCAAAAGGTGCCAGAATCTGGCCTCCATCAACATCCCCAACAAGGTCACCTCCATTGGTAAGGAAGCGTTCTCCTATTGCCCCTTATTGACATCCATCAACCTCCCCAACGGCGTCACCTTCATCGGCGAAGCTGCTTTCCAGGATTGTGTCTGCCTCAAATCCATGATCATCCCCAACGGTGTTACCTCCATCGGCGCAAAAACATTCAGCGGTTGCGTTGCACTGACCTCCATCAGCCTCCCCAGCAGCATCACCTCCATCGGCGAGTCTGCTTTCTGGGATTGCGAGAGTCTGACTACCATTACCATTCCAGACAACGTCACAACTATTGCCTTAATGGCTTTCTCCTGTTGTAAGGGCCTGACCTCTGTCAACATCGGCAAAAATGTCACAACCATCGGACAAGCCGCTTTTAGCGATTGTTCCAGTTTAACTACCATAACGATTCCCAACAGCGTCACGACTATAGGTATCGGTTCTTTCAGTGGTTGTAGCAGCGTGACATCTATCACCATCGGCAGCGCTGTCACCACCATCGATGAGGGCGCGTTCTCCAGTTGTCCGAACCTGAAAGATGTCTATAGCTATGCAAAGAAAGTTCCAGCGGCAAGAGATGCGTTTCACAATTATTCCGAGAATGATCCCAATTTATCAAAGGCCACTCTCCACGTTCTCGCTGCGTCCATAGAAGCATACAAAGCGCAATATCCTTGGAGCGAATTTGGCTCTATCGTAGTAATCAACGAATAACATCTTTCGAGAATATCTTCATTTATATAAAGCGTCTCACTTCGAGGCGCTTTATTTATCACAAATCATATTCGCCAAGTCGTTGTCCCTTGACTGTTCAGTCGAGATAGAACCTATGTTTCTCCTCCATCGTGAGCGGTCTGTTTCGGAAACGTTCGAAAGTGTCGTCTATGAGTTCCTGAAGAGGCGGCACATCCAGAATCTTGATATACCCCCCTTTGAATGATGCCAGCAGTTTACGCCCGTCTGAACTGAATGAGACTGATTCCGGCTCCTTATCCGGGAAACTGAGGCTCATCACATACTCCTCGGTATTCAACTCCCACAGGCGAACAGTATTACTACATACTGCCGCTATTCGCTGACCATCTGGACTCAAGTCCACCGACATAAAGCTCATGTCATCATCCACAATTGTCCGACAGCAAGAGAAGTCTGGAAGGTTCCATATTTTTATACTGTGGTAATCCATGGTTGCCATGAGTTTCCCGTTGGCACTTATTGACAGCCCGAAAACTGGGTAATGATGGTCTTCTATCACTCGCAGACATTTCCCGGACTGAATATCCCAAACACGGACAGTTTTATCCGACGAAGTTGTGATGGCCAGGAAGCCATCGGGTGTAAAAAGTCCTGTGGCAACATAGTCGGTATGGCCCTTAAAAGTCTGGATGAGTTCCCATGTATTGATATCATACAAATGAACATCCCATTCCTCTGGGAGAATGGATTCCATGTCTCCATTCTCTTCTGGCAGAGGTATTTTGCACAACAGAACAAGACATTTTCTCTCAGGGAAGAATATGGGTGAGTTCTCTGCACAGACATGACCAACGAAGCGAAAGTCTTGCTTAGATACGCCTTTGACAAAGTGCAAATTTCCGTCGGAGTGCTTCAAGAATGTTGTATCCTGAAGAATTTGTGTACATTCACCAGAAACAGCATCCCATATGCGTAACAAGCGGCCGCAATCGGATATAACACTAAGGTCTTTAGGGCCAAAAACCGCTCTGGGTGAACTATAGGAAGATGTTGGATGATAAAAGTGCTTTTTACAATTCTTATGAATACGTACTTGAGCATCTACGTATCCTCCAATGATTTCTTTACCATCTCGAGTATAAAGTACAGAAGAAGCCCAATTCTTTTTGGTTGCTATAATGTTCACACATAATGACGTTCTCCAATCCATGATACGGATTTTTTCATCATGAAACGCAGCCACCACCAACTTCCCATCTGGACTGAAAGAGGCGTACTGAGCTCCTTTGCCTAAGTTCTCACTGGGATGAACGTTCTGCTTAATAATATCCTTTTCATTAAGGACTTTGCGGCACTCACCAGTACCCGTATCCCAGATTCTTACGGTATTGTCGAGAGAGGCCGAAGCAATCAGTTGCTCATCTGGACTGAATCGTGCAGACCACACGCCCTCAATATGTCCTTCCAATACACGAACGCATTTCCATCTGTTCCTCCCAAGTAATCCCGTGCTATGTTTCCAAATTCTGACAGTCGTATCTGCTGACGACGAAATGAGTGTCTCACCGTCGGAACTGAAGCATAAGGAAAGGACATTGCGCTCATGACCTGCCAATGTTGTTATGGTATTGGTCGTAAGGTTCATCAAACGAATGAATGCATTCTCCGACCCAAAAGCCAAGAGCGATCCGTCGGGACTGAAAGCCACGCTGAACACCTTTCCACCTTGTCCCTCAATTAAGCGGAGGCAATTCCCCGTTTCTGCATCCCAGATGCGCACGGTTCCATCGAGGGATGCCGAAGCAATACGATTTCCACCAGGGCAGAAAGCTACTTGCTGAACACATTCTTTGTGTTCTTTCCTCGTCCACAGGCATTTTCCCGTACTCCTCTCCCACAACCATACACTTCCATCCTGACAAGCCGATGCAATCCGAGTCTCATCAGGACTCAATGCCGCAAACCAGACCATGGAACGATGACGGAGTTGCTGTTCGTCGTGCGCACAAGCCTCACGTAATGCGCGCTCCGCTTCCACCACATAGGGAAAGCTCTGTTCATCCTCCTCGTTTGGCAACACATTCACTGCCAGCAATGCAGCCAGATAGGGGTCATTGGATTCTGTCAGTTGATGAGCCTTCTCCGAAACGAAGCGCGCCTGATTCCGACGTATCCTGTTGTTGGTCTCGATGAGGGCTTGTCGCTGCTTTTCCATTTCTCGCGTGCGACGATCCCAAAGGGTATCAAAAGGCAAATCCAACATGGTTGCCACAGCACAGATGAACGAACGCTCCCAGCCCTCGTCCGACGCATTCACATTGGGAGCCCTGCGTTCCTTGTCCTCACGTCTCAGTTCGTGGAGGATGGGTGGAAAACATTCTTCTTCCTCATCTGGAGAATAAGGCTTACCCGATGCGATAATAGGAATAATGCGAGCAATCCTCTCTTCCCTTGTCTCGTTCTTGCCTTTGGTGGCATTTCTCTGCTTATAGCTGTCTATGAACTCACGTATTTCCAAGTCCACATAGTCAGATTTTGCTGCAGCAGGAGAACAAACAATCACCAGCCAGTTGGAATTAATCAAGGCCTGCTGGATTTCGTTCTTCAGGTCGCCACCTGACAGTTCGTCCTCGTCTCTGAAAATGGGAGACAGTTCGCAGGGCAAGCCCTTCTGCTCCTCGGCTATGTGAGCGGGCAGATGATATTTTTCAAACTGCTGATGCAGCCATTTCGCATGCACCTCGTCCTTATGAGAATAGCTTATGAATGCAAAATAATAGTCCTTAACAGCCATGAAGATACGCTTTTATGTTTTATTGTGCCGCAAAAATAACTATAATTTAGTTGCAATCCCAATTATTCTCCATAATTCTCCACCTCCATACGCTTTTTTCTTCATTTTCTTGCAGCAGATAACGAAATTATCGCTATCTTTGCACCCAAACACCGCCAATATAGGCCTTAGCGAAGGTGGGTGGTGTGACTTTTGTGGGTGAAAATAGATAGTTGTATCTATATTCTATGAGGTTCAAACCAAAATGACCAATAATTAAAAACGGGCCGAATAGAAACTGATACGCCTTTATGGGCGTACTGTTTCGGCATTCCGTTAATAGCTTTGGTCGGCTAGGTTTGAAGTGCATAGAAATGGTACGCTTTCTTTATTGCCATTGAACGTTTCAAACCGAATGACCAAAATGAAAGTAACGGACGTTTCGAATGAGCAACAGGTTGTTTCACGCCAACGGGTAGCTGATCACGGCGAGGTATATACTGCCAAGCGGGAGGTCAATGCGATGCTCGATTTGGTGAAGGAGGAAACGGAGCGGATAGACTCGCGTTTTCTGGAACCCGCGTGTGGCACGGGAAACTTCCTTGTTGAAATCCTTAGCCGGAAAATGGAGGTGGTGAGGCGGCGCTTTGTCCGCAACCGCTTCGAGTATGACCTTGCCTCAGCACAGGCCGTCAGCTCGATCTATGGCATTGAGCTGCTGACCGATAATGTGGAGAACTGCCGCGAAAGGCTGCTGACGCAGTATCTCGACACCTACCGCGAACATCTTTCAGTTGATGCCTCGCCAGAACAGGAGCGATGCATCCGTTTCCTCTTGCGTAAGAATATACTTTGCGGCGACGCCCTGACGATGCTGCAACAGGACGGAACGCCCATCACCTTCTGCGAGTGGACATTCATCGGCATGGACGGGAAGGTGAAGCGTCGTGACTTTGAGCTGGCTGAGCTACTGCTAAATGTGGAGTTCGATAAACCCAAGCCGGGCGAATACGGGAACCTCTTCAGCGATTTGGATGAGCCCGTGTTTGTGCATCTTCCCAAGCATGAATATCCGTTGACTGATTTCCTTAAACTTCCTGACTATGAATAAGCTGAATTACAATCCCGATGTGCTGTCGTGCTTGGCCAACCTGAGCAACGATGAAGTGTTCACCCCTCCCGCACTGGCCAATCAGATGCTGGATATGCTGCCGCAGGAGCTTTTCCGCAGCCCCGATACGAAGTTTCTTGACCCCTGTGCCAAGAGCGGCGTGTTCCTGCGCGAGATAGCAAAGCGACTGATAGACGGCCTTGCCGACCAGCTTCCCGACCTGCAGGAGCGCATAGACCATATTCTGCATCATCAGCTGTATGGCATCGCCATCACCCGCCTGACCTCGCTGATGAGTCGCCGCAGCCTCTATTGCTCGAAGGATGCCAGCGGAAAGTACTCTCTTTCGCACTTCGACACAGAAGACGGTCATATCCGCTTCAAAGATATTCGGCATACTTGGCAGAACGGCAAATGCATTTACTGCGGAGCCAGCAAAGATGTCTATGACCGCGCTGGCGACCTCGAGTCCCACGCTTACGAATTCATTCACACAGAGAATCCTAACAGACTTTATAACAATATGACTTTCGATGTAATAATAGGCAATCCGCCGTATCAGCTGAGTGATGGAGGTGGTTCCGGCTCAAGCGCCATACCTTTATATCATAGATTTATCCAACAAGCCAAGAAGCTAAATCCTAGATATCTAACTATGATTGTCCCTGCAAGATGGTATACAGGTGGAAAAGGACTTGATGAATTCAGAGATGAAATGTTACATGATAAAAGGATACGAGTATTGATAGATTATAATGATTCTAGGCTCTGTTTTCCTGGTGTTGACATTGCAGGTGGCGTTTGTGTGTTTCTTTGGGATAGAGACAACCAAGGAATATGTCGTGTTAAAAATATTATAAGTGATAGCGTTCAGTATGAATCAATGCGCCATCTTGATGAATTTGAAGTTTTTATAAGGGATTTAAGGACTATCAATATTATCCATAAAGTACAGCTGATTAAAGAGCCAACAATGGATTCGATAGTCTATAGTAGAAATCCTTTTGGCTTTTCAAGCACATATAACTATGGTAATACAAGACCTTCTGCTAATACTATTAGAATAATGACCAGTAAAGGTGAATTCTATGTTCCCCATAAAGATATTACATCAAATGAAGACATAGTTGATGATTGGAAGGTCGTTATGTCTAAAACTAGCGCAGAACACGCAGGACAAGCGGATAAGGATGGTAGGAAGAAGGTTGTTTCAAGAATCGAAATACTAGGTAAACAACATATTTGTTCAGAATCTTATCTTTTAATAGGTCATATGAAATCTAAAGAATCTGCAATAAACCTATTTAGCTATATAAAAACCAGATTCTTCAGATTTCTACTCTCATCAGTCTTATTAACTCAAAACATCGCTAAAGATAAATTTCAATTTATCCCGATACAAGACTTCACCCGCCCTTGGACAGATGAAGAACTTTATAAGAAGTATGGCCTGACGGATGAAGAAATCCAGTTCATCGAGTCGATGATCAGGCCGATGGAATAAAAAAACAGATAAAATAACTTAGGCGCTCTTTGACAGACTGAGAAAAAGGGGATTTCCTTTGGTGGTTCAGATAACATTGCGTACTTTTGCACCATCAAAAGCGAAAACGACATGCATCACAGCAATCCAAACGATCCATTCTTCACACCTGAAGTGGTGGAATACATGCGGCAGAAGAACCTGGAAAACATCTCCTACGAAGAGAACGTGGAGGTGTTGCAGGCCGTCATTGATGTGTATTCCCTGAAACCCGAGATCCGCTACGATTGGACGGGCAATGACGTGGTTCATGAGGCCGAAGCGGTGTACTTCTCCCGGAAGGAGCTCAAGGCAAAGCGCTTGGAGGCTGCCAAACTGGTGGAAGGGGATGGTTACGTTGTCACTTTGGACAGGGTCTTCGCCATCCTATCGCACAGGGACAAAGGCTTCAAGGAAGAGTATCTGGAGAATGAAGCTTTGGCCCTGAAGAATTGCCCTGACCACGTGGAGAAGTTGCGTCGTGACTTCTTTGTTACAGGCTACTATCCGGGACGTGACCAAGGACCTCAGACCGAAGAGGAATGGGAAGAACTGCTCGCAGAGATAGATGAGGAGGATTGCATTCCTGACGAGGAAGTACGTCGAATGTGTGAAGAGTGGCCGTCATGCGCGTAATCTGGTCTAAACGAGCAACGTCTCAACGCCTACAACAAGAAAAGTGGTTGGCAGATATCAGAGGCTTGGATTTTGCCCGCACCTTTAATGCCAACATAGACAAAGCTATTGACCAAATTGCCCAAATGCCGGATATTGGTCAAAGAGAGAAGTCAACACTTGGCGGTAAGATTGTTCGTTCCGTGCTGACACATCCCAAATGCCGCATCGTCTATGGGTATGATGACAAGACTGTTGTTATCATCAGTCTCAAATTCACGATGATGCTCGAATAGTTCCCTTTTTCTGCTCTGTCATTCTGAGTGCCATAACCATAAAAAGAAACGAGTTATGGCAACAAACTATTTCCCACGGAAGTCGGAGTCGGCTCCGAAGATTTATGCCTACGAGGACAAATATGACCCTCAGCTGCGGAGCCTGCTGAAGGTGGGCTATACCACAATCGGCGTGCCGGAACGTGTGCGCCAGCAGTATAACATCGTCCGTCCGGGCGAACCTCCCTACAGAATATTGGTGGAGGAGAGTGCGATGCGGCAGGACGGCACCACGTTCCGCGACAACGATGTGCATCGTGCATTGGTGAAGATGGGATGCCAGCATATCGAAGGCGAGTGGTACCGCTGCACGCCGCGACAGGTGCGGGCTGCGGTGGTTGCCGTACGTGAGCGGCTGGATATTGCCTGGCATCGCGACAAGACATTCGGTATGCGTGATGAGCAGAAGGCGGCTGTTGCCAAGACGGCAGCTTACTTTGAGAGCTATGCCAAGGAACAAGGACGAACGCCGCACTTCCTTTGGAACTGCAAGATGCGCTTCGGCAAGACATTCACCACCTATCAGCTGGCCAAGCGCATGGGGTGGAAGCGCGTGTTGGTACTGACCTTCAAGCCCGCCGTAGCTCAGGCGTGGGAAGAGGACTTGATGACGCATGTGGATTTCGATGGCTGGCAGTTCATCGCGCGCAATGCGGAAGCCACCATTGACTATCAGTTTGAGCATGCCGACAAGAAGCGGCCGATGGTGGTGTTCGGCTCGTTCCAGGACTTCCTCGGAAAGAATGCGGCCAGCGGAGGCATGAAACTGAAACACGAATGGGCACGCGAATTCAACTGGGATTGCATCGTGCTCGATGAATACCACTACGGCGCTTGGCGCGAGAATGCCAAGGAGTTGATTGGGGTGAGCGAGGACTTGGGCGGTGAGATCGAGAACCCAGACTACTTCGACGAGGACTTGATACCGATTACCTCTAACCATTATCTCTATCTGTCGGGAACGCCATTCCGCGCGATTGCCTCAGGCGAGTTCATCGAGGAACAGATCTACAACTGGACCTACTCCGACGAACAACGTGAGAAGGAGAAGTGGGGCGACAAGCCCGACAATCCTTACGCGGCACTTCCCAAAATGGTGCTGCTGACCTATCAGCTGCCTGCGGAGATAACGCGAGTGGCAGAGGAAGGCGAGTTTGATGAGTTCGACCTGAATTCCTTCTTCGAGGCCGAAGGAAAAGGTGAGAAAGCCGTCTTTAAGCACCATGACGAGGTGCAGAAATGGTTGGATATGCTACGGGGGCAATACCTGCCTACGTCGGTCAACGACCTGAAAGCAGGTAACAGGAAACCGCCGCTGCCGTTCCTGAATGGCGACCTATACTCGAACATGAACCATACGCTGTGGTTTCTGCCCAACGTGGCATCGTGCTTTGCCATGCGTAACCTGCTGAGGGAACTGCAGAACACCTTCTATCATGACTATCGCGTCATCGTTTGCGCAGGTTCGCAGGCTGGTATCGGACAACAGGCATTACCGCCTGTGGAGAAAGCGATGGCGAATCCCGATCCGCTACATTGCCAGACCATCACGCTGACCTGTGGCAAGTTGACCACGGGTGTTACTGTTCGTCCGTGGACAGGAATTTTCATGCTGCGCGACACCTCGTCGCCGGAGACTTACTTCCAGTCGGCTTTCCGTGTGCAGTCGCCGTGGACAATCACCAACAGCGACGGGCTGCACCCCAATCAGGTGGAGATCCTGAAGAAGGTGTGCTACGTCTTTGACTTCGCTCCCAACAGGGCTTTGCGTAAGGTGTCGGAGTACTCATGCCAGTTGAACGTAGAAGAAGGGAATCCAGAGAAATGTGTGGATGACTTCATCAAGTTTCTGCCTGTGCTCTGTTATGAGAACGGCGTGATGAAACAGCTATCGGCCAGTGATGTGCTGGATATGGCGATGAACAACACCTCGGCAACACTGCTGGCACGAAGATGGGAAAGCGCCCTGCTGGTGAACGTGGACAACTTCACGCTGCAACGCCTGATGAACAACCACGACGCGATGGCGGCGCTGATGAAGATTGAGGGCTTCCGATCGCTGAATCAAGACATTGAGACCATTATCAACAAGACGGATGCCATCAAGAAGAAGCGCAAGGAGAACGAGGATGGCCTTTCTGCAAAAGAGAAGAAGCAGTTGTCCGAGGCAGAGAAGGAAATCAAGAGCAAGCGCAAGCAGATACAGGAGAAGCTGATGAAGTTTGCCACACGCATACCCATCTTCATGTATCTAACTGACTTCAGGGAGTACTCGCTGAAGGATGTGATTCTGCAATTGGAACCCAAGCTGTTTGAGCGTGTGACAGGACTGACAAAGCAGGACTTCGCGCTGCTGGTGAGCCTGAATGTCTTCAACGAGGCTCTGATGAACGATGCCGTCTATAAGTTCAAACGCTACGAAGATGCCAGCCTGACCTATTCAGGCATTGACCGCCATGAAGGCGAGAAGTTGGTGGGCGGCTACAGCACGGTCATTACTCAAGAGGAATATCTGGAACAAAAGTAGTAAAGGAGATTCTACTCAACAACTCTCATTAACCCTGAAAGCGTCTCACTTCGAGACGCTTTCTTTATCTCTCGCAAATCATCCTTACCAAGTCTTGACTATTAGATTACGAATACTAAGAATCCCCACTGAAGATAGGACGGAACGACGCACCATCAGCTATTATGAATAACGAAAATCCCGGAGAAAGGGGGTGCCAGGAGAAAATATTCGGAGAAAGTTTGCAGAAATCGGATAATTAGTGGTACCTTTGCGGGCGAAAACATATATAATGTCATCAGATTATGGAAGATCAGAAGAATGAAAGGGCCACGCTGTCTGCCCTGGGACGAAAGACGGAGTATCCGACGGACTATGCACCGCAGGTGCTGGAGACGTTCGAGAACAGACACCCGGACAATGACTACTGGGTGCGCTTCAACTGCCCTGAGTTCACGAGCTTGTGTCCGATAACGGGTCAGCCGGATTTCGCAGAGATCCGCATCAATTACCTGCCGGGTAAGTTGATGGTGGAGAGCAAGTCGCTGAAGTTGTATTTGTTCAGCTTCCGCAACCACGGGGATTTCCATGAGGATTGCGTGAACACGATCATGAAGGATCTTATCGGGCTGATGCAGCCCAAATATATTGAGGTAATCGGGCTCTTCACCCCGCGCGGTGGCATCAGTATTTATCCGTATGCGAATTACGGTATGCCGGGGACGAAATATGAGGAGATGGCGCAGTACCGGTTGTTGCACCATGACCTGTAAGGTACGCGATAGGGATTCGTTGTCGCGTACCTAAAGGCACGCATATTTTTTTGCCATTAAAGGAATGAGCGCTGAAGCAGTGCCATGACGATATCCAACGGGAAGCCCTCGAAACGGGTGCGTACGCGTTGGGTCTTGTGGTTTATCAGGTTCTTGAGGTATTCCTCGAAGCGGGGAACGACGGACGCATTGTCCTTGGGGTCTGTGGACCAGACGCCGATGAAGCGTCCCTTCCTGGCGTCGAAGCCGGTGGGCTGGTGGTGGTTGGAGAACCACCAGTAGGCATCGTAGAAATGCTTGTGCTGGGTGGGGCTGAGCACGGGTTCCACCAGGTCGGGCACGTGGATGTTGTCGAGGAAGGACTCGGGTTCCCCACCCTGCTGCCACAGCCCTAGCACTTCAGGGTATTGGCTGCGGTAGTAGGTGATGGCCGACAGCACCTGTCCGAGAAAGGTGAAGAGCTGGGAGTTGCGGCCGATGCCGAAGTTCTCGACGGCATAGAGGTAGGACATCGCATCCTCCGCGGCCCTGGCTGCCGCCAACAGCGCCTCGCGTTGCTGTTCGTAGCGAACGTGTCCGAGACGGTAGGCGAGCAGGAGCGGGTCGAGAAAGAGGAAATCGGGTGCGGTGGAACCGGGGGACATCGGACGTATTACAGGTGTGTTCTATTAATTAACTACATCTTCTGCATTGCCTGGTCGAGGTCGGCGATGATGTCGTCAACGTTCTCGATGCCCACACTGAGGCGGATGAGGTCGGGTGCCACGCCTGCCTCCAGCAGCTGCTCGTCGGAGAGCTGACGGTGGGTGTGGCTGGCGGGATGGAGCACACAGGTGCGCGCGTCGGCGACATGGGTGACAATGCTGACGAAGTCGAGGTTATCCATGAAGCGGATGGCATCCTCGCGGGTGCCCTTAAGTCCGAAGGCGATGACGCCGCAGGAGCCGTTGGGGAGGTACTTCTGTGCCAACGGATAATATTTGTTGGAGGGCAGGCCGCAATAGTTGATCCATCCCACACGCGGGTTCTTCTCCAGCCACTCTGCCACGCGCTGGGCGTTCTCGCAGTGGCGTGGCATGCGGAGATGCAGGGTCTCGAGGCCGAGGTTGAGCAGGAAGCAGTTCTGCGGAGAGGGGATGCTGCCTAGGTCGCGCATGAGCTGCGAGACGAGCTTGGTGACGTAGGCCTTCCGGCCGAAAGCCTTGGTGTAGGTGAGGCCGTGGTAGCTCTCATCGGGGGTGGTCAGTCCGGGGAACTTGTCGGCATGGGCTTCCCAGTCGAAGTTACCGCTGTCGATGATGGCGCCGCCCACCTGTGTGGCGTGGCCGTCCATGTATTTGGTGGTGGAGTGTGTGACGATGTCGCACCCCCACTCTATCGGCCGGCAGTTGATGGGTGTGGCGAAGGTGTTATCAACGATGAGGGGCACGCCGTGCTTGTGTGCCATCTTGGCGAAGCGCTCGATGTCGAAGACATTGCCGCCGGGGTTGGAAATGGTCTCGCCGAAGAAGCACTTGGTGTTCGGACGGAAGGCGGCCTCGATGCGCTCATCGTCCCAGTCGGGGTCGATGAAGGTGCAGTCGATGCCGAGTTTCTTCATCGTGACGCCGAAGAGGTTGTAGGTGCCGCCGTAGATGCTGTTGGCGGTGATGAAGTGGTCGCCAGCCTGACAGATATTAAAGACGGCATAGAAGGAGGCGGCCTGACCGGAGGAGGTCAGCAGACAGCCCACACCGCCCTCAAGGGCATTGATCTTGGCTGCCACGGCGTCGTTGGTGGGGTTGGCGAGACGGGTGTAGAAATATCCTTCGTCCTCGAGGTCGAAGAGACGTGCCATCTGCTCGCTGGTCTCGTAGCGGAACGTGGTGCTCTGATAGATGGGCAGTTGCTGGGACTGTCCCTTCGTGGGATGCCAGCCGCCGTGAATACATAGGGTTTCGAGATTTTTTTTCATGCTGTTTGTATATTTAATTGTATCTGAACTTTCTAATGGATGAGGTGGTATTTGTTGCCCGCCAGTTTCCGGATGACGCCTTTCATCTCCAGCGGCAGCAGGAAAGATGTGAGCTGTGCCACGGGCAGGCCGGTCTTGACGATGAGGTCGGAGAGGGAGAGGTCGCCGCCGCTGGCTTGGAGGGCAGCGACGATGGACTGCTCCTCGGGTGCTGCGACGAGCAGCGAGGCCGCAGACGCGGAGTTTCCGGAGGGCTGCGCAGGGGCAGTGGCACCGGTGGCATCGGCGGCGGACGCGAAATCCATCACGCCCTGTCCGTCGGGCTGGCTGACGGCCTGCCAACCGAGGTCGGCAAGGATGTCTTCTGCGGAGGTGACGAGGTGGGCGCCCTGGCGGCGGATGAGGTGGTTGCAGCCTGACGAGGCGACGTCGGTGGGACGCCCCGGGAAGGTGCAGACCTCGCGGTTGTAGCCATTCGCCATCTCGGCGGTGATGAGCGATCCGCCGCGGTCGGGTGTCTCGATGACGACGGTGGCGTCGGCGAGTCCCGCGACGATTCGGTTGCGCTGCACGAAGTTCACCTTCTCGATCTGGGTGTGGCTCATGAATTCCGTCAGTAGTCCTCCCTGCTGCAGCATCTCGATGGCTGTCTGGCGATGGAGGCGAGGATAGATCTCATCGAGGCCGTGGGCGAGTACGCCTACCGTAGGCAGGTGGTTTGCCAGCGCCGCACGGTGGGCAGCGATGTCGATTCCGTAGGCGAGGCCACTGACGACGAGGGTGTCGGGCAGCAGCCGCGCGAGGTCGGCGGCAAGGTTGTTGCAGAGGTCGCGACCGCGTTCGGTGCAGCGACGGGTGCCGACGACGCTGATGATGTGGCGGGCATTGAGGTCGGCGACGCCGAGCTGATAGAGTACCAGCGGGGCATCGTCACACTGCCGCAGGCGGCTGGGATAAGCGGTCTCGTCGGCCAGCGCCAACACCTTTATCTTATGCACGCGCGCGTAGGCGAGTTCCTGCTCACAGCGCCCGAGCTCGCTCTCCATCCCTGCCAGCACCTCGGCGGCCCGCGGGGAGAAGTGTTCCATCATGCGACCCAGGTCGCGACGGTTCTCGAAGACGGCGGTGGCAGAACCCACCTCGTTGAGCAGGGTGCGCTGCTGGCTGGCATTGAACGGCATCAGCCGCGTGAGCGCCATCGTATAGATGAGTTCCTGGTCTGTCATCCTACATGATTTTATCCAATTCATCGACGCCCACTGCCAGCTGGCCGTTGACGAGGCAGACGACGTCCACCCGGGCCCGCATGGAGAGTGCCTGGTCGGACTGGCGGATGATATCCTGGTAGAAGACATAGCGCGCGCCCTCCTTCTGCACATTCAGGCACGAGAGGAATTCGTCGCCGCTGCGCAGGGGCGCCTTGAACGACATCGTGATTCGTGCCACGACGCAGTCGATGCCCCGGTTGTGGAGGTCGGCGAAGCTGATGCCCTCGGAGAGGATGAACTCGTGGCGGGCGTGTTCTATATAATGCTGGTAGTTGGCATTGTTGACAATGCCCTGTAGGTCGCATTCATAGTCGCGGACCTTCATGGGGAGTGTGAAACGATAGTCCATTTTAACGTTGTCTCAAATATTCGAATCCGAAGCGGCAGTGGAGGCAGTCCTTGCGGTCGCAGTACTCGCGCTTGAGCTGGATGAGTGCCTGGCTGTCGGCGGCGCTGCTGACAGGGATACCGCACTGGCGCCACTGGCGGATGATGAAATTCTGTTCGGGCCGCAACTCCTCGAGCAGGCTCATAGCCCTTTCCTGTGCGGCTTCGTCGTTGTGTGCCTCGCCGTAGGCGAAGAGCATCGGGCAGACGGTGTTGATGATGATGAGGTCGCGGCTGGCTTCGGTGAGGTGCTTGGCCGACGGCTTGCTCTCGAGGCCGAAGAGGTAGTGGGTCTGCCAGTACTCCGAGGGCGCGGTGTCGAGGGCCTTGTGGAACGCCTCGCGCGAGGTGGCCTTCATCAGCTGCGAGAAGCCGGCAGTGGCGCGGTGATAGAGCTGCGCCAGCTGCACAATCCTCAGGTGCGGGAAGTTCTGGGGCCGCAGCCGCAGGTAGCGCCAGCGCTCGGCTCCCATCGGTTCCGGCAGCTGGAATTTGTGCTGGAGGTAGGCCCATTCTTTCTGCAGCCGCAGGAAGTAGGTGTCCTGTGCGGCGGCCTCGCGTGCCGTAGGCGGCACGGCCTCGAGGCGGAGGAGTCCTGCCGTCCCGAGGAAGAGGGCCTCGAGCTGGAAGAGGTCGTCGCGGTGCTTGGCGGCGGCATAGAGGGGCAGCTGTCGCCCCCAGGCCTCGAAGGCATCACCATTGATACCGAAGCCGAAGTTGCGCGCCAGGGCGATGAAGAGGGTACGCTCCCAGTCGCCATCGACGGACTGCAGCCAGTCGAGACAACGGCGGGCGCGCTCCGTGAGGCGGTCGGCCAGCAGGGCAGACATCCACGAATGCACCGTCAGGGCGCTGACCGAAGGGATGATGCGCCAACAGCGCGGATAGTCTTCCGTGCGGCAGAGCTCTGCGTAGTGCTGGCGAACGCTGTCGGGCACCGGCAGGCAGAGCTGAGGAAGCTGCTTGCCGTCGGCGGTGGTGACCTCGGCATCCGCCGTTTCGACGACGTGGAGGACCACATTGTTGTAGGCGGCATCTGT
>Ga0310786_10004171_pt1 | contig 20253 bp, 13 predicted proteins | sample AusTroGonzalo_MG_FD_203881 | JGI IMG/M metagenome (GOLD analysis project Ga0310786, IMG submission 203881) | Bovine rumen microbial communities from tropical cattle in Woodstock, Queensland, Australia - Gonzalo_03 (v2) (version 2) | ecosystem: Host-associated > Mammals > Digestive system >... | reverse complement strand
TTAACGAATTCCTGTCCGTCGTTGATTGCCTGAAGATTAACAGTTGTTTTAGTCATACTATACCTCCTGTTTTCAGATGTCTGGGTTTGTGATTTTTTCTTGTTTATTTCTTTTTCTGCGGCTTTTCCCTTCCGCAAATATATAATAGCACTAAAAAACTGCGGTGTCAAGCCATTTTCTGAATTTTCGTCATTATGGTGCAATAGATTGACACGGAAATAGCAATTTTTATTGATAGCAGATAACTATTAACAGTGCATAAAAACATAAAGTAATAATTGTGCAAACTATACACACAGCAGAATGTGCGTTTTTTATGAACTTAGGGTGAAATATGTATAAAGTATATTTTATAACTTTTGGCTGTAAGGTCAATCACTATGAGACTGAATGTATGAAGTCGCTTTTTCGTGAGGCTGACTTTGAAATAATTGAAGCTCCCGACAATGCGGACGCAGTAGTTATAAACTCCTGTACGGTCACCTCCTCGGGGGACAGCCGTGCCCTTGCAGCACTGCGAAAGACCCGTGCCGCCCTTCCCGATGCGGTCATCGCTCTTACAGGCTGTTATCCGCAGGCGAACAGGGAGGAGGCAGAGAAGCTCTCCGAGGCGGATATTATTGCAGGTACCAAGTTCCGCAGTCATATCGTCGGTATGGTGAAAAGTTGTCTCGAAACGCGCTCACATATTGTAAATATAGAGGATTACAGCTCTGATGATGTGTTTGAGCCTCTTAAATGCACTCGTTTCGACAATAATACCCGTGCATTCGTGAAGATACAGGACGGCTGCAACCAGTTCTGTTCATACTGCATGATACCATACGCAAGGGGACGCTGCCGCTCTAAATCTCCCGAAGTCCTGCGCGATGAAGTGAGAGCTATTGCGGAAAGCGGCAAGAAGGAGATAGTCCTTTCGGGGATAAACCTTGCCTTTTACGGCAGGGAATGGGGACTTGACCTTGCGGACGCTGCGGAGATATGTGCCGGCGAAAAGGGCATAGAACGCATAAGACTGGGCTCATTAGAGCCTGAGATGATGTCTGAGGAGCTGCTCCTGCGTCTGAAGGCTCTGCCGCAGTTCTGTCCGCAGTTCCATTTGTCATTGCAAAGCGGCTGTGAGAGGACTCTTAAAGCAATGAACCGTAAATATACCGCCGCGGAGTACCTTGCTCTTACGGAGCGTATCAGGAGCATTTTCCCCGATTGCTCTTTCACTACCGACGTTATGGTGGGATTTCCGCAGGAGACAGATGATGACCACGCAGAGTCGGTGGAGTTCATACGGAAAATAGGCTTTGCAAAGGTACACGTATTCCGTTATTCGCGGAGAAAGGGCACAAGAGCAGATAAAATGAGCGGACAGATACCCGAAAGCGTCAAGACTCTGCGCTGGCAGGAAATGACTGCCGCTGCCGAGGAAACGAGGGAGAAATATCTTAGCTCACTGGTAGGCAAAACAGTGCCTGTGCTGTTCGAGCGTGAAAATTCTACAGAATTTCATCGCGGATATGCACCTGATTATACACAAATAAAGATTTCTCGAAAAAATCCCGAAAAAAGTTTGCGTAATCAGATAATAAGTGTTATAATAGAAGAGTATGGTCACGACTTCTGCTTCGGAAGCGCAGTGCCTGCGCCCCCGTCCACGTTTCGCTCGTAAACTCGCTTACTTTCATCAAAAACGATAATCGTACATCGCTTGCGGTGCTTTTATGTTTGGCGATAAATGGACATCTATAAATAGTGCTATTTATAGTTATAAATAAAATTAACGAAAAGGAGAACTGAATTATGTCCGTATTCAGAATTTACGTTGAAAAGAAGCCTGAATTTGCAGTAGAAGCTCAGTCTGTGCTCAGCGATATAAAAACCGCTCTCAGACTCAACATCTCAGGTGTCCGTATCCTTAACAGATACGATGCAGATAAGCTCAGTGAGGAGGATTTCAAGGCAGCTATAAGCACTGTTTTCTCAGAGCCTGCTGTTGACGTTGTATATGACGAGCTTCCTCAGATATCGGAGACAGACCGTATTTTCGCTGTTGAGTACCTCCCCGGACAGTTCGACCAGAGAGCCGACAGCTGTGAGCAGTGTATCCAGATACTTCGTCAGGGTGAACGCTGCCGCGTAAGAAATGCGCGTATATATATCATTTCGGGTATCATCAGCGATGATGATTTTGCAAAGCTCAAGTCCTATATCATCAACCCTGTTGAGAGCCGCGAGGCTTCACTGGAAACAGTAAAGACCCTCGATACAAATTACGATATCCCTACAACGGTCGAGGAGCTTGAAGGCTTCATAAACCTCAATGCACTGGGACTTCATGCGTTTGTTGACAAGTTCGGCCTTGCTATGGACTATGATGATATCAAGTTCTGTCAGGACTATTTCCGCAACGAGGAAAAGCGCAACCCTACTATCACAGAGATACGCATGATAGATACTTACTGGTCTGACCACTGCCGTCATACCACATTCCTTACAAATGTAGAAAACGTAAAGATAAATACTCCTTATATAAAAGATACATACGATATGTATATAAATGTACGTGAAGAGCTGGGCAGAACGGACAAGCCCATTACTCTCATGGATCTCGGTACCCTTGCCGCAAAGAAGCTGAAGGCTGACGGAAAACTCCCTGACCTTGACGAGAGCGAGGAGATAAATGCCTGCTCTGTAAAGATAAAGGTGGACATTGACGGCGAGCTCGAGGACTGGATTCTCATGTTCAAGAACGAGACCCACAACCACCCGACAGAAATAGAGCCCTTCGGCGGCGCAGCTACCTGCCTCGGCGGTGCTATCCGTGATCCGCTTTCGGGACGTTCATATGTATATCAGGCTATGCGTGTTACAGGTGCGGCTAATCCGCTGGTACCTGTTGAAGATACTATCGCAGGCAAGCTCCCGCAGAGAAAGATAACTCTCGGAGCTGCAAACGGCTACAGCTCATACGGTAACCAGATAGGTCTTGCCACAGGCCATGTTGCTGAGGTATATCACCCGGGCTATGTTGCAAAGCGTATGGAGATAGGTGCTGTTCTCGGTGCTGCTCCTGCTGAGAATATCCGCAGAGAAAGACCTGTTCCGGGAGATATCGTTATCCTCCTCGGCGGCAAGACAGGACGCGACGGCTGCGGCGGAGCTACAGGCTCATCAAAGTCTCATACACTTGAGTCTCTCGAACACTGCGGTGCAGAGGTTCAGAAGGGTAATCCGCCCGAGGAGAGAAAGCTCCAGAGACTGTTCCGCAATCCTGAGGTAACAAAGATGATAAAACGCTGCAACGACTTCGGTGCAGGCGGCGTTTCAGTTGCTATCGGCGAGCTCACAGACGGTCTCGTTATCAATCTCAATGCAGTGCCTAAGAAGTATGACGGCCTTGACGGTACTGAGATAGCTATTTCCGAGTCACAGGAGAGAATGGCTGTTGTCATCGCTCCCGAGGATAAGGATAAGTTCATGGAGGAGGCTGCAAAGGAAAACCTCGAAGCTACTCTCGTTGCCGATGTTGTTGAAGAGCCGAGACTCAAAATGGTATGGAACGGCAATACGATCGTTGACCTTTCACGCGAGTTCCTCAATTCAAACGGTGCTCCGAAGTTTACAGATATCGAAGTAGAAGCTCCTCTCCCACGCGTTGAGGAGGAAGTTGCAGACAAGGCTGAGTCATGGACACAGCTCATGTCAAACCTCAATGTATGCTCACAGAAGGGCCTTATCGAGAAATTTGACTCCACTATCGGTGCAGGCACAGTCCTCATGCCTTTCGGCGGTGTATATCAGATGTCGCCTTCACAGGCTATGGCTGCCAAGATACCTGTACTCAAGGGTGAAACAAATACCTGCTCACTCATGGGCTGGGGCTATAATCCCGATATATCAGAGAAATCACCTTATCACGGTGCAATGCTGGCTGTTATCGAGTCTGTCGCAAAGGTAGTTGCAGCAGGCGGTACATATAAGAAGTGCTGGCTCACTTTCCAGGAATACTTCGAGAGAACACAGAACGATCCTCTCCGCTGGGGCAAGCCTATGGCTGCTCTCCTCGGTGCTTTCAAGGCACAGCTTGAGCTGGAGTGCGGTTCTATCGGCGGTAAGGACTCTATGTCCGGTACATTCGAGAATATCGACGTACCTCCTACACTTGTTTCCTTCGCTGTATCTACTGCTATGGCAGACAAGATAGTTTCGACAGAGTTCAAGGACGCAGGAAATACCGTTATATCTATCGTTCCGGAGTATGATGAGAACGGTCTTCCTAAGTTCGACAGCATAAAGGCCTGCTTCGACAAGGTCGAAAAGATAATCGCCGATGACCGTGCAAACGCAATATGGACAAACGGCTACGGCGGATTTGCCGAGGGTATCGCAAAGATGTGCTTCGGTAACAAGATAGGCTTTGAGTTCACATCATATCTCAGCAGCAGCGAGCTCTTCAAGCCATGCTACGGCGCATTCATCATCGAGCTCAAGGGTGATGCAAAGGCTGACGAGAACGTTATCGGTAAGACTATCTCGGATTACAAGATAATCTGCCGCGATTATACACTCAGTCTCGACAATCTCCAGAGAATCTGGGAGGCTAAGCTGGAGCCTGTATTCCCATGCCGCATAAAGACTACGGATACAACTCCTCAGACCTATTCATCGCCTAACCGCATACAGCTTTCAGCTTCAACAAAGATAGCCAAGCCGAGAGTTCTTATCCCTGTATTCCCCGGTACTAACTGCGAATACGATACTGCAAGAGCCTTTGAGAAGGCAGGTGCAAAGCCTGAGGTAGTAGTTATACGCAACCTTTCCGCTGGCGATATCGAGGAGAGCGTAAGATACTTCGAGAACGCTGTAAGACGTTCAGAGATAATCATGATACCGGGCGGCTTCAGCGGCGGTGACGAGCCTGAGGGAAGCGGTAAGTTCATTACTGCATTCTTCCGCAATCCTAAGATAAAGGACGCTGTTCACGACCTCCTGAAGAACCGTGACGGACTTATGCTGGGTATCTGCAACGGCTTCCAGGCACTTATCAAGCTGGGACTTGTTCCTTACGGCGAGATAATCGACATGGCTGACGATGCTCCTACACTTACCTTCAATACTATCAACCGCCACCAGTCAATGATGGTAAATACACGTATTGCTTCAAACAAGAGCCCGTGGCTCTATGGCTGTGAAGTAGGCGATATACACACAGTTGCTATCTCACACGGTGAGGGACGCTTCGTAGCTCCCGCAAGTCTTATACAGCAGCTTGCAAAGAACGGTCAGATAGCTACACAGTACGTTGACCTTGACGGCAATCCTACAATGGATATCCGCTACAATCCGAATACATCTATCGAGGCTATCGAGGGCATAACCTCTCCTGACGGACGAGTATTCGGTAAAATGGGACACTCAGAGCGTAAGGGCAGCTATATCTGCAAGAACGTTGAGGGCGAAAAGGATCAGAAGATCTTCGAGAGCGGCGTTAAATACTTTACATAATGATATGACCGTAGGGGGAATTGTATATGAGTCATGCATTTAACTTTGTAGGGGGAGAAGACCTTTCCATCTCGTATAGAAAAGTTTAATAATAGTAAAAAGTATCATTTATATTGGCTTTTTAAGGTTTGCGATATGGATACAGAGAAATTAAAGACCAATAAGATAGAATTAGCACCTGATAAAACAAAAGTAATGGCTAACAAATTGCTGGAAAAGCTGTTGCTTGAACAGATAAATTGTTGATGTAATCCAAAAAGATACTTATTTAAAGGACGGCTTTATGTCGTCCTTTTTCTATTGACAAATAATATAAAGTGTGGTATTATTATAAAAATTTTATATTGGAGGTACAACATGAAAATCAAAAAATTAACAGCATTAGCATTGGCATTTACCGTTTCGTGTGGGGTAATCGAGACAGTAAATAACTATTCTCCGGTCAGCTTTACGGCTGCGGCAGAGGAGACACAGACCGAAAGTACGGCTGTATTTGACACTAAAACAGGTACTCTTACTTTAAGGGGAAATGTCAACAAGAATGAGGTTAGAAAGTACACAGACGCTATAACGGTAGTTGCCGAGGAGGGAACAGTCCTTCCTGAGGACTGCTCACATCTTTTAAGTAGCTTTTCTAAAGCAACATTTATCGATCTTAGCAAAGCGGATACAAGCAGGGTCAAGGATATGAGTTATATGTTCGCTGAAAACTTTAATCTTGAAAGTATTGATATATCGGGTTTTGATACATCTTCTGTAAAGACTATGACAGGAATGTTCACTGATTGTTTTGATCTGACGGAAGTGAAAATGTCAGATTTTGATACTTCAAATGTTACAGATATGGGCTATATGTTCGATAAATGTTTTAAGCTCAAAAAAGTTGATGTGTCAAGCTTTGATACTTCAAACGTAACTGATATGAGTTATATGTTCAATGTCTGCAGTGGGTTAACATCACTTGATGTAACTGGCTTTGATACGTCTAATGTTACAAACATGGCGTATATGTTCTGTGGTTGCATGGAGTTAACATCACTTGATGTAACGGGCTTTGATACATCAAAAGTCACCGATATGAGCATGATGTTTGACGATTGCAGAAAATTAACATCACTTAATGTAAAGGGGTTTGATACATCAAATGTCACAAATATGAAGTTTATGTTCAGTGGCTGCGAAAATTTAACATCACTTGATCTGTCAGGCTTTGGCACATCAAATGTCATAAATATGACAAATATGTTCTTATACTCTACAAATTTGACATCACTTGATTTAACGGGCTTTGATACGTCAAAGGTAACAGATATGAGCGAAATGTTCAGATTATGTAAAAAACTGAAATCTCTCGATCTGTCAACATTTGATACTTCAAATGTTAATGATATGAACGGTATGTTCAGTGGCTGTGAGGAACTTGAATCACTTGATCTGTCTAATTTTGATACTTCAAAGACAGTGTATATGACTAATATGTTCTGGAATTGTAAAAGCCTTAAATCACTTGATCTGTCTAATTTTGATACTTCAAATGTCAAAATGATGTATTATATGTTCCATGGCTGCAGTGAATTAGAGTCAGTTGATCTTTCAAGCTTTGATACTTCTAAAGTTAATTCTATGGTCGGAATGTTTGAGTATTGCTATAAACTGACGACTCTCGACCTGTCAAGCTTCAATACTGTATATGTATGCGCTATAGAAAATATGTTTATGAATTGCCATGAGTTAAAAACAATCTATGTGGGCGCAAACTGGATAAATGATGGTATAGTAGTGCCCGAAAAGATATTTAGCGGCTGTGATAGACTTACAGGCGGAAACGGTACAAAATTTGATGATGACAAAGTTTCTACAGAATATGCTCATGTTGATGAAGCTGGTAATCCGGGATATTTTTCAGCTCATGAGGGCGTTTCTCTTGAAATACCTGCCAAGCTGAAAAGCACAAGGGTAACAGATGGGATGCTGACCTACAGAGTATTTGCAGACCATGCAGAGGTTTTAAAGTGCGCAGAAGATGCAGAGGGAGAAATAGTCATTGCTGAAGATATTGAGGGAAAGCCTGTTACTAAGATAGGTAATACAGCATTTTATATGTGTAAGGAATTAACATCTGTTGTAATGCCTGATACGATCAAGGAGATCGGCAGAGGTGCATTTGCTGATATGAAATTAAATGAAATAATATTGTCAAGTTCACTTGAAATTATAGATGATATAGTATTTACTCATTGTAATTTTGGAAGTATTGAGTTCCCAGATACATTAAAAAGCATAGGTGCAGAGGCATTTGAGTTTTGCAATTTTGAAAATGTTGTTATTCCTGCTTCAGTTGAAAGGATAATGGCATATACTTTTTCGGGAAGTCGCATAAATACTATGACTGTCTTAAATCCTGAGTGTGAGATATACGACAATCAAGAGACTCTTGGAAGTCCGAGATCTATCAAAGGCTATAAGGGCTCAACAGCAGAGGCGTATGCAAAGAAATACGATATCAAATTTATTGATATTGATGAAAAGCTTCCTGTATGGGGCGATGCAAACTGCGACGGCGGAGTAGATATGGCTGATATCGTGCTCATAATGCAGAGCCTTGCGAATCCGAACAGATACGGTATCGAAGGTACAGATGAGCATCATATAACTGTTGAGGGACAGACTTATGCTGATGTCAGCAGAGGCTCAGACTATGAGGCTAACGGCATAACAGGCGAGGATGCATTGGAAATACAGAGATATCTTCTCGGAAAAATCTCTTCATTGGTTCCTAAAATGCCATAAACATTTATATCGGCACGGTTTTTACTGTGCCGATTTTTTTGCCTTTCATAAGAGGGCTGAAAAACACGTTTTTTCAACGGAAAACCATTGATTATTGAAAAAAATATTTTTTATTTTGTCTTACCTTACAAAATTTTGCCGATACTATTGTTGATTATCACGGATTTCTGCTCGCTGTGCAATGTTCATATTTTTGTGTTGACTAATAATGTAAATTAGTATATAATAATGTGTAGGGAACGCCGCCCTCGGCGTTCTGTTTAATAAGATTGCGCGTGGCGAGGAACGCCGGGGGCGGCGTTCCGTGCAAGATAAAAAAGGAGATATGCTATGAACAATATTCTATTTGCCGCATCAGAGTGCGTTCCTTTTATAAAGACAGGCGGTCTTGCCGACGTTGTAGGAGCACTTCCGCAGTATATCGACAAAAAACAGTTCGATGTAAGAGTTATCATGCCATACTATACCTGTATTCCCGATAAGTACAGGAATGAATTCAAATATGTTCACCACTTCTACATGGATTACGGTATGAGAAGTGAGGGCGTTCATGTCGGCATAATGGAATATGAGTATAACGGCATCAAGTATTATTTCGTTGACAACGAGTATTACTTCAAGTGCGATACTCCTTATTCTCCCGATCTGAAATGGGATATCGAGAGATTTACCTTCTTCTGCAAGGCTGTACTTGCTATCCTGCCTGTAATAGGCTTCCGTCCCGATATTATCCATTGTCACGACTGGCAGGCTTCACTTATACCGGTGTTCCTCCATTCTGCCTTTGCAACAAATCCGTTCTTCAGCTCGACAAAGAGCATTATGACCATACACAACCTGAAATTCCAGGGCGTATGGGATGTGGATACATTCAAATACAATACAGCTCTGCCCGATTATATGTTTACCTCGGATAAGCTTGAATTCCATAAGGACGCAAATATGCTCAAGGGCGGTCTTGTTTATGCTGACTATATCACTACAGTTTCCGAGACCTATGCTCAGGAGATAAAGTATCCGTTCTACGGCGAACAGCTTGACGGGCTCCTCCGCGCAAGGTCTGCTTCACTGAGAGGTATCCTCAACGGTATCGACTATAAGGTGTTCGATCCTGCAAACGATGACAAGATACCTGTAAAATTCACTTCAAAGAACTTCAAGACCAAGAAGGTCGAGAACAAGGAGAAATTGCAGGCTGAACTGGGGCTTCCCGTTGACAAGAGCAAGTATATGATAGGCATTATCTCACGTCTTACCGACCAGAAAGGTCTTGACCTTGTTAATTTCGCTATGGAGCGTATCTGCGACGAGAACACACAGTTCGTCATTATAGGTACGGGTGACCCGAGATATGAGAATATGTTCAGACACTATCAGTGGAAGTATCCCGAGAGAGTTTCGGCTAATATCCTCTACGATGATAAGCTTGCCCACAAGCTCTATGCGGCTGCTGATGCTATACTCATGCCTTCGCTGTTTGAGCCCTGCGGACTTACACAGCTCATCGCTCTCAGATACGGTACTCTGCCTATCGTCCGCGAAACAGGCGGCCTGAAAGACACTGTACAGCCATATAACGAGTTTGACGGTACCGGAAACGGTTTCTCATTTGCTAATTATAACGGCGATGAGATGCTGGCTACTATCAATTACTCAAAGCACATATTCTTCAACCACCGCAAGCAGTGGGATAATATGGTAAAGCGTGCTATGGAGCAGGACTTCTCATGGAACAGCTCCGCCCGTCAGTATGAGGGTATGTACAACTGGATGATAAACTGGTAATAAATCAATAATATAGTGGTGTGAGGGCGGATATGTTCCGCCCTTGCTGATTAATTAGTGAGTAGTAAGCAGCAGGGACGCCATTTGGGCGTTCATGCCTGACGAAATAACATCAATGACCATATGCAGGGGCTGCCTTTGGCAGTCCGTGCGATACGCTGAAATTATATGGACTCATTGCAGGGGCGCGGCTCTTGTTGGGAGACGTTCCCTGTAAATTGATAACCAGCCATTTTTTCGGGGCGTCGAGGACGCCGTCCCATACAAAAATCAAAAGGATAAGATACAATGTTAAAAGGTGCGATATTCGATATGGACGGTCTTATGATAGACACCGAAAAGCTCTATCTGAAATTCTGGATACTGGCGGCGAAGGACTACGGTTATGATATGAAGCCCGAACACGTTTTCGCTATCCGCAGTATGGCGAGAAAATTCTCTATACCAAAGCTGAAAAGCTTCCTCGGAGAGGACTGCCCTACTGAGGAGATACGTGCCCACAGGACAGAGCTTATGAGGGAGTACATAAAGGAAAACGGTCTGGAGGTCAAGAAGGGACTTTTCACTCTGCTGGACTATCTCCGCGACCGCGGTATAAAAATGGCTGTGGCTACGGCTACTCCCAGTAACAGGACTGACGAATATCTGCACACTATAGGTGCTTATGACTATTTTTCGGCTATGGTCTGCGGTGACATGATAACCAACGGCAAGCCTGCTCCCGATATATACCTTACAGCAGCGAGGGAGCTTGGACTTCCGCCGCAGGAGTGCGCAGCCTTTGAGGACTCTCCCAACGGTATCACAGCAGCTCACGGCGCAGGCTGTCACGCTATAATGATACCCGATATGACTCAGCCCGATGAGGAGATAAAGCCGCTGCTTTCGGCAGTATATGACAGTCTTGACATGGCGGTGGAGTATTTTGAGAGGAGCCTGGATAAATGAGCGTTTCGGAAATATTTGAGATACCAAAGTTCTATTACTTCGAGAGCAGTAATGATTTCTCGGGAAGCAAGGGAGATTTTTCATACAAGATAACAAACGGCGAGAAGCTGAAATGCATGACATGGCACGGCAGACTATGCTCCATGAAGGCAGAGATAGAGCATGAGGCGGAGTTCGAGCGCACACAGGAGGGCTTCGATGAGATGATAAAATGGCTGGAGGAGCAGTATAATGCGTGATCAGCCCTTAGCCTGCTGAACTCTCAGCTCCGAACTTCTCACTAATCTCTTATAGGCGGTGAAATAAAGCATAATGAGCAAAAGAGAATGTGCTGATGCAGAGTCGGCGGCAAAGCATCTGAAAGAGCTTTTATCGGACACAGATATACTGAAAGAGATATGCACCATAAGGAAAGGACAGCGTATAGCCACAGTAAATAAGCAGATAGAGGCTTACGGCTTCAAAGCCGTGGATGATAACAACAGACTCCAGACAGGGCAGCTCTGGCTGCTGACAGGCAGAAACGGAGATGCGATAAAAGCTCTCAACGCAGGACAGAGTCTTGATATACGCTCCGAGATAGAGTATGATGTGGGAGTTATGTACGGAAGCATAAGCGGTAAAAAGGTGAATTGCCCATACAGAAAGCTCAGGGAGTCTTATGAGGAGCTCACCTTCTATGAGGTGGATACAGACGGCTATCTTGAAAGAGTATTCGGCAGTATAAGCGATTGTGACGGCATTGTCAGGATTATGTATGAAATGTCAAGGGAATATATGGCAGAAGCCTTGATCGCGTATAAAACAGGAGCAGAATACTGGGATTTCAACAGGTCCGGTATGGATAAGAGATCGTATTATCGCATACTGGATATGCCCGATATACTGAAAAAGTGAAAGCAGCCGATGATAAAGAGCTTTTTCGGCTTGGCACAAAGATATTTCTATTGACAAATCATCATGGCAGGATTATAATTATATTGAGTAAATATAGCTGCTCATCATATTACTTTTTATGGAGGAATTATGGACATTATAATTGTAGGCTGCGGCAAGGTGGGAAGCTCACTTGCACAGCTCCTCAGCGACGAACACAATATTACTATTATAGATAAGAAAGAAGCACTTGTAGAAACTGCAATAAATGATTTCGACGTAATGGGAATATGCGGTAACTGCCTTCAGACCAATATCCTTGAAGAAGCTAACGTAGCCAAGGCCAATATCTTTATCGCGGTAACGACATCCGATGAAGTCAATGTATTGTCTTGCCTTATCGCCAAGAAAATGGGTGCACGTCACTGTATTGCCCGTGTGCGCAGCCCCGAATTCGATAAACAGCTCGTATTCATGCGTGAAGAGCTGGGCATAAGCATGATGGTAAACCCCGATTACAATGCAGCTAACGAAATAGCCAAGGTGCTCAGATATCCCGAGGCTATAAATATAGAGTCCTTTGCAAAGGGCAGAGTTGACCTTGCAGAGATACGCATAACAAGCGGAAGCATACTTGACGGTGTCGCTCTGAGCCAGCTTTCGAGAAGAATGAGGCTCGATGTACTTATCTGTGCTGTACAGCGAGGCGAGGAGCTTACCATACCTAACGGAAATTTTGTTCTCCGTGCAGGTGATAAGATACACATGACGGCTTCCCACAGCAATATGGTAAAGTTCTTCAAGAGCATAAGTGCGGCTTACCGTGAAAAGCGCGTAAAATCGGCTGTACTTATAGGCGGCGGAAGAGTTGCCTATCATCTTGCTCAGCAGCTGATAGAAATGGGCGTAAAGGTCAAGATAATCGAGATCGACCGTGAACGCTGTCTGGAGCTTTCCGACAGACTTAACAAGGTGGATATCTCCTGTGCGGACGGTACTGACCACGATATCCTCGAAGAAGAGCGTGTTTACGATGCCGATGCCGTTGTCACCCTTACGGGTATAGATGAGGAGAACATACTTCTCTCACTTCTTGCCAAGAACAACGGCGTTGAAAAGGTGGTAACAAAGGTAAACAGAATGTCTCTCATGCAGCTTTCGGATACTCTCGACCTTGACAGCATCATCTCGCCAAAGACTATAACCGTGAACCAGATACTTCAGTATGTCCGCGCAAAGCAGAATTCTCTCGGAAATAATGTTACTACGTTGTACAGACTGGTCAATGACCGTCTTGAAGCTATGGAGTTCGTTGTGCGCGACAAAAAGGAATATGTGGACGTTCCGCTGAAAAAGCTGAAGCTCCGCAGCGGTATCCTTATCGCAAGTATCGTAAGAGGAAACGATCTTATAATACCAAAGGGCGATGACTGCCTGAAGGTAAACGACAGTGTTGTTGTTGTTACCACTACAAAGGGAATGCACGACCTCAGCAACATTTTTGACTAAGGAGTGCACCCGGATTTATATGAATTACAGAATGGTATCTTACGTTATGGGACAGATACTTAAAGTCGTGGGACTTTTCATGCTGCTGCCCATAATAGTAGGCTTTATTTACGAGGAAGACCATGTGGTCGCTTCCTTTGGCATACCTTTCCTGATAACTATGGCGATAGCTGTCATTTTTACTGTCAGGAAGCCTAAGAACAATTCGGTATACTCTATGGAGGGCTTTGTGAGTGTTGCGGCATCGTGGATAATGATGTCCTGCATCGGAGCTCTTCCGTTCATTATCTCGGGAGAGATAGATGATTATGCAAGTGCTCTCTTTGAGACTGTTTCAGGCTTTACCACCACGGGTGCGACTATCCTCGATGACGTAGAGGCTATGTCGAGAGCCTGTCTTTTCTGGCGAGCCTTTACCCACTGGCTGGGCGGTATGGGCGTGCTTATGTTCGTTATAGCGATCATGTCAAGCAACGACTCGCGTACCATGCATATGATGCGTGCTGAATGTGCGGGTCCTAAGGTGGGACGACTGGTTTCAAAGTCACGCTTTTCTGCGCGTATACTCTACGGCATATACATAACACTTACGGTATCTGAAGCTGTATTGCTGCTTTTCGGCGGTATGCCGCTTTACGATGCTATTATCCATGCCTGCTCATCGGCAGGTACGGGCGGATTCTCCCTGTGGGGAGACAGCATTGGTCACTATGACAGCGTTTATATCGAAATGGTGATAGCGACATTCATTATCCTTTTCGGTGTCAACTTCAACCTTTATTTCTATCTTATCATCAGAAAGTATTCGCTTGCCTTCAAGAATGAGGAGGTAAGGACTTATTTTGGCGTTATAATCGCAGCTACGGCTATCATTTCAATTAATGTCCACAAGCTTTACGACGGAGTGGGCGATACTCTCAGACATACCTTCTTTATGGTAGCCTCTACCATGACCTCGGCAGGCTTTTCGACAACGGATACTGCAAAATGGCCTGTTTTCTCGCAGACGCTGCTGCTGATGCTCATGTTCGTGGGCTCCTGTGCAGGCTCTACGGGCGGCGGTATGAAGGTATCCAGAATAATCATACTTATAAAGACAGGTATCAAGGAGCTGAAATATATCACAAATCCACGTGCGGTATCTACCGTCAAAATGGACGGCAAGCCCGTTGAAAAGGACGTTGTGCGCGGAGTGAGCAATTATCTCATACTTTTTATGACGCTTATGTCCATATCCGTGCTTCTTGTATCTCTCAACGGTTTCCGCATAGAGGAGTCGCTTTCTGCGGTCATAACCTGTATGAACAATATCGGCTTCGGCGTGGGACGCTTCGGTCCTGCTGGAAATCTCGGCGGACTCAATGCTTTTTCAAAGGTAGTGCTCTGCTTTGATATGCTTCTGGGCAGACTGGAGATATATCCGCTGATAATGCTTTTCGTACCGAGAAAAAGATAAGTTTTTAAGACCTGCATATGCTTGGGGTGCTGTGCAGGTCTGAAATATATAGCAAACGGCGGTATTTATGCTGTTTGCTGCTGCCCGCGCACAGAGAGCTGACCTTGGTCCGCGTATGTGTGAGGCGGTATGAATATTAAAATGGGAGGAATAAAACATGAAAAAGGTCGTATCGGCTGTCGTATCGGCGGCTATATGCTTTTCGGCAATGGCATCATTCCCTGCAATGGCAGCAGGAACTCCGCTGGAGAGCATCATCAGTGAGAGCAGAGTAGGTGAATCGGGTACCTGCGGCACAAATGCGGCATGGAGCTTTGAGGACGGAAAGCTTACTATCACAGGCTCGGGTGCAATGGTAAACTGGATGTCGGCTTCAAAAGTACCGTGGGCATCTCTTAGAGGAAAGATCAGTTCCGTAGAGATCGGAAAAGGCATAACAACCATAGGTCCTTATGCTTTTTTTGCCTGTGCAAATCTTACATCGGTAAGTATTTCGGACACTGTAACCGATATAGGAATGAGTGCGTTCATTTCCTGTTCTAAGCTTGCTTCCGTTGATCTCCCTGCAAGTGTCAAGGTACTGGGCAGAGAGGCTTTTAAAAACTGCAACTCACTCAGCTCTGTGACTATCCGCAACAAGAATTGCAGTATAGTAGGCTATTCCCTGACTATATGCAATTCATCGGCAAATGACAAGGGAAGCTTCAGCGGTACTATCATAGCACCCGAAGGCTCTGCTGCACAGACTTATGCCAATAATTACGGATATAACTTCAGGATCCTTGGCAGTCAGCCTGAACAGACCACAACAACGACTACGACAACGACATCAACAACTACCACTACTACTTCAACAACTACTACCACAACTTCAACCACAAGTAAGACCACAACTACTACAACAACAGCACAGACCACGACTACTGCTGTTTCTACTACAGTTCCGGTAACAACTACAACACCTGATCCTCACACTGAAGAATATACTCTCGGCGATGTGAACGGAGACAAGCTTATAGACTCTGTTGACGCAAGCAGGATACTCGCAGAATATGCTGCTGTTTCCTCGGGAAAGGACTCAAAGTTCAGCGAATTGCAATTCAAGGCTGCCGATGTTGACAAAAACGGCATGACAGACTCTGTCGATGCTTCAAAGATACTGGCATACTACGCATATTCATCTTCTGAACACGGAAACGTAAAATCATTATCGGAATTTTTAGAGAAATAATGCAGAAACACAGATAGGGAGTGCATAGGGGAAATCAAAATAACACTCTTCGGAGGGGAAGAGTGCTTGAGAATGGAGAAATATGCATGAAAAAAATTGCAGCCGCAGTTCTTGCGGCGATAATGAGCGTTTCATCTGCTTTCTGCTGTCCTCGGTTCGTTTCCGAAGCAGCAGTTCCTCAGATAATATCACTTGAGGATAACAATGTAAAAGAGTCTGGTACCTGCGGTACCAATGCCAGATGGGATCTGAGCAACGGAAAGCTTACCATCACAGGCTCGGGAAACCTTGTCAGCTGGATGTCCTCGGACAAAGTACCGTGGAATTCTTACAGAGGCCAGATCACCTCTGTTGAGATAGGCAGCGGCATAACAAGTATAGGTTCATATGCTTTTATGGGCTGTGCAAGGCTAACATCGGTAAGCTTTTCAAATACAGTCACAGAAATAGGAATGAGTGCTTTCAATTCCTGCTCATCCCTTGGCTCTGTGGAATTGCCTGTAAATGTGACTGTTGTGGGCAGAGAGGCTTTTAAGGCTTGTTCTTCCCTGAGAAGCATTACTATATATAATAAGAATTGCAGGATAATAGGCTCTTCTGAGACTATCTGCAACAGCTATAATGCTACAAAGGGTTCATTTGGCGGTGTTATCAGATGCTATGACGGCTCGGCAGCACAGACGTATGCCAAGACCTACGGATATCAGGTCCAGCTGCTCAGCGGTGCGCCGCCTGCTGTTACGACAACTACTGCAAAGCCCACCACCACCACAACAACAACAACTACTACTACGACCACGACAACTACTACAACGAGCACTACCACAACAACAACTACTACAACGACTACTTCTGCTTATGTTATAAGTGTAAGTGCAAGTGTGGGTATAGGAAGAAATCCATATAAGACCACCTATACAATGGGTGAGTCTGTTGATCTCAGCGGCGGTACTGTCATGTGTTCATACAGGGAATTCTACAGTGACGGAACGTACAAGGATCATAATGCACCTCCTCTTGATATGACGGAGGCGACATATTGGAGAGACGGCGTATACATAAACACTGACGGCTTTGAAAGCTATGAGGCGGGCAGACATAAGATAAGCGTGGGCTATACCTATTCAGACTCTACTGCGTTTACCGAGTTTGAGGTTGAGATTGAGCCGCCAAAGACTACAACAACCACAACAACTACCACTACTACAACGACGACCACCACAACTACAACCACAACAACGACTGCATCTACAACAACGGAAACTACTGCAACTTCTGCATATGTTGTAAGGATAGATCCGAAGATAGATATAGATCATCTCCCGAACAAGACTACCTATACCATAGGTGAGGAGCTTGATTTCAGAGGCGGTTCTGTAATTAGGTGGTATACGGAGTATTACAGTGACGGCACACATGATGATATTTTCTATGAAAGTCTCCCGATGGACGAGCTTTCATTCTGGAGGGACGGAGTTTATATCAACACCTCTGCGTATGATAATACACGAGAGGGAAAATACACCATTGTTATCGGCTATTCCGTAGGAGGAAGCGTTGTTTATTCCGATCTTATAGTAGAGGTCGTAAGACCTGCAACTACCACTACAACAACGACCACTACAACAACAACGACTACTACAACTACTACAACAACTACGACCAGTGCTTATGTTGAAAGAGTAGAGGCAGGACTTGAAATAGGTCATATGCCGTATAAGACCACCTATACCGCAGGTGAAGAGCTTGACCTCAGCGGCGGTACTCTTCTGCGTACCTATCGTGAAATATACAGTGACGGCACATATAAGGACAATTTCTTTGAGGCTGTGGACATGACCAGAGTCTCTCCAAGAAGAAATGGTATACGGCTTGATGATATAGCCTTTGAAAATACAAAAGAAGGCATATGCAATATAAGATTTACCTATATTTATATGGATTCGGAAGCATTTGTTGAGCTGCCCATAAAGGTAGAAGCTCCCGTGACCACAACGACTACCACCACAACAACGACTACAACGACTACTACCACCACAGCCAAGCCTGCAAAGCCCTTCATACGCATAGAATCCCTTCCGACAAGAGTCGATTACGAGATATATGAGCAGTATGACCTTTCGGGCGGTATGGTAAGGGTAGGTCGTATAGATGCAAACGGCAGGGAAAGCTCGGAGCTTGTTCCAATGAGCGATCCGAGAGTAGTCAGAAAGACCGATTACAAGATGTGGGAAAGAGGAGAATATACCTTTATTCTCAGCTATACCGAAAACGGTATTACCGTGACCGATACCTTTGCCATGACTGTGGGCAAGGTCAAGCAGACATCGGCAACTACGACTACAACCACCACTACAACGACAACTACTACAACGACAACTACTACAACGACAACTACTACAACGACAACTACTACAACGACAACTACTACAACGACAACTACTACAACGACCACTACCACGACAACTACAACAACTACAACTACCACGACAACAACAACTACAACGACGACAACAACAACTACCACCACTACAACGACCGAGCCTGTAACTACAACCACGGCAGATCCACATTTTACGGCTTCTGTTGAAATAGTGAGAATGCCGCATCAGACGGAATATGAGATCGGTGAAGAATTAGATCTTTCAGGTCTGTATGTAGCTGTTTATCATACTCAAGGCGGCGTAACAAAACGAATATACAGAAGTGACAGAGTTGCTTCAAGTCCGGACCGCTATGAAGTAAGCGGATTTGACAGCATTACTCCCGGTGTAAAGAATATCACAGTAAAGTATAAGGTATTCAATGCAGATGCCGATGAGTGGGTATACGCAACGGTAGAGTTAACGGTAGAAGTCAGGGAGAAGGAAACCACCACGACTACTACAAGCACTACAACAACAACTACGAGTACGACTACTACCACAAGCACAACAACAACTACTACCACCACAACTCCGCCTGAGCCTGAGGTAAGGCTTGGTGATGTAAACGGTGACGGCAAGGTTGACTCGGTCGATGCCAGCAGGATACTTAAAGAATACGCCAGAGTTTCCTCAGGTCATGATACTATGCTTGACGAGAAGCAGAGAGCAGCAGCCGATATTGACGGCAACGGAAAGATAGATTCCATAGACGCTTCTAACATACTTGCGTTCTATTCCTACCTTTCAAGCGGCGGAACTGTGACTGATATGAGAAAATGGCTGAAATAATAGCTAAGTATATATGGCAAAATCCCGTGGAATAATGGGAAAAATCACAAAAAATAATGAAAAAGGACGGCTTTTTGAGGATCACCCTTGACAAGCCGCCCTTTTTTGGGTATAATATATCAGTGCGCAGACTCTATACCTTTTTATGGAAGGTCTGACGCTTATATTATTGAAAAGGAGGAAAAATATGCCTACATTTAACCAGCTCGTTCGTAAGGGAAGAAAGGATCTTGAGACAAAGTCTACAGCTCCTGCACTTCAGAAGGGTTACAATGCAAAGAAGAAGACACAGATCAACCAGAGCTCACCTCAGAAGAGAGGCGTTTGCACTGCTGTAAGAACTGCTACACCTAAGAAGCCTAACTCAGCTATGAGAAAGATCGCCAGAGTTAAGCTCACAAACGGTTACGAAGTAACTTCTTACATCCCGGGTATCGGTCACAACCTTCAGGAGCACAGCGTTGTTCTCATCAGAGGCGGACGTGTTAAGGATCTCCCTGGTGTGCGTTACCACATCATCAGAGGTACTCTTGATGCACAGGGCGTTGCTAACCGTAATCAGGCTCGTTCCAAGTACGGTGCTAAGAAGCCTAAGCAGAAGTAAGATGCTTCTAAGCAGTCAGCGGCAGACTGCATGAGATAAGCCGCATATTATCAATTGAATAGGATAACTACTACCGCAGGGTAATGCGGAGATCATATAGATTTATTCGATAGATCCTCTGCATTGGCTCCTGACACACCGATCGGCGAAGCAATGCCGATATACGGCAGTAACCGATCAGGTTTGAGTACCTATGAATTCATCAATCTATATGAAGGAGGGAAGCGAAAATGCCAAGAAGAGGTAAAATCGCAAAGCGTGATGTATTACAGGATCCTGTATACAATTCAAAGCTCGTTACACGTCTGATAAACAATATCATGTTGGACGGCAAGAAGGG
>Ga0310786_10004169_pt1 | contig 20257 bp, 13 predicted proteins | sample AusTroGonzalo_MG_FD_203881 | JGI IMG/M metagenome (GOLD analysis project Ga0310786, IMG submission 203881) | Bovine rumen microbial communities from tropical cattle in Woodstock, Queensland, Australia - Gonzalo_03 (v2) (version 2) | ecosystem: Host-associated > Mammals > Digestive system >... | reverse complement strand
CTTATCGGTATTGTGAACCACGGTCTCGAAGGCATACATCACGTCGATGGAGTTGTCCTCAAACCGTGAGAGGTCACTGTAATCCAACTGGAAGGTACTGACATTCGAAGGAACCTTCTTCTCCTTCAGCGGCGACAAGTCAACACCGATGAAACGGGCATCGGGATGACAATGGGCCAGATATAACAGATTGGCGCCCTGTCCGAAGCCCAGCTCCATCACCACGTCGCCCGCCTTGATATATTTAGAGACAGCGTCGGGCTGATAGTACACATCTTCATCGGTGAAACATCCGTTAGGGGAGATCCTGAAGTGCATAAAGCCGTCCTGGGAATGGTAGTGTTTATATGCCCAGTGGTTGATCCGGAAATATAAACGGATTTGTTCCAAGGAATTCTTCTCGCCCTCAATGTACTTGTCAAGGTTAAGGAACTGCCCCATCTCCTCCATCTTGGCGTGCAGTTGATACAAACTGTAATTCGGATTCATAATTCTTATATTATTTATTTATAACGGTCAGTTGATTTTGTAATCTATGCCGGGTGTGCGCTCAATGTAGTCAATCAGCTGGTGGCGCACATCAACCGTCGCACGCTTTGAGCGCAGCAGCACATGGTGCTTGCCGCTGCTGTCGCGCAGCTGGAAGAAGAGCTTGGTCTTGCCCGGACACTCGTCTATCAGCTCACCCAGGTCGGCCACAATCCCATTGTTCAGCATGTCGGTGGTCAGTGAAATGGTCAGGCGGTCAATCGCCTTGTCTTTCACAGTCTGCAGATACTCAATGTTCTGCACCTTCAGCACCTTCTGCGCGCTGTCACGGAAACGCTGCTGAAGCTTGGCGGTGATATAGACCGAGGCCCCCTCTGTGAACATGCCGTTCCAACGACCCCAATCCTCACCAAACATGGCCAGCTCTCCGCTACCCTCGAAATCCTCTATGGTGACAAAGCCACAGGGCTGTCCACGCTTGTCGAAGCGGGTGCGCACGCCAGTCACGATGCCACCCACCACCACGTCGTCGCGCCCTTCCAAGGCCGTTAGGTCGGCCAGCTCCTGACAGTGGGCATTGCACAGGTTGTCGAGCACAATCTTGTATTCGTCGAGCGGATGGGCAGAAAGATAGATGCCCACCAAGTCACGCTCCTTGTTCAGCCGCTCAATGTCACTCCAGCGCACGTCGGTCTTTGGGATGGACGGCGTAGCAATCTCGATGCTGTCGAAACCGCCGAAGAGGGAGTTCTGCGCCTCAGCCTTGGACTGCTGGTACATCTGTCCATAGCGCACCAAGGTGTCGAGGAACACCTCGCCCGGACGACCGATACCCACGGCCGCCTTGTTCTCTACAAAGAACGACTCACGACGGATGCCAAAACCGTCGAAACCACCACTCAAGGCCAACGACTCGTATGCCTTACGGTTGACTTGGGTGGTAGGCACACGCTGGGCAAAGTCAAAGATGTCCTTGTAAGGGCCGTTGGTCTCGCGCTCACGGATAATGGCCTCAGCGGCACCGTCGCCCATGCCTTTGATAGCTGCCAGACCGAATCGTATCTCACCCTTCTTGTTCACACCGAACTTCAGGTACGACTCGTTGACATCCGGCCCCAAGGTGGCGATGCCCATCTGTTTACATTCGTCCATGAGCTTGGTGATTTCCGTTATCTGGTCGCGGCGGCGCGTCATAATGGCGGCCATGAACTCGGCGGGATAGTTGGCTTTCAGGTAAGCTGTCTGGTAGGCCACCCATGAGTAGCAGGCGGCATGACTCTTGTTGAAGGCGTAAGAGGCAAAAGCCTCCCAGTCTCTCCAGATTTTATCGAGCACCTTCTCGTCGTAGCCGTTCTTCTTTCCACCGTCGATAAACTTGGGTTTCATGGCGTCGACGATGTCCTTCTTCTTCTTACCCATAGCCTTTCGAAGGGCATCGCTCTCGCCTCGGGTGAAGTTGGCTAACAGGCGTGAGAGCAGCATCACCTGCTCCTGATAGACGGTAATGCCGTAGGTGTCCTTCAGGTATTTCTCCATGATGGGGATGTCGTAAGTGATAGCTTCCTCGCCATGCTTCCTTCTGATGAACGACGGAATATATTCCATAGGACCAGGACGATAGAGGGCATTCATGGCGATGAGGTCTTCGAACACCGTGGGCTTCAGGTCGCGCAAATGCTTCTGCATACCAGCCGACTCAAACTGGAAGGTGCCGACGGTGCGTCCCTGCTGGTAAAGCTCGTAAGTCTTTGGGTCATCAATGGGAATATGGTCCAAGTCCACCTCAATGCCTAAGGTCTGCTTGATGTTGGCACAGGCCTCCTTCAGCTCCGAGAGCGTTTTGAGGCCTAAGAAGTCCATTTTGATAAGCCCGGTGGACTCAATGACGTGGCCGTCGTACTGCGTGCAGTTGGTCTTTGTGTCCTTGAAGTCAGGGTCATCGGCGGTAGATACGGGTACCCAGTCGCTGATGGGGTCGCGGCAGATGATGAAGCCACAAGCATGAATGCCTGTGCCACGGACGGTGCCCTCCAGCATCTTCGCATATTTGATGGTATTAGCTAACACGGGGTCGGTCGATGCCTCGGCGTCGCGCAGCTCCGGTACATACTTGATGGCATTGGGCAGATTCATCTTCGCACCGTCAGGCAGACGGTCCGGAATGGCCTTACACAAGGCATTTGACATGGGCAACGGCAGCTTCTCCACACGGGCCACGTCCTTGATGGAGTTCTTCGTGGCCATCGAGGAGTAAGTGATGATGTGGGCACAGTTCTCGTGACCGTATTTGTCCTCTACCCATTTCAGCACACGGCCTCGGCCGTCGTCATCGAAGTCAGTGTCAATATCGGGCAGCGAGATACGGTCGGGGTTCAGGAAACGCTCGAACAGCAGGTCATACTTCAGCGGGTCAATCTTCGTGATGCCCAAGCAGTAGGCCACCACCGAGCCGGCGGCCGAGCCACGCCCAGGCCCCACCATCACGTCCAACTCGTCGCGGGCCGAGTTGATGAAGTCCTGCACAATGAGGAAGTAGCCAGGGAAACCCATCGTCTTCATGATGTGCAACTCGAAACGCACACGGTCGTCAACCTCTTTGGGCAGCGGATCGCCATAGAGCCGCTTCGCTCCTGCGTATGCCAGTTTAGCCAGATAGTCGGCCTCGAACTTGATGCGGTAAATCTTGTCGTAGCCACCCAACTTGGCAATCTTTTTCTCTGCCACGTCTGGGGGCAACGGGTTGTCGCCGTTCTCGTCTGTGGTAAACTCATCGTAGAGCTGCTTCTCTGTAAACTTCTGACGCCACTCCTCCTCGGTGCCAAAGCTTTCGGGAATGGGGAAGAACGGCATGATGGGGTCATGGTCCAGACTGTAAACCTCCACTTTGTCGAGAATCTCCAACGTATTCGACAGTGCCTCAGGCACATCGCTGAACACATCGTTCATCTCTGCCCGCGTCTTGAACCACTCCTGCTTCGAATACAACATACGTGTGGGGTCGTCCAGCTCCTTGCCCGTCGACAGGCAGAGCAGGTGGTCGTGGGCCTCGGCGTTTTCCTGGTCCACAAAGTGGGCATCGTTCGTACAGATGAGCTTGATACCGTATTCGTGAGCCAGTTCTATCAGCACCTTGTTGGCCTGTTGCTGCATGGGGAACGTCTCACGGTTGGCGCGTATTGACGGGTCTTTCACCTCATGGCGCTGCAACTCCAAATAGTAGTCATCACCGAACAAGCGGTGATACCACTCCACAGCCTCTCGGGCACCGGCCATGTCGCCGTTCAGAATCTTCTTAGGCACCTCACCGGCAATACAGGCCGAACAGACGATAAGGCCCTCATGGTACTTCTCCAAGTCCTCGCGGTCGGTACGTGGTCGCATGTAGTAGCCATCAGTCCACGAACGCGACACTAACTTGATAAGGTTCTTGTAGCCTTTATAGTTCTTCGCCAATACAATGAGGTGGTAGCCGCTCTGGTCTTCCTTGCCACGCCGCAACGACTTCGGGCCGTTGCGCGACACGTACATCTCGCAGCCGAAGATAGGCTTGAAAGGCTCAAGGCCCTCCTTCTTCCGCTTTTTGTTCACGTCATTGCAGATGTCGTGGAACTCCTTGATGCCAAACATATCACCGTGGTCGGTGATGGCCATGCCCTTCATGCCGTCGTTCAGGGCCTTGTCTACCAGTCTCTTAATGCTCGACTGCCCGTCAAGGATGCTATAATAAGTATGTACGTGCAGGTGAATAAAGTCTTCCATTGCGCCTTAATTAAGTGTTGCGTGTGCAAAATTACAAAGAAAAAGGTGACGGACAAAATTTTCAGGCAGGATATTTGGCGGTTTCTGTCATAAAGTCAAACGTCACTCACCATTTCCAACGCAGTTGGAGGTCAAGGTCGGTAAGGGTTGAGCCGTCCACTTGCTGCCAGCCGGAAGAGATGATACTGCGGTCGAAGTAGCGGGTGAAACCTAACTTGGCTGAGAGGCGCAGCTGGCTGCCTACATCAAAACGTGCTGACAAGGCCCAACGGAGCCCTTCGCCTGAAAAAGTAGGGAAGGCGAACTCTCGTTGCAACTGACGTTCATAGACATAAATGCGGCTCTGATAGGAATCGGTATTGAAGTAGCCGGCCATCAGATGCAGCTGCCACCAACGGTGCTGCCAAGCCCACTGCTGGCTGAACATATAGCCGTAGTCAGCCGAGCGGAAGAAAGAGCGCACGCCGTCGGCCTGTGTCCTGACGCTCCATCCTGCAGGATGCTTATAATCTGCCGAAAGGCGCAAGCGATAGTCGTTGTAGGGTTCAAGAGCGGTTTTGTCGGCATTGTCACGCTGACGGAGATGAGCACGGGTTCGGGCAACCACATTCCACCGGTTTTGCTGCCAAGAGGCCTGCATCAACAGGTCCCAGCTGTGTGACGGCTGTGACACTAAATAGCGGGCCCAGGCAAAACGGGCGTAGTCGGTGTATGCCAAAAGGCGCAAATGAGGCAGCGGATACCATGTAGCCCCAAGATAAAGGCCGCTCTCGTTCTGTACGTGACTGCTCTCGCCGAAGCTGTGGCCGTGTAGGGTGGTGTAGCGATAGCTGTAGAACCGTTGCAGAGCCAACACTCCCAGGTGCTCCGTGGGCTGAAGGCTGAGGCTGTTGATGGTAGCCAAGCGGCCGTGGCCGTCTATGGCCGTCTCTCCGTCAACCGCAATCCGATGATGGGTATAGCCATAGCTGATGCCAGTATTCAAGAAGTCCTTGCCGTATGGATAGTAACGGCGATAGAGCACTTGCCTGTTAGGCTGAAGGCTACGGTCCAGATGGGTATAGGCTGTGGTCAGCCCGGCATGAAAACCTTCATGGCGGAAATTCAGCAGCAGACCTGTGGCCGTCTGGTGGGTGTTGTGCTTCTTTGCCATCTCGGCCACAGTACGGTGATAGCCGTTGGTGATGAGCGTGGCTGCCGTGCCGTCAGCCTTGTTCAAGGTGGCATCGATGGCGCGGTGAGAGGCAAAACCTGTCAGCGAGAACGCCTCAGAAAGACGCGCTGTTGCGGCTGCGCCTTCGAAATAATCTGCCTCGGAACGCGAGGCATATGGCCGCAAGAGGGTCGTCTGCCTTCCCAACGACTGCAAAGTGGCCACCTTGCCCAATCTGAAACTACTGCCTAACACCAGCCCCATCCCGGCAGAGAGCTTGTATTTGCCCACCACCAGCGACTCTATCGGTCCCAAGTGTTGCAGTTGCAAATAGTAGGAATAGGCGTCATAGCCCCATCGGTTTCCCCCGGCAAAGAACGGTTCGCCGGCATCCTGAGTGCCGATGATGCCCAACCGCAGATGATTGGAAGACTTCAGCTCGTAACGCAGCCAATGACGATACTTATAACCCAGATAGCCTCCTTCGCGGTCGCCTTTGCGGTCGTAGAACGGCACACGCAGCGTGCCCATCAGTTCATGACGGCTCCACTCAGACAACTGCCTTAACGAAGGAAAAACATTCTTATCCCTTCTTTTGGAGGAGTCGGAGTAGTCTTCAACATAGACGAAGAAGGGCAGCAAGCGGATTTGCTGATAGTCCATGGAACGCACCATTCGTAACTCGCCCAAGGAGCGCATGGGACCGTAGTGGTCAAGATAATCACACAGATCCATGACCTGCTGGGCAGAGAGAAAGGGCAGTTGCTCCAACTCATAACGGGTGCATCGGTTGAGGTCCAACGGGTGGTCGGCCAGCTCCTGTAGCAGCTCCATCTGGTCCTCTATCCGGTTACCGCCATCCTCATCGTCGGCATCCTCCTCAGGTGTCATCAGCTGTTCATACACTTCCTGCCACGACTCATCATACCCTTGCGCCCTTACATGGACAACAGCCGTCAACAAAGCTGCCACCAACAAGAATAAGCGTGTGTTCTTCATTTCTATAACGGATAACGAAATTGGCTATGCCATTCAGCATAGCCAAGCAGGAAAAGAAATCGAGTTGAATCCGGAAGCCGCAGCGATGCGCCCTCCGGATTTTCCTCTGATTAGAGGTTGGGGTTAATCTTGCTCCACTCGCTGATAGGAGGCACGATGTTGAGGGTCACCAGCTCGTCGCGCATCTTGCAGAGGTGCTCGTATGAGGCATCGAGCTTGGCGTTCTCCTCAGGAGTGCCCTGGGGCACCTCGAAGGTGGCACCATCCTTGGTGAGAGTGGTCTTCATGGCCATCATAATATGGTCATATTTGTCGGTCTTGACGTAGGTGCCGACGGGGAAGCGGAATGGCTCACCGCCCATAGCGGCACGAATCATCTCAACAGAGAGGTATGAGGGACTCTGGAAGCTGGAACGGCCACGCAGCTTAATGATAGCAGCACCACCCTTGGTGACGTCGGTCTTCATCTGCTCCCACTCCTCAGCGGAGAACTCGTCGGTGCCGATGATGTCGGTCAGCTTGCGGTCCTTGATGGTCACATGACTTCCGAAGACAGCCATCTGCTCGCCATGACCACCGTAGGTGGCACATCCCTTGATCTCACTCTGCAGCACACCGAACTTCTTGGCCAGTGCCGACTGCAGACGGGTCGTGTCAAGACCGGCCAACGTGGTGACCTGTCCGGGTTTCAAACCGCTATACAGCAAGGTGACGAGGCCGGTAAGGTCGGCAGGGTTGAAGATGATGACCACATGCTTCACATCAGGACAGAACTTCTTGATGTTCAGGCCCAGCTCCTCAGCAATCTTACAGTTGCCAGCCAGCAGATCCTCACGGGTCATACCCTCCTTACGGGGTGCACCGCCACTGCTGATGATGTACTTAGCGTCGCGGAAAGCCTCTTCGGCATCAGTGGTAGCCGTAATGGTGGCTTCGTCAAAACCGCTCTGACGCATTTCCTCTGCCACACCCTCAGGTGAGAACACGTCGTAGAGACATACATTGCTGGTGAGGCCCATCATCAAGGCGCACTGGGCCATGTTGGAACCAATCATGCCGGCTGCGCCGACGATGACGAGTTTGTCGTTTGTCAAAAATGCCATAGTTTCTTTATATTAGGTTTAAGTTTATTTTTTCGTGCGCAAAGTTACAAAAAATAACTTGAATAGAAAAAGAGTGAGGTTTGGAAATTTCTCAGAAACCTCAGTTTTTCCAGTCCTCAGTCTTGAATTGCCCCATCCATGAGCTGCATTGCTATCTTCAAATGGCAATTTTCCCTATCATCTATAAGTTTGCCTGTTCTTTTCCGAAGTAGTTCTTCTGTGTATCAACAGCGATGAGCACGCGGTCGCCTGGGTTTGAGGCGAAGTCTGCCTTCTTGTTGTCATACTCGCCGAGATATTTCAGCGAGCCGTCGGCAGGATTCATCAGCCATACTTTCTTCTTCTTCCCTGAAATCTTGGTGAGGTCAACAGTCATAGGGCGTCCGCTGTAGTTATAGACCAGCAAATAGTCATTACCACGGGTGGCGATGAGGCGGTCGTAGCGTTCACCATTGGCACTGGCAATGACGCTCTGGTCACAGCGTCCTTCGGTGAAGGGCAGGGCCGTCATCAGCTTCTTGAGATACTTCATCTGCCGGTAGCCAGGGTCATTCAAGGCGTCCCACCACGGTTTCTCTGCCCCAAAGGAGGGGAGCACACCAGGACGCATGAACTGCATGATGCTGTTATGACCGTAGGTGTGGCCGAAGCAACCGGCAAAGACGGCCCAGTAGGCGTAGCGCCGGACATCGCAGTCCTGCCAGCGAGGCTGTGAGAAGTCGTGGAGCCCCTGCGGGATGTCCTCGTAGGAGGGTTCTCCGTCAATGACAGGCTTTCGCGGTCCTTTCACCTCGCGTCCCTCAATCTGCTCGGCAGGGTCGCCAAAGCTCATGCCGACATAGCGCCAGTTGTCCTCCTCGGTGTTGTCGCGGATGGTGTAGTCGCCGTCACCGTTGCGCTGTCCATAGCGGCGGTGACCGCTCTGGAACATGTTGAAGTCGAGCCATTCACGGTCGTTGTACCACCAGGCGCTGGTGGTGCGGCCACGTGGATGGAAGGTCATCAAGTGGTTCGGGTCGGCTGCTCTGATGGCACGGGCGAGGGCATCCCACGATTCCATACCCTTGTCACCCATAATGTCACCGCCAATCATCCAGATGATGTTGGGCTTATCCTTATAACGCTCGCCGAGGAACTGGCCGTATTTCGCGGCCTTCCCGGGTGTCATCTTTGAGATCTGGGAACCCCAGATACAGTCCATAGCGATGTAGATACCTTGTGAGGCGGCCATATCAACGATGTAGTCGAGGTGCTCCCAGTAGCCGTAGGAGGAGCCTCTCCCTATCCCCCTCCAAGGAGAGGAGGAACTGGTTTGAGGACTGTTTGTGAACTGGTTGAAGTCGAAGGTGTCGTCGTTGGCCTGTGCACCATATATATTATAGGTGGGGATGGCGTTGAGCACCTGAATCTGCTCCACGTTGTAGCCTTCCTCTCGTTCGCGGTTGAGATAGAACTCCACCTCGTCGCGGTTGAGACGCTCAGGCATGAGCCATGCTGTGTTGCCAAGCCAGAAGAAGGGCGTGCCGTTCTCGTGGACGAGGTACTGGCTATTGGCCGATACCTTCAGCCGTCCATTGTCCCAAGGATGCGCCCCTACGGGATTCAAGGACAACAAACAGCCCACCACGAACAGTGAGAAAAGCACTGCCGAACGGCTAATGGAGAGGTGAGAACAGGCCATTGAAACTGACTTAAGGTTTGAGCTGGCGGCTGCTCCACACATCCATGGCATGACCGGCGGGAGCGAAGTCGACGAGTGTGAGGTCGAAGATGAGCGTGCTGTATGGAGGAATGCCCGAAGTGGACTTATCGGTATTTCCATAGCCCAACTGATAGGGGATGAAGATGCGCCAATGGTCGCCACGATGCATGTGCATTAAGGCTGTTATCCAGCCTGACACCAGATTCTCGACACCACCTGACGTGACCATCTGGAACTTGACGGTGGCGTTGGTGGCTGGGTCGTAGGTGCTGCCCGCAGTCGTGTCGAACACATAGCCCAAGGGATAGCTGTCGGTGGGTATGAGTCTGCCCTCGTAGCTTACCCGCACAGAGTCGGTGTACATGGGACTCTCGGTGCCAGTGCCTTTGCTGATGATCTTGACGTAGATGTAGTCACTAGGATTCCCCTCTACGGCCTCGTCCAGCGAATAGCTTTTTATTCGCGTCCACTGGGGGTTGCTGTTGGGAGAGAGGAGCGAGTCGGTGGCAAGCGAGACAATGAATGCCTCGTTACGCTCCTGCCAGTTGGCGTACTCGTCAACGGTGTTGTCCTCCTCACTACAGGAGACACCCACCAAGCCTCCCCCTATGAGGGGGATGAGTATATAGAGAACCCTTTTCAGTTGCTTTAAAATGTTCTGCTTTATCATAACTAACTACTCCCCTCCATTTAGGGAGGGGCAGGGGAGTGGGTCTTTAGAGTCTCTTCAGCAGGCTGGTAATGCTCACCTTGTCCTCGATGATGCTGTTGAGGTCCTCGATGCGGACGCGCTCCTGTTCCATGGTGTCGCGGAAACGCAGGGTGACGCAACCGTCCTGGAGCGTGTCGTGGTCGACGGTGACGCAGTAAGGCGTGCCGATGGCATCCTGACGGCGGTAGCGCTTGCCGATGGAGTCCTTCTCGTCGTACTGGCAGGTGAAGTGGTACTTCAGTTCGTCGATGATCTCACGGGCCTTCTCAGGCAGACCATCCTTCTTCACGAGCGGCAACACGGCCAGCTTGATGGGAGCGAGGGCTGCGGGCAGTTTCAAGACGACACGCGTCTCGCCGTTCTCAAGCTTCTCCTCATCGAAGGCGTGGCACATGATGCTGAGGAACATACGGTCAACGCCGATGGAGGTCTCAATGACGAACGGCGTGTAGCTCTCGTTCGTGGCGGGGTCGAAGTATTTAATCTGCTTGCCACTGTACTTCTCATGCTGCGAGAGGTCGAAGTTGGTGCGGCTGTGGATACCCTCCACCTCCTTGAAGCCGAACGGCATGTGGAACTCAATGTCCGTGGCGGCGTTGGCATAGTGGGCCAGCTTGTCGTGGTCGTGGAAACGGTAGTTCTCAGCGCCGAAGCCCAAGTTCTGGTGCCACTTCATGCGCGTCTCCTTCCACTTGGCAAACCACTCCAGCTCCGTACCGGGCTTCACGAAGAACTGCATCTCCATCTGCTCAAACTCCCTCATGCGGAAGATGAACTGGCGGGCGACGATCTCGTTGCGGAAAGCCTTGCCAATCTGTGCGATGCCGAAAGGAATCTTCATACGGCCGGTCTTCTGCACGTTCAGGTAGTTCACGAAGATGCCCTGAGCCGTCTCGGGACGGAGGTAAATCTTCATCGAGCCGTCGGCGGTCGAGCCCATCTCGGTCGAGAACATCAGGTTGAACTGACGCACGTCCGTCCAGTTCTTCGTGCCGCTGATGGGGCAGACAATCTCCTCGTCGAGGATAATCTGGCGCAGCTCCTCCAGATCGGGGCCTTGCATGGCGGCAGCATAGCGGGCGTGCAGGGCATCGCGCTTGGCCTTCGTCTCAGCCACGCGGGGCGAGGTCTCCAGATACTTAGCCTCGTCGAAAGCGTCACCGAAACGCTTGCGGGCCTTTTCCACCTCCTTCTGTATTTTCTCGTCGTACTTGGCTATCTGATCCTCAATGAGCACGTCGGCGCGGTAGCGCTTCTTCGAGTCGCGGTTGTCGATGAGGGGGTCGTTGAACGCATCCACGTGGCCGGAGGCCTTCCAGATCGTGGGGTGCATGAAGATGGCCGAGTCAATGCCCACGATGTTCTCGTGGAGCATGGTCATGGCCTTCCACCAGTACTGCTTGATGTTGTTTTTCAGTTCCACGCCCATCTGGCCGTAGTCGTAGACAGCGCCCAGACCGTCGTAGATTTCACTTGAGGGGAACACGTAGCCGTATTCCTTGCAATGGGAAACAATTTTCTTGAAAACGTCTTCTTGTGCCATAGCTTTATGTTTGTATTTTGAAGTTTAAAGTTTAGAGCTTTCGCAAATCCGGCTGCAAAGGTAGCAAATAATGGTGAAACCGCTTACGTTTTTGGGAAGATTAACGCAAGAGTCCTTTCATTACGCCCCTCACAGGTGGGGTTCACTCGCTGAAAAGTACTTGTACGAGCGTCTGGCCGACGGCACGGAGGGTTGCGGCGTCGATGTGCTGCATGTCGTCGCTGACGGTGTGCCACGTGGGACCGAAGGAACTCTGCTCGCAGTTGGGATAGCAGGGGATGATGTCGATGCAGGGAATACCGGCCACCTCGTTCACAGGGCCGTGGTCGTCGGTGATGGTGCCGCCCTGCTGACGTGGGAAGAAGCTGCCGTAGCCGACCACCTCGGCGGCCTGCCACACCTGGCTGACCACCTGTGGGGCATATTGCAGCGAATAGCCCTCCTGGAAGAATCGCGCGCCTTGTCCACCCACCATGTCGAGCAGAATACCATAACGGGCCTTGTAGCCGGGACGGTGCAAGTGGGCGGCCCAATACTGGGCACCCAATGCCCATGAGTCGCCATCGCCCTCCTGTCCCCAGTCCTCAGCATCGAAGCAGATGAAGTCCACACCCACTCGCAGCGAGTCCGTCATGCCCGCCAAGCGAGCTAACTCCAGCATCACCGCCACGCCGCTGGCACCGTCGTTGGCAGCCAGGACAGGCTTCTGGTGGTTGGCCTCGTCGGGGTCGTTGTCGGCCCAGGGCCGGCTGTCCCAGTGGGCGCAGATCAAGATGCGGTCCTCACGTTCAGGGTGGTAGCTGGCAATAATGTTGTTGGAGAGCAGCGCCGTACCGTCGAAGCCACGAAGGGAGGCACGCTGCTCGGTGACCTGCAGGCCGTAGGAGGCGAACTTGCCGGCAATCCAAGCGCCACACTGCTCATGGGCATCGCTGTTCATGGTGCGAGGGCCGAAGTCACACTGCTGCTGACAGAACAGGAAAGCCGAGTCGGCACAGAACACAGGACCGACAGGCTTCTGCGTCACGGTATTGTTGGTGGTTTCTGAAGAGCTTTTCTGTGAGTTGCCGCATCCAGCGGCCAACATTATTATTAAAAGGCAATAGAAATATCTCATGTCGTAAAAACTGCAATGATTGTCTATGTTAAATGAATGCACTCCTGCATGACACGGAGGAAGTTGCCGCCCCAGATTTTCTGGATGTCCTCATCGCTGTAGCGGCGGGCCAACAGCTGACGGGTGAAGAGGGTCAGCTCGCTGGCATCGGCCAAGCCCGGTACACCGCCGTCGCCGTCGAAGTCACTGCCTAAGCCCACGTGGTCAATGCCCATCACCTGGATGGCATGATCCAAGTGTGTCATCGCATCGAGGATGGTGGCCTCACTGTCCTGACGGAGGAAGCCCGGATAAAGGGTCACCTGGCATACACCGCCTTTACGGGCCAACGCCTTCATCTGGTCGTCGGTGAGGTTACGGGGATGGTCGCAGAGGGCGCGGCACGACGAGTGGCTGCTCACGATGGGGGTGCTGGAGATGTCGAGCGCGTCGTAAAAACTCTTCTCATGGGCGTGACTCAGGTCAACCATCAGTCCTAAGCGGTTCATCTCCCTGATGACCTGAGCACCGAAGTCGCTTACACCGCCGTGTGTCTGCTGGCCACGGGCCGAGTCGCAGAGGTCGTTGTCGCCGTTGTGGCAGAGGGTGATATAGACCACGCCCCGTTTGGCAAAATAGTCCACGTTGTGCAGGTTGCCCTCCAATGCCTTACCGTTCTCGATGCCCAGCATGATGCTCTTCTTCCCTGCCTGCTTGTTCCGCCACAGGTCTTCGGGGGTGCGGGCCAGGGCGAGGCGGGTGTCATGGTTGCGGACGATGTCTCCAATCTTGTCGAAGATGCTGTTGGCATAGCCGAAGGCCGACTCCTGCATGTCCTGCGGGATGTAAGCCACCATGATGGTGGCGTCAAGACGGCCTTCCGTCATCTTAGGTAAATCTACAAGGATGCGACTGTCCCGACTGGCGAAGTCAATGCCCTGGGGGAAGAGCATCGGCGTGTCGCAGTGGGTGTCGAGGGTCAGGATGCGGTCGTGCTGCCGCTGGGCTTGACGGTAGGCACACGCCTGCTCCACTAACCAGCGGAACAGTGGTTCTCCGTCCTCGCCCATACATTCGGGATGCCACTGCACACCTAACACGGGCTTATACTCAGAGCTTTCAATGGCTTCGATGATGCCGTCGGGGGCGGTGGCGACAGTGCGGAAATGAGGCCCCGGATCGCTAACGGCCTGATGATGGAAAGAGTTGACAGGGAGGAGCCTCCCCCCATCGAGCCTCCCCCCACCCCCCTCCAAGGGGAGGGGGAGCTGAAACTCCTTATATAATATAGATAAGGTGGAGCTTTCATTGATGGTGACGGTGTGGGTGGGGGTTGAGCGGTCGGCGTCCTGAGAGTGCTTGAGCCGCCGGGCAGACCCCTCCGAAGGAAGAGGATGGTTTATATCCTGAGCTACCTTACCGTCAAGGGCGACGGCCAGCGTCTGGATGCCTCGGCAGATGCCCAGGATAGGCATCTGACGGTTGTAGGCCAGACGGGTGATGAGCAGTTCGGGCAGGTCGCGCTCTGCGTTGATGCCGCCCAAACCCGGCTGCGGTTCCTCGCCCTGGTAGAGTGGGTTGATGTCACTTCCGCCACTAAGCAGCAGGCCGTCGATGGCATCAAGCGTCTTGAGGATGACGCTCTCGTCGCTGACAGGCGGAATGAGCAGCGGTGTGCCGCCAGCAGCTACCACCTGACGATAGTAGCCATCAGCCAGCCGGGCCGTCTGCTCAGCGTAGTTGGCCGTGATACCGATGACAGGGCGGTGCCCCTGTAGTGACGGGTTACCCCTGTAAATCTCATCAATATGCTGTTGTATGGAAAACCTTTTCATTCCCCTTCCCATTCCCGTTAAGTTTTCGTTTTCGTTATCGTTATGGTTATCGTTTTCGTTATCGTTATGGTTATCGTTAAGCTTGTTCCCGTTCCTCTATCTCTTCAAAGTGTACAGGGATGTCGCGGCGGATGCTCTGCTCCAACGATATAAGCGTCTCCGTGGATGTCACTCCAGGAATGCTCTGCAGCTGACCGTTGATCAAGAACATCAGCTGCTCGTTGTCGCGGGCATAGAGTTTCACCATCATGGTGTAGGGACCAGTGGTGAAGTGACATTCCACCACTTCGGGAATCAGCTCTAAACGCTTCACCACGTCGCGGTACATGGAGCCGCGCTCCAGCGTGATACCCACGTAAGTACAGGTGTGGTAGCCCAACGACTTGGGGTTCACGTCGAATCCGCTGCCCGTGATGACGTCACTCTCTAACAGCCGCTGCACGCGCTGGTGGATGGCTGCCCTTGAGACGTTACACTCAGCGGCGACGTCTTTAAAGGGAATACGGGCGTTTTTTGACAGGATACTCAGTATCTTTTTGTCGAGGTTGTCAATCTTTTCCATGACTCTTTTTAGCCTTTGCTTTACAAAACGAAAGCAAAAGTACACATTTTTTGTATTCCGTGCAACTTTTTGGGCGAAAACTTTGTCACATCGGCTTATTTTCGGGGTACTGAGGCCACAACTCTATTTAATCATGTTGATGACGGCAATGATATCGGCTATGTCTACCTTGCCGTCGCCATTGACATCGGCAGCCTCCACGGATCCCTCCAAGGGAGAGGAAGAAGGGAGTGAGAGCTGGGAGATAAGGGCCATGATGGTGACGATATCAGCAGTACTGACCGTACCGTCTCTATTGGCATCACCCTTGGACGTGTCCGTCGTCAGGTTCTGCAGATCAATGATATATGGTTCCTTCGGCGTGCCGATGGCAGCGTCACTGGCAAACAGGAGCGTGTCATCAATGGTAACGACTGCGCCATTGAGACAGGTGCGCAACGATATAGGCTGCCCCACTCCTTCGCCAGGAATGAGGAGGTAGTAGAGACCCTTAATGGCACGTGAGGCACAGCGGCACTCTTCACCGATGAAGGCGGCCACTTCTGCGGTGTCAACGATGGCACTGCCGTCACGAAGCTGGATGACCATTGTCATGTTGTCTGGATAGAGATAGGCGTCAACGGGGTTGAATACAGATGATTCGGCCACGTAGCTGAACAACAGTACAGCTGTCAGTGACAGCAGGCGGGCAAGCTTCGATAGTCGGGAGAGAATTGTTTTTTTCATGATGGCCTGATTTTTCGTGCAAAATTACGGAAAAGAATTCAAATGAGCAAGAGAAAGAGCCGTTTATTTTATGCCCGGCAGGAACATCTGCCAGCAGCGAACCGCCGCTTCGCTGCCCGTGAACCGACGCTTCGCTGCCCGTGAACCGCCACTTCGCTGCTGGCAAACCGCCGCTTCGTCACTGGAACAGCGCGTGGGCTGCACCAAAAATGACTGGCCTATTACCGGCACCAAACAATAACAGCAGGCGTATGACCGTTATAGGGATATATACTACTCTCCAAAACTGAATCATTGAATAACAAACAACGAAAAAACTATGGGCAAGATTAAGACTATCGGTATTCTGACGTCGGGCGGTGATGCTCCGGGTATGAACGCGGCCATCCGTGCCGTCACGCGCGCTGGTATTTACAGTGGTTACAACATCAAGGGTATCTACCGTGGCTACGAGGGACTGATCCACGACGAGGTGAAGCCCTTCACCACCGAGAATGTGAGTGGTATCATCACCCGTGGGGGCACCATCCTGAAGACGGCCCGCAGCAAGGACTTCATGACCCTTGAGGGGATGCAGAAGGCCTACGAGACCTGCCAGAAGGAAGAGATTGACGCACTGGTGGTCATCGGCGGCAACGGCTCGCTGACGGGTGCGCTGAAGTTTGGCATGGAGTTCGACTTCCCTGTGGTAGGACTGCCTGGCACCATCGACAACGATGTCTTTGGCACCGACTCTACCATCGGCTATGACACGACGATGAACACCATCATGGAATGTGTGGACCGCATCCGCGACACGGCCAACTCGCATGAGCGCATCTTCTTCGTCGAGGTGATGGGCCGCGACGCCGGCCACCTGGCACAGAACTCTGCCATTGCCTGTGGAGCCGAGGCCGCCATCATTCCGGAGGAGATGACCGACGAGGACCAGCTGGCTGAGTTCATGAAGCGCGGCATCCGCAAGTCGAAGAAGTCGTGCATCGTCATTGTGTCGGAGAGTCCCAAGTGTGGTGCCCTCTACTATGCCGACCGTGTGAAGAAGGAGTTCCCCGGATTCGATGTCCGTGTGTCCATCCTTGGCCACCTGCAGCGTGGCGGCACGCCGTCGGCCCGCGACCGCATCCTGGCCAGCTGGATGGGGGTGGCGGCCGTGGAGGCCATCAAGCAGGGACAGCGCAACGTGATGATCGGCATCCGCAACAACGATTCCGTCCTCGTACCGTTCTCTGAGTGCATCCGCACTGACAAGACCGTTGACAGGCGTCTTATCAGGGTGCTCAACGAACTGAGCATCTGAGCGGGCTTTACCGACAAGGTGAGTAATGGCTGTTCTGAGGACAGGCATTACTCACCTATCTCGTCCTTGCGCCGACGGAACAGTACGGCGGCAATGACAGGAGCACCGACAAGGGCGGTGACGCTATTGACCGGAAGGGCGCCTTCGAAGCCTGGCATACGGGCGATGAGGTTGCAGACGAGGGCCAAAGCAGCGCCACAGAGAGCCGTGCCAGGCAGCAGGATGCGATGGTCGGAAGAGCGGAAAAGGGAACGAGCCAGATGGGGAACGGCCAGGCCGATGAACATGATGGGGCCGCAATAGGCCGTGACGATGGCCACGAGAACCCCGGAACTGACAATCACCAACAAACGGGCACGACGGATGTTGAGGCCGAGATTGGCCGCGTAGCGATCACCCAGCAACAGGAGGTTCATGGGTTTCACCAACAGATAAGTCAAGGGCAGCAGCACGCACATCAGTACTACGAAAAGAATCATCTCGTCGCCTGAGACACGGGAGAAAGAGCCGAGGCCCCAGACCACAAACGCCTTCACGTCTTCTTCGGGCGACAGGAACTTCAGTACCCCGATAATCGCGTTGGCTAAGTAGCCAATCATCACGCCTATTATTAACAAGGTGACGTTGCCCTTTACCTTCTGCGAGATCCAGACAATGAGCATCATCACGGCTAAGGCTCCCACGATGGCAGCCACGCTCATGGCGGCATCGCCCAGATAGCCGAGGCGGCTCAATGCCACGCCCCCGATTCTGCCAGAAAGCAGCACCACGAAAGCCACACCCAGAGCAGAGCCATTGGAGATACCCAGTACGGAAGGGCCTGCCAGAGGATTGCGGAAGACGGTCTGCATCTGAAGGCCGCTGACAGCCAGGCCGGCACCTGCCATGATGGCCGTGAGTGCCTGTGGCAGACGAGATTTCCAGATAATGTTCTGCCAGATCACTGAAGCCTCACCTGACTCCTCCGAAGGGGGGGACAGCAGAATACGGCACACGTCGGCAATGGGAATATCGACGGAGCCGATGAGCAGGTTGACTACTGCCAGCGCGAGGATAGCGACGACGAGGGCTAAGGCTTTTTTCATTTCAGCAAATGATAGAATGTCGGCTGATAGTCCTCCTCTACCAGCTCCGGATGGAAGATGGCCACAAAGTCCTTCAGCAGCAAGTCGGGCTGCACAGGGGCAATCTCGTAGTAGGGTGTCTGCTTCATGTTGCAGTAAATCACCTTCTTCTCCTGATAAGCCTTGAAGAGCTCATTGCGGGGTTCCGACGCTTTCAGCGCCTCGTAAGAGAATTCGCCTGGATAGCTGTTCAAGATGCGCCAGTAGTCGGCCCCTGCGCCTAAGGAGTACACCTTCTCAAACTCAAAATCCTCACCGCCGGTCTCGTCATCGTCAATGATGTACACGGCCCCTGCGTCACGGAATATCTGCGCTAAATAATTCTTTCCGCCCACTGCGTGCCAGTTGCCGTAGTGCATCTCACCACTCAATACCGTAGGACGGGCTTCTGGCTGGAGATTTGAGGTCTGGGCCTTGAGGTTCAGGTAACGGCTCTCAATGCCGGCGAACACCTCGTCGGCTTCTGCCTCCTTGCCGATGAACATGCCCACGAACTTGATCCACTCCGCTTGCCCTAAGGGGTGAAGTTCCTGATAGCCCAGATGGGGTACCAGTGTGATGCCGGTCTCCCTGATAGCGTCATAGCCACCGCGCTTCGAGGGCGAGATAAAGATGACATCAGGATTGGCAGCCAGCACCAGCTCCGTATCAAAGTTACCCTCCATGCCGATTTTCACGATGCGGCCGTCACTCACCCGCTGCAGGATGTCCTGGTTAAACAGGTTCTTCGTTCCCGTCAGTCCTCTCACCACATCGTGGGCATTGAGGATGGTGAAGTTCGACAGTTGCAACGATGTCATGCAGATGGTGCTTTTGATAGGCACCCGCACCTTGGTGTATCCGTCAGGCACCGCCGCCTCGTCAGAAGCCACCAGCGCGAAGTGGTATTCACTGCCCACGTCGACCAGTCTGACGCCGTCGCGGACTTTCACCTCGTAGCCCGTCGCGTACTTTGGCTTGGATATTGAATCCGACACACCGGCACCTGTCCCGGCTGCCTTACCTCCATGACCGCATGAACAGAGGATGCAAACGGCCATACATACCATGCAAAATACAATGACTTTCTTCATAACTGATTCTTTTAGGTTGCAAAAGTACTGTTTTTCTTTGAACAAACCAAAATAAATTCGTACTTTTGCACGCGACTACACTTAACCCACCTCCATTTATGAAGACAGACATACAGATTGCACGCGAATGTGAACTGAAGCCTATCGGCGAGATTGCATCACAACTGGGCATCGACCCTGAGATGATTGAACCCTACGGACGCTACATGGCCAAGGTGCCGGTGCGGCTCATTGACGAAGAGAAGGTGAGACGGAGCCGTCTCATCCTCGTTACGGCCATCAGCCCCACCAAGGCCGGCATCGGCAAGACCACCGTCAGCATCGGCCTGAGCTTAGGACTGAACAAGATTGGCAAGAAGGCCGTAGTAGCCCTGCGCGAGCCTTCTCTTGGCCCCTGCTTCGGCATGAAGGGCGGCGCTGCCGGAGGTGGTTACGCCCAAGTACTGCCGATGGAGAAAATCAACCTGCATTTCACTGGTGATTTCCACGCTGTGACCTCAGCTCACAATACCATCAGTGCCCTGCTCGACAACTATCTTTACCAGCACCGTAAGGATGGGTTCTCGCTGCGTGAGATATTCTGGAAGCGGGTGCTTGACGTGAACGACCGTGCCCTGCGAAACGTTGTTACTGGTCTGCGTGGTGATGGTGTGGTGTCAGAGACAGGCTTCGACATTACCCCAGCTTCGGAACTAATGGCTATTCTTTGTCTGGCAACCAGCGAGGAGGATCTGCAGCGTCGTATTGAAAACATCGTGCTTGGCATTACCGCCGACGGAAGGCTCTTCAAAGTGAAGGACCTCGGTGTGGCCGGAGCTATCACAGTACTGCTTCGCGACGCTCTCATGCCTAATCTCGTTCAGACAACAGAGCATACCCCTGCCTATATCCACGGCGGCCCTTTCGCTAATATCGCCCATGGTTGCTCAAGCGTCCTTGCCACAAAGATGGCTATGACGTTCAGTGATTATGTGGTGACAGAGGCAGGTTTCGGCGCAGACCTGGGCGCGGAGAAATTCTTCGACATCAAGTGCCGCAAAACGGGGCTCCAGCCGAGGTTGGTGGTCATCGTAGCCACAACCCA
>Ga0310786_10004168_pt1 | contig 20257 bp, 14 predicted proteins | sample AusTroGonzalo_MG_FD_203881 | JGI IMG/M metagenome (GOLD analysis project Ga0310786, IMG submission 203881) | Bovine rumen microbial communities from tropical cattle in Woodstock, Queensland, Australia - Gonzalo_03 (v2) (version 2) | ecosystem: Host-associated > Mammals > Digestive system >... | reverse complement strand
AGATGGTGTGCTTCCTTCCGGAGACCCCTTCAGGCAAAGCCATTGTGGGTGTGCCTGGTGGTGGCTACTCTGTACTCTCTAACGGACATGAGGGCTATCTGGCTTCCGACTGGCTCAACCAGCAGGGTATCGCCTATTTCGTGGTGAACTATCGTCTGCCTAACGGGGATCGCACGTTGCCGATGGGCGATGTCTGGAAAGGTATCCGTATCGTTCGCGACTCCGCAGCTGTCTGGGGCATCAATCCTCATGATGTAGGTATCATGGGCTTCTCGGCAGGTGGCCATCTGGCATCCGTCATCTCTACCCATTCCGAGTTCGATCTGCGTCCAGACTTCACGATTCTGTTCTATCCTGTCATCTCGATGGATGAGCGGGTATCCCACAAGTGGTCGTGCGTGAACTTCCTGGGTGAGGAGGGACAGAAAAATCCTGACCTCGTACGCGACTTCTCGACGATGAATGCTGTGCGTCGTCATCTTACACCACCTGCTATCGTCATCACTGCCAGCGATGACCGTCTGGTGCCTTTCGTCACCAACGGATTGGAATACTATAAGGCAATGCGTAATGCGGGCAACGAGTGTACGATGCATGTCTATCCCACAGGCGATCATGGTTTCGGTTTCGGCCCTTGGTTCAAATATCACGACCTGCTGCTCGATGACCTCGGCAACTGGCTGAAGAACCTTCAGACACCCAAGTCCGATGCCATCCGTGTGGCTTGTATCGGAAACAGTATCACCGATGGTCATGGTATCGAGATGGCTTCTCAGTATGGTTATCCCGCCCTGTTGCAGAAGGCTTTGGGCGACGGCTATTGGGTGAAGAACTTCGGTGTGAGTGGGCGCACGATGCTGAACAAGGGGGATGTGGCCTATATGAATGAACAGGCTTGGCGCGATGCACAGGCTTTCAACCCCGATATTGCCATCATCAAATTAGGTACCAACGATACCAAACCCCAGAACTGGAAACATGCGGCTGAGTTCAAGCAGGATCTGGAGCAGATGATCAAGGCGCTGGGTAACGCGAAGATCTTCCTCTGCACACCGATCCCAGCTTTCAAGGACTCTTGGAATATCAACGATTCCATCATCGTCAATGGTGTGATTCCCATCCAGAAGGAAGTGGCTCGTCAACATGGCTTTAAGCTGATTGATCTGCATACGCTGATGGCAAATGATGAGGAACTGATACAACCCGACGGCATCCATCCCAATGAGAAGGGTGTTGCCAAGATGGCTGAGATCATTGCTGCCGCCATCAAGTAATAAAAGAAGAAATAAAAGAAGAGAGGCTTGCCACGATGACAAGCCTCTCTCTTTGTTTTTGGCGGAAGGTGAGGGATTCAAACCCCCGATACCCTAAAAGGGTATACCGGATTTCGAGTCCAGCGCGATCGTTCACTCTGCCAACCTTCCGATTGTATTGTACGTTGCTGATTAAGCGTGTGCAAAGGTAATACAAAATCCCGATACCACCAAAAGAATTATTGGAAACTTGCGAAAATTATTCAAAAGTAAGTTTCTCCAAGCGGTTTCTCAATTGTTCCGCCTCACTCTTGCGGATGCCTAACTTAATCTCGCACGTGTTGTCATACGTCTGCGAGATGATTCTCGGCTGCATCTCCTTCACAACCCGCATCACATCATTCATCATGGGGTAGGCGAAAGTGTAGGTGATGACTTCCTCCACCTGACGCGTCTCTATCTCACAGTGGGCGATGGCGTCTGAAGCTGCCTCACGATAAGCCATAATCAGTCCGCTGGTACCGAGGTTCACACCCCCATAATAGCGCACCACCACGATGAGGATATCCGTCAGTTCATTGCTGTTGATCTGTCCGAGTATCGGTTTCCCTGCTGTCGATGAGGGCTCCCCGTCATCGTTGGCTCTGAACTCCGTGCGCTCAGGGCCCAGCATATAGGCATAGCACACATGACGTGCATCGTAGTACTTCTTCCGATAACCCGCCAGCAGCTCCTTGATGTCCTCTACCGAGGTCACATGATGAGCGAAGGCGAGGAACTTGCTCCGCTTCTCGGTGTAGTAGCCCTCGCCTTCGGTCTTGATGGTGCGATATTCGTCACTATTCACTTTTCACTTCTCGCTTTTCACTTCTAATTGTTATACTCCTGCCAGCTCTTGATCTTCACATCTTCGAGACTCATGGCGGTGAAGGCCTCGATGAAAGCCTTTGCCAGACGCACATTCGTCATCAGAGGAATATTGTGATCGATGGCACCACGACGGATCTTGTAACCATTGGTCAACTCACGGCTGGTGTGGTTCTTCGGCACGTTGATCACCAAGCCCACCTTATGTTGTGAGATCAGATCCATCACGTTGTTGTCGCCTTCCTCATCAGGCCAAGCCACTGTGACAGCCTTCACACCGTTGTCGTTGAAGAACTTGGCGGTACCGGCAGTCGCATAGATGGTGTAACCCTTCTTAGCCAACTGCTGAGCGGGCTCGAGCAGAGAAACCTTACCCTTGGCGCCACCAGAAGAGATCAGTACGGCATCCTTCGGAATTGAGTAGCCTGTAGCAATCAGTGAGTTCAGCAGTGCCTCGTTCAGGTCGTCACCCAAGCAGCCTACCTCACCCGTAGAGCTCATATCCACACCCAGCACGGGGTCTGCGTTCTGCAAGCGGGCGAATGAGAACTGCGAAGCCTTCACACCGATGCGGTCGATGTCGAACTCGCTCTTCTCAGGCTTCTGATACGGTGCATCCAGCATGATCTTCGTAGCTGTTTCGATGAAGTTACGCTTCAGGATCTTTGATACGAAGGGGAACGAACGAGAGGCGCGCAGGTTACACTCGATCACCTTCACCTCGCGGTTCTTAGCCAGGAACTGGATATTGAACGGACCGCTGATGTTCAGCTCGGCAGCGATCTTATGGGCAATTTTCTTGATCTGTCGGATGGTAGAGAAATAGATGTGCTGGGCGGGGAACACCATCGTAGCGTCACCAGAGTGCACACCGGCATACTCCACATGCTCAGAGATGGCATACTCGATCACCTCGCCCTTATCGGCTACGGCATCGAACTCAATCTCCTTCGTCTCCGTCATGAACTTCGATACCACTACGGGGAACTCCTTCGATACCTCCGTAGCCATGTTCAGGAAGCGGTGCAGCTCCTCTTCGTCGTAGCACACGTTCATCGCAGCACCAGAGAGCACATACGACGGACGTACCAGTACGGGATAGCCCACTTTATCTACAAACTCCTTCACATCGTCGAAAGAGGTCAGTGCCTGCCAAGAAGGCTGGTCGATACCCAACTTATCGAGCATGGCAGAGAACTTGTCGCGGTTCTCGGCGCGGTCGATGTCCACAGGACTTGTACCGAGTACGGGCACACCCTGACGGTAGAGCTTCATGGCGAGGTTGTTAGGAATCTGACCACCCACAGAGACAATCACACCACGGGGCTGCTCCAGGTCGATGACGTCGAGCACACGCTCCAGTGACAGCTCGTCGAAGTAGAGACGGTCGCACATATCGTAGTCGGTAGACACCGTCTCGGGGTTGTAGTTAATCATGATGGACTTGTAACCCAGTTTGCGGGCGGTGTTGATGGCATTCACCGAACACCAGTCGAACTCTACAGATGAACCGATGCGGTAAGCACCTGAACCTAAGACGACTACAGACTTTTCGTTATTGTAATAGTTGATGTCGTGTGCAGGCTTGTACTGCTCGCCCTGGGGATTGCCGAAAGCAGGCGTGTGGGTGTAGGTGAAGTAGAGGTAGTTCGTCAACTCAGGATTCTCTGAGGCCACTGTCGGGATACGCTTCACAGAGGGAACGATGCCCTTCTGCTTACGATACTTACGCACCTGCAGGTTCTCCTTCTCCATGTTCGTCTTCTGCGACTTCAGTACGAAACGGGCAATCTGGAAGTCACTGAATCCGCAACGCTTCACCTCCAGCAGCAACTCGTCGGGCAGCTCCTCAAGGGCATTGTACTTCAGCAGCTCATGCTTCAGATCCACGATGTGCTTCAAGCGCTCCAGGAACCAGATGTCGATCTTCGTCAGTTCCTCGATACGCTCCACGGTATAACCCTCTTCCAGTGCCTGGGCAATGGCGAAGATACGCAGGTCGGTCGGATTAGCCAATTCCTCGTCGAGGTTGTCGAACTTCGTGTGGTCGTTGCCCACGAAACCGTGCATACCCTGACCGATCATACGCAGACCCTTCTGCATCATCTCCTCGAAGCTGCGGCCGATACTCATGATCTCACCCACAGACTTCATGGAAGAACCGATCTGACGGCTCACACCGGCAAACTTCGTCAGGTCCCAACGGGGGATCTTACAGATCATATAATCGAGGCTCGGGGCCACGTAAGCACTTGATGTTGTACCCATCTCACCGATCTGATCCAGCGTATAGCCGAGGGCGATCTTCGCAGCCACGAAGGCGAGGGGATAACCGGTAGCCTTGGAGGCGAGGGCAGAAGAGCGGCTCAAGCGGGCGTTGATCTCGATGATACGGTAGTCGTTGGTCTCAGCGTTGAAAGCGAACTGAATGTTACACTCACCCACGATGCCCAGGTGCTTCACACACTTGATGGTGATCTCCTGCAGCATCTTCACCTGATCCTCCTTCAGTGAGCAGGTCGGTGCTACCACGATACTCTCACCCGTGTGGATGCCGAGGGGGTCGAAGTTCTCCATCGAGGCCACCGTGAAGCAACGGTCGTTGGCGTCGCGGATGCACTCGAACTCAATCTCCTTCCAGCCCTTCAGACTCTCTTCCACAAGGATCTGCGGTGCGAAGGTGAAGGCCGACTCTGCCAGTTCGATGAAGCGCTTCTCGTCGGGACAGATACCAGAACCGAGACCACCCAGGGCGTAAGCCGAACGGATCATGATGGGGAAGCCGATCTCGTGGGCTGCCTTCAGGGCATCCTCCATCGACTCCACAGCGTGGCTCACAGGCACTTTCAGATCCACCTCGCCCAGCTTCTTCACGAAGAGGTCGCGGTCTTCTGTGTTCATGATAGCCTCTACGCTCGTACCTAATACTTCTACACCATATTCTTTTAAGGTGCCGTTCAGATAGAGCTCCGTACCGCAGTTCAGGGCAGTCTGTCCACCGAATGCCAGCAGGATGCCGTCGGGGCGCTCCTTCTTGATGATTTCGGTTACGAAATGTGTATTCACGGGCTGGAAATACACCTTGTCTGCAATTCCCTCACTGGTCTGGATGGTGGCGATGTTGGGGTTAACGAGTACGCTCTTGATACCCTCTTCGCGGAGGGCCTTCAATGCCTGTGAACCTGAGTAGTCAAACTCACCGGCCTGTCCGATTTTCAAGGCACCCGATCCGAGTACCAACACCTTCTTCAGTTCTTTCTTCATATTATTTTTAGTTGTTTGACGATTGATTTCTGTTTTGTCGCGTGCAAAGGTACAAAGAAAACAGGAAAAATAGCTCAAAAAAGAAAGAAATCTGCAAAAGAAATTTGAAGTTTAAAATTTATTGTATAATTTTGCATTATGAACATAATTATTGCTATTGATTCCTTCAAAGGCTGCCTCTCGTCCGCCCTTGCCAACCAGTCGGCAGCCGATGGCGTTCTGTCGGTGTCGGCAGATGCCAAAGTGGTTCAGATGCCCGTCAGCGATGGGGGAGAAGGGTGGCTTTCAGCCTATCATGCCGCTATTGGTGGCGAGTTGATCACCAAGTCCGTCCGCGATCCACTGATGCGCTGGATCGAGGCCCAGTATCTCGTCAAGGATCAGACCGCCGTCGTGGAGATCGCCCAGGCCAGCGGACTTCCGCTGCTCACGGCTGAGGAGCGCAATCCGATGGTAGCCACCAGCTACGGCACGGGGCAGCTCATTGTCGATGCCGTGCGCCGTGGGTGTAAGGAAATCATCGTCGGTCTCGGCGGCAGTGCCACGAGCGACTGCGGTAAGGGTATGTTGCGTGCCATCATCGATGCCTTTGCCCAACAGGGCACATGGGATGACATCACCGAGCTTCAGGATGTGCGTTTCACCATTGCCACCGATGTCACCAATTCCCTCTGCGGTCCAGAGGGCGCAGCCCATGTCTTTGCCCCTCAGAAAGGAGCCACCCCCGAGATGGTGCAACAGCTCGACGCCATCGCCCAGCGCTTTGCCGATCTCTCTGCCAGGCATTTCGGCTTCGATCGCCAGAACGAGCCCGGTGCAGGAGCCGCAGGTGGTCTCGGCTATGCCTTCCTGCAATACATGAATGCCGGTTGTCGTTCAGGCATCGAACTGCTGTTAGAGGCCGTCGGCTTCGAGTCGCTGTTACAGGATGCCTCACTCGTCATTACAGGCGAGGGCTCTGCCGATCGTCAGACGTTAATGGGTAAGTTACCCTTCGGCATCCTTCAGAGTGCCAAGCGCCATCAGGTGCCTGTGGCCCTCATCGCAGGTCGTATCGGCGATCGTCAGCAGTTGCTCGATGCAGGCTTCGCCCATGTGGAATGCATCAATCCCCCAGGATTGCCCTTAGAGGAAGCCATGAAGCCAGAAGTCGCCCAGCAGAACATCAAATCCACTGTCCAGCGCCTGCTCAAATAAAAAAAGGGTTCTCCGTGAACCCTTTTTCTTACTCTTTACAATCATTGTGAGGATGGTGCCCGTCTTTATGATGGGGACCGCCTTTGCCATGATGACCTCTCATGCCGTGCTTCTGGCTATCGGCCTTGTACTGCTCGAACTGCTCTGGCGTCATGATCTTCTGGAGATCCGTCTCGTAGTTCTTTCTCATGTCAGCGTACTTCTGATTGAGGTCGAGCAGCTTGGCAGCCTGCTTCTCGTCGAGATTATAGCGCTTCACTGTCATCTCGGTCTGCATCTTCACGAAATCCTTCTTGTCGAACTTCTTGTCGCAGTCTTTCTTGTCGCCACACTTCTTTTCACAGCACTTGCACTGCTCGCACTTCTGCTCACAGCACTTACCCTGTTCTTTGTTCTCCTGTGCGAAAGCTGCTGAACTGATAAAGAGGGCAGCCATCATTGTCATTATAACCTTTTTCATTGTCTTCTTTCTTTTTTAATGTTAAACTTCTGTTACTTAGTCTCAGTTGCAACTGCACCTTTGACGACAGGTCGAAACAATGGTTTAATCCGTTTTCGGAAAAATCACATCTCTTAATGTTAGTAAACAGAAAGCCCTAAAAAACCTTTTAAAATCAAGTCTGTTTCGAATTCGTTGAAGAAAAAGACCGATTCGTTGAAGTAATTTTGACGGGTCGGTCTTTCTTCATACCTTTGCACCGTCAAAACAGAGTTAAGTAGTTTTTTCATACGCATATAGTTAGTTTTTATAGGTTAGGTTTAAGTTAGTTTTAATTTGGTTAGTAAGATTACGGGGCGCAGTGATGCGCCTCGTAGTCTTTTCTCCCTGCCGAGGAGTCTATCATTTTCTCAATTATATCATAGATAATTTGGAAGAATGGATTGTTTGTTTTATCTTTGCAACATAAAACCGTATAACAAAGAGTAGATGTATTAAAGTTTTTAGTATGGGACAGATGATTGCAACACCTTCGCTTACATTCTCAGAAGCGACCAACAAGGCTACCAACGATATTTTTAAGATTTCTGGACGTTCACGTCGTTCAGAGTTTTGGTGGACTATGGGAGTAGTTTATCTGGTTAATGTATTTCTTACGCCATTTATCGGCACCATATTGAGCCTGCTTGCTATCCCTCTCAAGATTCGTCGTCTTCATGACGTAGGAAAGAGTGGATGGTGGTGGGGAATATGTGCCATTCTGCAAACTATTGTCGTTTCGTTCTTTTTATATGATTTGATCATACTTGTCATCAACGACTCCAGCAGTCAGGCACAATCAGTCATATGGGGATTTATAATTAAGTACTTGGCATTATGGGTCTTCATATTGATCTATAAGTTAATCTTGTTTATATTCTATTGTATGGATAGTGAGCCATATGCCAACAAATATGGCGATTCGCCAAAGTATGAAATGAATGAGTAATATTTATCGATTATGAAGAGATTTGTAAGTACATTATTGATGGCGCTCGCCATGACAACGGGTTTTGCCCAGACTGTAAAGACACCAGCCCAACCTACGCAAATAGAGGTGAGGGAACGTACTGTTAGCGATCTGCTCTTTTTCCCTTTCTCGTGTATCGAAGCGCCTATGACCACTAAAGATCAGGCCTGGCAGGCGGTGAAAGACACGTTTGGAAACTGCGAAAGTGTTAATCTCTGCCCAGGTCTCCATGCTGGTGCGACTTTTGATTTCACTTATAGAGGGACACCCATCAGCATCTGTTATTATGACTGGTATGACAAGAGAACTTGGTATGACTTCTTTTTTGAAACGAAAAAGGAAGCCGATGAGTTCTATAGCAATCTCGTGAATGACATCCGTGATGCAGGCATCCCGCTTGTGAAAGACAATATATATGGTGGTATGTCAACCCGCAAGAAGCCTGTTTCCATCTTTAAATGGGTGAGTGTGGATGTGCCTGTGAAGGTGAAAGAGGTCAGCCCGTCGAACATTGAGACTGGCGATCACGTAGGAAAGTATAAAGTGGAATTAGGCGTGATGAAGAAATAAACGAAAACTCTCTACCGTTGGTGGTAGAGAGTTTTTTTAGCTCATTAGATCAGCGAGAAGGCAACGTCCATCATGTGGGTGAAGTTGTTCTGGCGCTCTTCGGCGGTGGTGACTTCTCCCGTGAGGATGTGGTCGGAGATGGTGCAGATGCCCAAGGCTCGATTGCCTGAACGGGCGGCATTCATGTAGAGGGCCGCAATCTCCATCTCTACTGCCAGCACTCCCATGTTGATCCACTTCTCATTGTGGGCATTCTCATTGTAGAACACATCTGACGAGAACACGTTGCCCACCTTGTAGTGATAGCCCATCTGCTCGCAGGCTTCTACGGCCTTGCGGATGAGCCCGAAGTCGGCGATGGGTGCAAAGGTGCCAGGCAACTCATACTGGTCGGCATAGCGGCTGTTGGTGCAGGCACCCATGGCGATGGCGAGATCGCCGATGTGGAGATCGTTGTTGATGGAACCTGCGGAGCCCACACGGATGATGGTCTTCACGCCGTAGAAGTTGTAGAGCTCGTAGGTATAGATGCCGATAGAGGGCATTCCCATACCGTGACCCATCACGCTGACACGCTTTCCCTTGTAGGTGCCGGTATAGCCCAGCATGCCACGAACATTATTAAACTGCACTGCATCGTCGAGAAACTTCTCGGCCATCAGTTTCACACGCAGCGGATCGCCCGCCATGATTACGGTCTCGGCAATGTCGCCAAGTTTTGCCCCAATATGGGGCGTTGGAGTATTACTCATACGCTTGTTGGTTATTAGAAAACTTAAACTTTGTTGCAAAGATAGTAAATTCTGTGGATATTTGGCAATTAATTTGTATTTTTGTGGCAGAATTATGTATTTATATGGCATTATGATCGAAAATATGAGGAAAATTGTAAAGCTACAGTTGCTATTGGCATCCGTGTTACTGTCGGCATGTTCGGAGATCGTTGAAAGTTCTTATGAAGACCCTGAGTGGGAAGATGATGGCCCGTCGTGTGTTGACAAAGGACCGTCATATACTGATAAAATGGTGGATGTGAACCGCGACGGAAAGCCCTACGGACAGGTGTCGCTACGCTTCTACAGCGATATGCCCAGTGTGGCCTATATCTCTGTGGCGGACTTCCACTGGATCATGACAGGGGGTGGTGATAAGATGAAGGTGGTGCGTGAGGGCAACCTCTATGAACTGACCACTAAGGGCGGTGTGGCTACGGTGGATGTAAAGGCTGACTACCTCAACTCTATGACCTATGCCGGCTTCGTGGATCTGTTGTGGATGACGGCTTCGGATCTGGCCCCCAATGCGATGTACGACGGCAACAAATTTATCAAGTTCGTCAAGTTGGAAAATGTATCGACATTCAAGCCTGTCAGCGACGTCAGCCTGGATTTCAGTAAGTATGACATCGACTTGCACGATGATGGCACCAACGTTTATTTCCCCTTTGCGACATTGGCCGACATCTATTCCGACTGCAACTTTCACAATGCTTCCTATCACGATGATCTTGTGATTGTGAGCACCAAGTTGGATACCTATTCCATCAATACCATAGATCCGGAATATGCCGCCAAGCCTTATCAGCGGGCTGAGGTGACAGCCGACATGGCTAAGTTCCGCTATCAGGAACTGTGCTTCATGTTCGACAACCTCTTCGGCTACCCGGGACGTACTATCATGGAGCAGAACGGGATGGCTGAGATGGGGTTCGACGCCACGTTGGACGTGGTGAAGAATGGCCCGATAGTGAAGAAGTTGCTGCAATCGACCGACAATATGGACTTTGCCTGGGGCAGGATGGCGATGCAATACCTGATGTACGATGGTGGTCACACCAATGTCAGAGCAACGGTAGGCGTGCCTGAGAACATCGAGGATGATTACGTGGATCGCGTGTTGGCAGCCGCTGGCAGCTATCCTGAGGCATCAGCCATGTATGAGGAATGGAAGAAGGTGAGTTCGGAAAAGAATGAATTGACCATGAAACTGGAAAAGATGCGTCAGCAGGCTTACGGCGACGTGCTCTATTATAAGGCCAACAACGACAAGACCTTGGGTGTGATCATCATCAACACATTTGGTGATCAGGATGAGGAAGCCTGGAACAAATATTATGCCAGCCAGAAGACCGATGCCGACTGGCAGGAACTGATGAAGAGCTACAAGAAGGATTGCTTCGTAAGCTTTCTCTATGGACTGCAACAGGCAATGGCTGACGGTGTGAAGAACCTTGTGCTGGACATCTCTATCAATGGTGGTGGCTCTACTGACAATGTAGGTGCCGAAATAGCTCTGTTACGCAAGAACCGAACGGTACAGTACTGGTCGCAGGACGTTCTGGAAGGCTATAACAAGATTGCGACCTACTATGTGGACAGCAATTTCGACGGTGTGTTCGACGAGAAGGACGATACCAATCCCAAGTTTGACTGTAGCGGCATGAACATCGGTGTGCTCTCCAGTCCATTGTCATTCTCGTGTGGTAACCAGTTCCTAACGCTGATGAAGGATTACGGATTCCCCATCATGGGGCAGCGTTCGGGTGGGGGAGCCTGCTGTATTCAGGTGATGCAGACGGCCGACGGTCAGAATTTCGCCATCTCAACCTATCGCGACCGTTCCACCACCAAGGATTTCATTAATAATGATCCCGGCGTAGAACCTACCGAGGGGTATGCCTTTGATTACAACCACTTCTACGATCTTGATTTCCTGAACAAGATTTTGAATTCTAACTAATATTTTCATATAAACATGAAGAAAATCGTATTGATGAGTATGGCAATGATGGCCACTTCGATGATGCAGGCTCAGGGGCTGCAGTACCCCAAGGCCGAGAAAGACGGCACCGTGGATGAATACTTCGGTGTGAAGGTGAGCGACCCCTACCGATGGCTGGAGAACGACACCAGTGCGCAGACAACGGCGTGGGTAGAGGCTGAAAACAAGGTGACGAACGCGTATCTGCAGAAGATTCCCTTCAGGGAGAAGTTGCTGAAACGTCTCACCGAGTTGTCGAGTTATGAGAAGGTCGGTGCTCCCAGAAAGCATCACGGCAAGTGGTATTTTTCACGTAACAACGGCTTGCAGAACCAGAGTGTGATCTATGTGAAGGATCAGCTCGACGGCGAGGCACGCGTATTCCTGGATCCCAACCAGCTGAGCACCGATGGTACGGTGGCGCTGAAGGCTCTGAGTTTCTCGCACAACGGGCGATGGGCTGCCTATGGCATCTCTCGTAGCGGCTCCGACTGGCAGGAGTTTTTCGTGATCGACCAGCAGACGGGGCAGCTCACCAACGACCATATTGAGTGGGCGAAATTCTCGGGGGCCTCATGGCTGGGCGATGGCTTCTACTATAGTGCCTATGACAGACCTACGGAGGGCAAGGAGTTCTCGAATGTGAATGCTGGTATGAAGATCTACTATCACAAGATCGGTACGCCCCAGAGCGAGGATGTGTTGTTCTATCAGAACCCTGCCGAACCAATGCGTTTCTACAGCATAGATGTGAACGACGACGAGACGCTGATGTATCTCGTCGAATCTGGTGCCGGTGCGGGCAACAATCTCTATGTGAGAGACTTGCGGAAGAAGGATGCCGTATTTATCCAGATGACGAACAACATGGACTTCCAGTATGAGCCGCTCTATGCCGAGGGCGACTGTCTGTATCTCTATACTAACTTCGGTGCGCCGAAGGGCTGTATCATGACAGCCGACATCCATCAGCCTGGTGTGAATAACTGGCAGGTGCTGGTTCCTGAGCAGCAGAACGTGCTGAGTGGGGTGGCAGTGATCGGGCGCCAGTTGGTGCTGACGTATTCACAGGATGCCTGTGATCACGCTTTCGTCTATGGTCTCGACGGGAAAATGCGTCATGAAGTGAAGTTGCCGACGGTAGGTAGTGTCGGCTTTACGGGTGATGAGAAGGAGCCAGAGTGCTTCTATACCTTCACCTCGTTCACACAGCCTGGCACCGTGTATCGTTACGATATGGCTACCAACAAGAGTACGCTCTATACGCAGCCCAGTGTGAAGTTCCGCTTGCAGGACTATGAGAGTCGTCAGCTGTTCTTTGAGAGTAAGGACGGCACGCGTATCCCGATGTTCATTACTTATAAGAAAGGTATGAAGCTTAACGGCAAGAACCCCGTGTATCTCTATGGCTACGGCGGTTTCAATATCTCAATGGTGCCTTATTTCTCTGCCAATCGTATCCCATTCCTTGAAAAAGGCGGCATCTATGCCCAGGTGAACCTGCGTGGTGGTAATGAGTATGGTGAGGAGTGGCATCTGGCTGGTACGAAGATGCAGAAGCAGAACGTGTTTGACGACTTTATCGGTGCGGCAGAATATCTGATCCGTGAGGGTTATACCAGCAAGGAGAAACTGGCGATTGTGGGCGGCTCTAATGGTGGTTTGCTGGTGGGTGCCTGCATGACGCAGCGTCCTGAGCTTTTCAAGGTGGCGATTCCTCAGGTGGGTGTGATGGATATGCTGCGCTATCATAAGTTCACCATCGGCTGGAACTGGGCCAGCGACTACGGCACCAGCGACGACTCCAAGGAGATGTTTGAGTATCTGAAGGGTTACTCACCGCTCCACAACCTGAAGCCTGGTACGGCCTATCCGGCTACGCTTGTGACGACAGCCGATCATGACGATCGCGTGGTACCAGCTCATTCGTTTAAGTTTGCAGCTACTTTACAGGCCTGTCAGGCAGGACCTCAGCCCGTCCTCATCCGCATCGACACCAAGGCAGGTCATGGTGGCGGAAAGCCGCTTGCCAAGGTGCTGGAGGAGCAGGCTGACATCTACAGCTTCATCCTTTACAATATGGGTGTGAAGTATTGATAATTCACTTACCCACGCAAAAGTGTTTAAAGATATTTCCTAATACCTCGTTGGGGGTTATCTGACCTCCTGTTATTTCGGAAATGGTGTTTATGGCTTGGCGGAGATCTTCAGAGAGGAAGTCTCCGCTAAGTTGCATCTGGAGGCCATCGATGACGCGTCCGATGCTGTCGTGGGCACGGACCAAAGCGTCGTAGTGGCGGGCATTGGTTACGATGATATCGTTCTCGGTAAGGGCGGGGATGTCGGCAGCTTCGTAGATCGCCTGTTCTAACGCCTCGATGTTCTCACCGTATTTGGCAGAGATTTTTAAGAGGTGAGAGGAGAGTGGAGAGAGGTGAGATAATTGCCACAAATCCGACTTATCGATTTTGTTCTGTATGATAATCAGCGACTTATCATGACATCGTTCTTGTATATCTTGAATGTCATTTTCGCTCGGTTCTGCATCAAGAAGCCAGAGTACAATGCGGGCTTTGTCGATGGCAGCATAGGTGCGCTCGATACCAATCTGCTCGATTTCGTCGGAGGTCTGTCGGATGCCGGCCGTATCGATAAAACGGAAAGTGATGCCCTTGATGTCAATGGTATCTTCAATGGTGTCGCGGGTTGTTCCATGTATGTCGGATACGATGGCGCGATCATCCTTCAACAGACGGTTGAGGAGAGTGGATTTTCCTACGTTTGTCTTACCGATAATGGCGACGGGGATACCATTCTTGAGGGCCTGTCCTGTCTCAAAACTGGTAGCGAGTCTTAGAATGTGATTGTCAATAGTTTTTGATAGTTCCAGCAGCTCACTTCTATCTGCAAACTCAAGATCCTCGTGGTCGGAGAAGTCGAGTTCCAGTTCTAATAAAGAGGTGAGTTTCAGCAGTTGTTCACGAAGGCGTGAGAGCTCCGAGGAGAAGTGTCCACGGAGCTGATTCAATGCGATATCGTGGGTGGCTTTGTTGGATGATGCTATCAGGTCGGCTACGGCTTCAGCCTGTGAAAGATCCATCTTGCCGTTGAGATAGGCACGCTGGGTAAACTCACCCGGTCCTGCCATCCGGCAACCATGCTGGATCAGGAGCTCTAACACCTTATTAATAATATAGCGTGAACCATGACAGGAGATCTCCGCACTATCTTCGCCCGTATAAGAGTGAGGGGCTTGGAAGATGCTTACCATGACTTCGTCGATAATCTCTTCGCCATCCTTGATGTGACCATAATGGATGGTATTCGGCTGCGCATTTGAGAGGTCTTTGGAGAAGACGCGGGAAAGAATCTCAAGCGTTTGGGGACCTGAGATTCTGATGATTCCGAGTGCTCCGCCAGGAGCCGTAGCCAAAGCGCAGATCGTCATTTCTTCTTTGCCCAGGTATTGGCGAGAATGATGAATAAAAAGGTTACTACTATGAAAGCGAATAATGCCCCCATCTGATTTTGGGGATCGCTAGCCAAGTATGGCTGGATACTTACATAACCTGCTGTGATCACAGAAAGGATCGCCATCAGGATGCGCAGGCGCTTGATATCGACTTTCTTCTTTTCTTCTTCGCTGGCGGTGTTATAGCCTGCAATGAGTTTGTCGCCTTTACCCATCAGAAAGATGACGGCAAAGACGAGAAACATAACGGCAAATACGATACTAACAATCATATTCTATCTAAAACTTTTTCAATGAGGGTGTCGATGGAGTTCTTATACTCGGTGTTCATCTCTGTGGTGTAGCGGTTGGCAATCACCATACAACAGGTCATGGCGCGATGGCCTAGGAGGGAGGCGAGACCTGCTACGGCCGATGACTCCATCTCGAAGTTACAGATCTTCATACCCTCGTACTCGAAGGCTTCAATCTTCTGATTCTGTTGGGGATCAGCAATGTCAGCACGGAGGATACGTCCCTGAGGACCATAGAAACCACCGCAAGAGATGGTGTAGCCGCGAACCATATCGTCGCCAGCAATCTGGTTGATGAGCTCTTCGTCGGCAATCGACACATAGGGAGCGCCTTTGATGGGATCCCACTGCATATGTTCTGTGAAAGCCTTCTCCATAGGGATATCGCAGACCACATTACGTCCTGCATAGTAGTTCAGCAGACCGTCGAAGCCGATGCTCTTGACGGAAGCCACGAAACAGCCCGTAGGTGTGAAGGGCTGCAGACCGCCACAGGTGCCGATGCGTACCATCGTCAGCGTGCGGTGCTCATCCTTTTCCTCACGGGTGTTATAATCGATATTCGCCAGTGTGTCGAGTTCGTTGACTACGATGTCGATGTTGTCACAGCCGATACCATGACTCTGACAGGTGATGCGCTTACCCTTATAGGTACCCGTGACGTTGTGAAACTCACGGCTGCTGACCTCGCACTCTTTCGTGTCGAAATGGGCTGCAACGGTATCTACTCGGGCAGGATCGCCCACAAGAATCACCTTGTCGGCCAGCTGTTCGGGCTTCAGATGAAGGTGAAAGCATGAACCGTCGGCATTGATAATCAGTTCTGATTCAGGAAAATGTTTCTTACTCATAGACTTATGTTTTTATTTGATGATTTTGATTTCTGCATTTCGTGTCTCTTTCTCAAGGGTCTGTATCTGGCTGTTGAGCTGTATGACTTCTGTCTCTGCCTGAAGGATCTCACGTCTGAGTGACTGTTTCTCGGCACCAGTGGCTTTTGAATAATAACTGCGCGACTTCTCGAGTTGTCCATTCAATGAACAGAGTTGTTGACGGGCCTCGATGAGTTGTTTGTAGAGCACAGCGGCCTCACGGGAACGGAAGTCCTTGGTACTGGAGTAGGTGAGGGCATCGTTGATGACGAGTTCCTGACTGGCTATCGTGTTGTCTTCAGGTTGCGAATTGGTGTTCGCGGCCTTCAGACTGTTGATGCTGATATCGTAGTAACGGGCTAAGGCGGCATTGCGCTCCTCACCGTTGCCCCAGGTGTCGGCGATGCTGCTGATGTCGGCATAGCCGCGAATCTCTGCCTCAGTATAGACAATGGGATCGTAGGTCTTCCGACTCTCCTTGGGAATAAAGATATAGAGGCAGGCCTTACCTTCAGGCTGACGACGATCGCTGACGAAGTAGCCGATATGGGCGTATTCGTCGATAGCAAACAGATAGTCGTTGGCCTCAGAGTTGAAAGGCATACCGATGTTCTCTGGTTTCAGGAAGCTGTTGCTACGTGCGTCGTAGCGGGTCATGAAGATATCGTAGCCTCCGATGCTCTCTTCACCTTTCCCTGCAAAATAGAAGGTCGTTCCATCTGCCAGCATAAAAGGATAGGCCGCTTCAGAGATACCTTCGCTGATGCCCTTGAGTAGTTGCGGCTTACTCCACTCACCACCCAACAGATCGCTGGTGCAGAGCTGTTGATGCAGACTGTCATCGGGCTGACTGAGATAGGCCTTGTTGCCCATCTCGTTAATGAATACAGTGGTGCTGTCGCCTTCTCCAAAGAAATCCACGCTGCTGACAATACGGCCAGTCTCGTCAGAAAGACGCAGCTGTGAGAGCAGTTGATCCTTGTCGGCTACGATACTGTCGATGATGATGATCTGTTGTGTCATCTCACGCATGCTGGTGATGCGGGGATCCTCCTGTGGCTCTTCTACGACAGGCTTCTTCACCACATGTTTCTTCCGCTTCTGCGCACTCATAGAGAGTGACAGCAACAAGGCAATGGTTAGTATGACAGTCTTCTTTATATACATCATCTTATGATTCTTCTATCAGTTTATTGTCGGCCTCGAGCGCGCCCCAGATGTTATAGCGCACTTCAGGGTTCAGTTCCTTAAGGCGCTCATAGATCTGTTTCATATCCGTACGATGCGATCCTGTTTCGTAAGGACAAAGTTTCTGCTGTTTCTCGTAACCCTGCATCTCCGCGTAGGTTTTGATGTCACTCTCTGGAATCAGGCAGAGCGGACGGATGATGGTAAGCGGCATCTTGCGCATCTTCAGCCTGACGGGCATCGTGGCGAAGTGAGCCTGAAAGGTGAGATTCATCAGCGCCGTGTGGATGATATCATCCTGATGGTGGCCTAACGCGATCTTGTTGCAACCCAGTTCCTGCGCGAGGTTGAAAAGCTGCTTGCGACGGTTCCATGAACAGAGGAAGCAAGGCTGTTTCTGTTTGCGCGATGTGCCATCGACCTCGAAACGTGTTGTTCTCACGTGGAGCTTTACGCCCAGATGGTCGCAGAACTGTTGCAGATAACTGGTATCCGTCTCGTAATGGATGTTCTCCATCCGTACGTGGATCGCTTCGACGGTGAAACGTGGGTGCTGGATCCGGGCACGCTTGGCCAACAGTTCGGTCAGCAGTAGCGAGTCCTTGCCACCAGAGAGCCCCACGAGTATCTTGTCATCATCTTCTATCAGATGATAAGCAGCCATCGCCTTGACGAACCGCTCTTTCAAACGGTGTTCAAGGCGACGGCAATCTATCGATTGATTATTGCTCTCCACGCAGATGCTTGTCCATGTTCAGGGCAGCACGCCGACCATCGCCCATAGCGAGGATCACGGTAGCACCACCACGCACGATGTCACCACCAGCAAAAATCTCGCTGCGAGAAGACTGCATCTCCTCACTCACGGCAATCGTGTTCTTGCGGCCAAGCTCAAGCCCTGGGATAGACTTCGGAACCAATGGGTTGGGGGATACACCAACAGCCACAATCACCTGATCGACATCGAGTGTGACGGTCTTACCTTCCACGGGAACAGGACTACGACGACCTGATGCATCGGGCTCACCCAGCTCCATCACCTGCAGCACAGCCTGCTTCACGGCACCCTGCTCGTCGGCGATATACTCAATAGGATTGTGGAGCGTCAGGAAGTTGATACCTTCCTCCTTGGCATGCTTCACCTCCTCGAGACGGGCAGGCATCTCTACCTCTGAACGACGATATACGAGCGTTACCTCAGCACCCAGACGCTTAGCCGTACGACAAGAGTCCATTGCAGTGTTACCACCACCAACCACGAGTACGCTCTTGGCGGGGTTCAACGGGGTATCGGTTGTTGGGTTGGCTGCGTCCATCAGGTTCACACGGGTGAGGTACTCGTTCGACGACATGATGTTGATAGAGTTCTCACCAGGAATATTCATGAAGTTAGGCAGACCAGCGCCAGAGCCAACGAAGATTCCCTTGAAGCCCTGAGCCTCCAGCTGTTCTACGCTGATGGTCTTACCAACGATCACATCAGTCTGGAAGTGAACACCCATCTTGGCGAGGTTCTCGATCTCCACATCCACAATCTTATTGGGCAGACGGAACTCGGGGATACCATACTTCAGCACACCACCGATCTCGTGCAATGCCTCAAAAACATATACATCGTAACCCTTCTTCACCATATCGCCAGCGAAGCTCAGTCCGGCAGGACCAGAACCTACGACGGCAATCTTGATGCCATTGGAAGGTGCGATCTCTGGCAGAGAGATATTGCCACTCTCGCGCTCGAAGTCGGCTGCGAAACGCTCCAGATAACCGATAGCCACAGCGGGCTCATTCATCTTCAGGTGGATACACTTGCTCTCGCACTGTTTCTCCTGCGGACAGACACGACCACAGACTGCGGGGAGGGCAGAGGTGTTCTTCAGCACCTTTGCAGCAGCCAGGAACTGACCGCGCTCGATGTTCTTGATGAATGAAGGAATATTGATATTTACAGGACAGCCCTCGACACAAGAAGGTTTGGCGCAGTCGAGACAACGCTTAGCCTCTGTCATTGCCATCTCCTTGGTGAGACCGATATTTACTTCCTCCGTACGAGTGGTAGCACGATATATGGGGTCGAGCTCAGGCATGACGACACGCTCAATCTGTGTGCGCTCCTTCGGTTTCATGCTCTGCTGCAGCTCCTTACGCCAAGGGGCGTTGCGATCAGTGAGTACCTCGATACTATCATTGGTAGGATCGGCGTCCATCACCACATCAGCAGTCTTTGAGGCTTTGACGGAAATCTCGGAGTCGATAGAATCCAGATGCTCCTCGTAGTGGGCTAACTCTTCCTGCTCTTCGCGCTTGAAGGTTCCCATACGCTTGAACATCTCGTCCCAGTCAACGAGGGCGCCATCAAACTCAGGACCGTCGATGCAGACGAACTTCGTCTTGCCACCAATCGTGAGTCGGCAGGCACCACACATACCTGTACCATCCACCATGATGGTGTTCAGTGATACCTCGCAGGGGATATTGTGCTTCTGGGCAGTGAGGTTAGAGAACTTCATCATAATTGGAGGTCCGATGGCGAACACCTTGTCAACATGCTCCTGTTCGATAAACTTCTCGATACCAACGGTCACCACACCTTTCTCGCCGTAGCTTCCGTCATCCGTCATAATGATTACCTCGTCGGAACTCTCACGAACCTTATCCTCAAGGATAATCAGATCCTTCGAACGACCAGCCATCACACTCAGGATGCGGTTGCCGGCCGCCTTCAGTGCCTGGATGATAGGCAGCATTGGGGCAACGCCCAGACCACCACCGGCACAAACGACAGTACCATAGTTCTCAATCTTCGTGGGATTACCAAGCGGACCTACCACGTCGGTTACATAATCACCTGCATTCAGGGCACAGAGTTTCTTAGAAGAAAGACCTACCATCTGGACCACTAGTGTGATCGTACCTTTCTCGATGTCAGCACCAGCGATGGTCAGTGGCATACGCTCACCTTTCTTACCTACGCGTACGATGACGAAATTACCAGCCTTACGGCTCTTGGCAATCAGCGGAGCCTCAATCTCAAAAAGGAAAACCTTCTCAGAGAACTGCTCTTTTCTTACAA
>Ga0310786_10004167_pt1 | contig 20263 bp, 14 predicted proteins | sample AusTroGonzalo_MG_FD_203881 | JGI IMG/M metagenome (GOLD analysis project Ga0310786, IMG submission 203881) | Bovine rumen microbial communities from tropical cattle in Woodstock, Queensland, Australia - Gonzalo_03 (v2) (version 2) | ecosystem: Host-associated > Mammals > Digestive system >... | reverse complement strand
GATTCACATTCATGACATCATCAAGGAGGGTATTTATTAAGCCCAGGTGGCGGAATGGTAGACGCGCTACATTCAGGGTGTAGTATCCGAACGGATGTGCAAGTTCGACTCTTGTTCTGGGCACCATAGGAAAGACGGTTAAATGGCCGTCTTTCATTGTTTTAGATTATTCCCGTTATGGCAAAACTGTTTATTGTTCCCACTCCGATTGGCAACCTCGAGGACATCACCCTTCGAGCCCTCAATGTGCTGAAATCCGCAGACCTGATTCTCTGCGAGGATACCCGCACCACCAAGAATCTTCTGCAGCATTACGAAATTGAGGGTAAGCGTTGTATGGCCTACCATATTTTCAACGAGCACGAACAGGTGACGAACTATATTCGGCAGATCCAGCAGTGCGAGACGGCTGCCTTAGTGAGCGACGCTGGCACTCCCGGAATCTCTGATCCTGGTTTCCTGTTGGTTCGCGAGGCGTTACGGCAGGAAGTGGAGGTGGAATGTCTCCCCGGTGCTACTGCGTTCGTCCCCGCTCTCGTGCAGTCCGGTTTCCCGTGCAGCAGTTTCTATTTCTTTGGTTTCCTGCCTCACAAGAAAGGGAAGGAAACGCTGCTCAAACGTTTTGCCGAGATGGAAGAAACAGTCATCTTCTACGAATCGCCGCACCGCCTGTTGAAAACGCTTGCCAAAATGGTTGAAATCATGGGTGAAGATCGTCCCGTGGCCGTGGCTAAAGAGTTGACCAAAATCCATGAATATACGTTCCGTGGCACACTGTCCGAAGCGGTTCAGTATTTTGAAAGCCAACCGGTTAAAGGGGAATTCGTAGTAATAGTTTGACGAATACAATTAATACTAGCACAAACTTATTGAATGAAAACAAGAAACTATTCTATCTTACGAATCCCCTCAAACACAGTTGGGAAACAAAATTACTATTTACAACCAGAAAAACGAACTATGACAAACATGATGTAAATCCTATAGGCTATACCTCCTTCCTGCTTAGGGTTTGACAATCAGTTTCTTTGTTACGGTACCGTTTGGGGTTTCACCTTTAATCATATAGCATCCGGGGGCAACTCCTGTGATGTCTAACCATTCACCATAAAGCACATCCTTCCATATTCGTGTCTTCCTGCCAGCGAGGTCGATGAGTTGGACGTTAAAACTTTCGTCGCAAAGATTCCACTGGAAGAAATTCTGTGCTGGGTTAGGGTGGGGGTTAGGTGTGGGGGCGCCGCCTGGTTCTTCAATGCCGACATCATCGCCATCTTCTGAGTTTTGACGTTTGGTGATGACAATGTTGTTCAATTGCGTATTTCCGCTATTTGCGGCGGCCAGCAGCCATCGAATGTAGCGGGTGTCTTCCGACAACGTGAGAGCTCCGAAATTCGTGTATCCTGTTGTGCTGATGTCCGTTTCGTTCAAGGTCGTAATGGTGGACCATTGCGTGCCGTTGGCAGACTCACAAACGATGAAGATGATGCCGCTGTAAGAGGAAGGAGAACCGCCTTTCACCCCTTTGAGATCGAAAGATAGAGTGCTTGGCGAACTATCCAAATGCGCAGTAAGAGATGCGGAACCGGCGTTTTTCGATTCGAATTTCGCCGATCCGTCAGCGTAGGAAGTGCCCAATTTATTACTTCGGAATCCAGGCATGTACTTTAGCTCCGATTTGACCGATTCGCTGTTGTCCGCCATGTCAAATGGCAAAACCACGAGGCTAGTGGTGTCTATGAGGATATATTGTGCGGTCATGACTTCACTATTGTACATGTTCTCTTTCGCAGCAATGGCCTTCAGTGTGTAGCTGGAATCGATAGTGATTGCGCTTAAATATCTGTCTGACTGAAGGGTAGGAGTACTCCCGTCTAAAGTATAATAGATGTCCGCGTCTGTTGTCTCACATCCGATTTCGACTTGTTGCGGTTCGAAGTAGGTGCCACCCGCGGGCGTGCAGGTGGGCGTAGCGACAGTTTCCAGCACGATTTCTTCCCCTTCGGTGATGCGGATGTCGTCTAAACGGTAATCGTTTCTGGAGAGGTTGGAGAAACGAACATGCAGGTGAGGATGGGATGGAAGATTCGGGAAGCAAACACGATACCAACCTCCTGTGCCAGTGCCCGTTGGGAGTGTGTCGGACATGGGAAGTTGCACCCACACCAGACTATCTGTGGAGAACTCAACCCTGAAATTGCTTCCATTTTCGCTGCTGGTTTTGCGCAGACCGCAGTATAGATTCACAATTGGGCGGGATGAGGTGGTGTTCAGACCAGAAATCTGAAACCATTTCACCGTGTCATTAATCATGATGTTGCCGCCGCCCGACGCGCCGCCATAACTCGTTGAAGCACTTGAGAATCTAACGTCGCAGGTGCCGTTCCCGATATACAATACGGTAGTGTCCTGCCATCCAGTGTAGTCTTGAATGAACGTGTTGCTGGTCGGTGTGCCCATGTTCTCTTCGTAGAGTACGTGTTGCGCCCATCCTGAGAGAAGCCCAAAGGCCATCATGAATGTTAGAATCCCCTTTTTTATACGAGTAAATTTTTGTACCATTTTTTTGTTTTTCGAGTGTGACGAATTCATAACCAAAACCATTGCAAAGATACAACGGTTTTAACCAAAAGTCAATAGAAAATTATATTTTTCGATAAATAATTTTCTAATTACTTGAAAAACAATAAAATAAAAATTATGTGTAGTATTAGATTTAACTATTAATAGTTAAAATTTGAAATATTATCCAGAAGGGTTTTCGAAAAGTCAAGTTTTGGAAGGGGCAAAATCTCACATTTTCGCGCATTCCGCCGCAATTTGCTGCATCAGCCACATTGGAGTGGAAGTGGCGCCGCAGATGCCGATGGAATGCGCTTTGCTGAGGTCGATGCTTTTCAGATGATCGACTTGAGTGAGGATGTAACTTTGCGGATTGTGCGCCTTACATATATTATATAGGTACAATCCGTTGGAACTTTTCTCGCCTGAGACGAAGAGAATAACATCAAAGCGGGTGGCAAATTCGGCGATTTGCTTGGCGCGGGAAGAGACTTTACGACAGATGGTATCTACGAATTCGAACATCTCTTCATGTCCTGCAGCTGCGTAACGTTCTTTGATTTTGTCGATAAGTTGGGTGTAAAGTTCCACGCTTTGCGTCGTTTGCGAATAAAGCTTTGATGGTTTGGTGAAATCGATGAGCTGGATGTCGTCGAAGGAAGAGATGACGATGCCGGCGTTGTCGGTTTGTCCCAGAAGTCCAATGACTTCGGCATGACCTTTCTTGCCGAAAATGAGGATTTGCTTGTCGGGTGCGGCGGAATGGTACTCGTCGGCGATGCGTTTTTGCAGCCGAAGCACGACAGGACAGGTGGCATCAATCAGGTGGATGCGGTTTTTTTCAGCAATACGGTAAATTTCCGGTGGCTCTCCGTGAGCGCGGATGAGCACCGTAGTATCTTTCAGATTCAGGAATTCCTCTTTGGAGATGATGCGCAACCCCATGTTTTCCAGCCGGTTAACTTCTTCGTTGTTGTGCACGATGTCTCCCAAGCAATAGAGGGACTGGTGCTCTTGAAGATACTTCTCGGCAGTCTGAATGGCGTTGATGACCCCAAAGCAGAACCCAGAGTTCTCATCGATGACGATCTCTTTCGGCATGGCTACCAGTTGTCAGGGAAGAGGGAATCCACAAATTCCACGCGGTTGAAGATTTGCAGTTGGTGAATCTTCTCACCGACGCCGATGTATTTGATAGGCACTTGGAACTGGTCGGAGATGCCGATGACGACACCGCCCTTCGCGGTTCCGTCCAACTTGGTGATGGCCAGCGCGTTGACCTCCGTAGCGGCGGTGAACTGCTTAGCCTGCTCGAAGGCGTTTTGGCCAGTGGAGCCGTCCAGCACCAAGAGTATTTCGTGCGGTCCGTCGGGAACAAGCTTGCGGATGACATTCTTGATTTTCACCAGCTCGTTCATAAGGTTGACTTTGTTATGGAGACGGCCGGCGGTATCGATGATAACGACCTGGCTCTTGTTGGCGATGGCGGATTTCACCGTATCGTAGGCCACGGCTGCAGGGTCGGAACCCATCTTCTGTGCCACAACGGGCACGTCGCAGCGGTTCCCCCACTCCTTGAGTTGGTCGATAGCGGCGGCACGGAAAGTATCTGCGGCGCCCAAAGTAACGGAATAGCCGTGCTTTTTGTACTGGTAAGCGAGCTTGCCGATGGTGGTGGTCTTGCCCACGCCGTTCACGCCGACTACGAGGATGATGTACGGCACGTCCATCTCAGGGATGACAAAGTCGTTCTGCTTTTCAAGATCGTTTTCCAGCAGCAGTCCGGCGATTTCCTCCTTGAGAATCATGTTCACCTGATTGGTTCCCAGATACTTGTCTTTGGAAACGCGTTTCTCGATACGGTCAATAATTTTGAGGGTTGTTTCAATGCCCACGTCAGAAGTGACGAGCACCTCTTCCAGATTGTCAAGCACTTCGTCATCGACTTTGGACTTCCCGACGATGGTTTTAGCGAGTTTTTTGAAGAAGTTTTCCTTGGATTTCTGCAAACCCTCGTTCAGTTCCTGCTTCTGTTCCTCGTTGATTTCCGTTTTTTTATCTTTGTTGAAGAATGAAAAGAATCCCATACGTATGAATTTTGCGCAAAAGTACGATTTTTATTGATACGGCGGGAGAATGGGTGTTGTTTTAAAACGAAAAAAGGCGGGCAGGCGCCCACCTTTTTTCAACCATGAAAACAAAATATTACTTTTTAGCCAAAAAGTCTTTTACAGCGGAAGATTCAACTACAGCTTCTTTGAAGGTGTAGGCTCCGGTCTTGGGTGAACGTTCCATTTTCACAACGCGGGTGTAGGTAACGCCACCTTCTCTTTTCAATGATGCGACAACTTTCTTTGCCATATCTTCTCGTTTTTATTATTTTACTTCTTTATGAATTGTCATTTTCTTCAAATACGGATTGTACTTTTTCAGTTCCAATCTGTCTGGAGTGTTCTTTCTGTTCTTCGTGGTGATATATCTAGACATCCCCGGCACTCCACTAGCTTTTTGCTCTGTGCACTCAAGAATAACTTGTTGACGTGCTTCCTTCGTTTTCTTTGCCATTTCTTTCTCTTAATTATTTAGGCTGCAAAAATACACTTTTTTTTAATTCCGTGATGCTATTTTGGCTTTTAACGAAAAATATTTATGAACACCTGTTAATTTATTGTATATCAATATTTTAAACTATTCTTCGGGCTGCAGGAGTTGCCATAGTTGATCCTTTAACTCCGTCAAACGCCACTGCGTTGCGGCAGAAATACACAAAACGGGCGCATTTTTCGACAACTTAGCCTCCAATGTCAACGCCTCTTTTTCTGAAATCAGGTCGCACTTGGTGATGGCCAACATCCAGCTTTTGTCCAAGAGTTCCGGATTGAATTGTTTGAGCTCGTTTTGCAAAATCTTGAGCTCTTTCTTGATTTGGGTGACGGTTTTGACATTGCCATCGTCATCAGCGGCGGGAATCATGAACAGAAGTGCCGCATTGCGCTCGATATGTCGCAAAAATCTGAGTCCCAAACCTTTGCCTTCTGATGCTCCTTCGATGATTCCGGGAATGTCGGCGATGACGAACGATTGGAAGTCGCGGTAGGCCACCATGCCGAGGTTCGGTTTCAACGTCGTGAAGGGATAGTTCGCAATCTTTGGACGAGCGTTCGAGAGTTGCGTGATCAATGTCGATTTGCCTGCGTTGGGGAATCCCACCAGTCCGATGTCGGCTAGGACTTTGAGTTCTAAGGATATCCATCCTTCAACTCCTTCTTCTCCGGGTTGCGCGAATCGTGGGGTTTGGTGCGTGGCGTTCTTGAAATGGACGTTGCCGAGTCCGCCGCGGCCGCCTTTCATCACCACCAGTTCTTGTCCATCTTCCAGTACTTCTCCGATGTACTCGTCGTTTTCAACTGTGCGGATGATGGTTCCTAACGGTACTTCGATGTAGGCGTTTTCGCCGTCCTTGCCGAAGCATTGGTTTTTCTGTCCGTTGCCGCCATGTTCGGCGAAAACGTGCTTGGTGTAGCGTAAGTGCAACAGTGTCCATAAGTTGCGGTTACCACGGGCGATGATGCTGCCGCCTTTGCCGCCATCGCCGCCGTCCGGACCGGCCTTCGGATTGTGTGCCGTGCGAGCCAAATGCGCGGAACCCGCTCCGCCGTTGCCGGAACGTCCGAATATCTTTACGTAGTCGATGAATTGTTCTTCCATGTTGTTTGTTGGTTTAGGGTTTAGGGTTTAGGGTTTAGAGTTTAGAGTTTAAGGTTTAGGGTTTAGAGTTTAGAGTTTAAGGTTTAAGGGGTAGGAGGTTAAAAGGTTAGAGGGTCAAGGGTCAAGGGTCGAGGGTCTAGTAAAAAGTCTATGTCAAAGTCATTGGTCTGAGTCAAAGTTTTATGTCAAAGTTTTATGTCAAAGTCATTAGTCAAAGTTTTATCTCTAAGTTCTATGTCTAAGTCATTAGTCTAAGTTAATAGCCAATAGCTAAAAGCCAACGCCCTACCGCACCAGGGTCACATTTCCTTTGAGTTCCAGTTCGTCGCCGTCTTTGCATTTTCCTTTGAAATAGTAGTCGTATGTGCCGCGTTGGCATTCTTTCTGTTTGTAGGTGCCGTCCCAGCCGATGTTTTGGTCTGTGGTTTCGAAGAGCTTTTCGCCCCAGCGGCTGTATATCACAAAATAGCATTCGTCCAAGATGTCGCTGCGCACGTATAGTATGTCGTTGTGGCCGTCGCCGTTAGGGGTGAAACTGTTGGGTATAAAGACGAAGGGTGTTTCGCAGACAATAGGGGTCACGATGATGGTGACGGTGTCGCTGCGGGTGCATCCAAACGAGTCGGTAACGATGACTGTGAAGGTGGTGGTCGCATCAAGTGTGACAATGGTGGATGAGGAGTATGGGGTGGTGAGTCCTGTGACTGGAGTCCACTGATAGGTGTAGTCGTTGCCGTAATCTGTTGAATGCAAGGTGGTTTCGTGGTAAGCGATAATCTCGTATAGGTCACTCCATGCGCTCAAAGGTTCTATGAAGGTGCCTTCTCTGACCGTGATTTGGCCGCCATTGGCCGTTGCAGTGCATCCGTGTGCATCGGTGATTGTAACAGCGTAGTTGACAGTGTGTTGCGGAGATACTTGCGGGTGGGCGCCTTCGTAAGTGGTACCGTCGCTCAGTTGCCAGCTGTATTGGTACGGAGGAATGCCGCCGCTGCAGGAAACCCCTAACTCCACGTAATCTTCAAAGCAGAGCAGCAGGTTGGGGATGTTGTGGATTTGTGGCTGGTCGATAGTAACAAGTTTGGATACTACAAGGATGCAATATGGGGTTGAAATACGTGCATAATAGGTGCTTGTGGCCTCAGGGTGGATTTCTAGAGTTTCGGTATTTGACGCAATAATGTTTTGAAAATCAGCGGTCAACGACCATTCGATTTCGTATGAATCGGTTGTGTTGATGGTTAATGTTAAGGTTCCCGATTCGCCGGAACAGAGAATGGAATCTCCCGAAATCATGGAGTTGAGTGTGTGTAGGCTGACGAGTTGTGACAAGGTATCGATGCAAGCTTCAGTGGAGGCAATAAGGGTGAAAGTCGTTGATTCTTCCGGCGTTGCGATCGGGTTGGAAATGGCTGGATTGCTCAAACTGCCCTCTGGCGACCAGTGATAGTTCACGCCGGTGGAGGGTGGAATTCCTAACTCCGCAAAGTCGCCTTCGCAAATGTTAACAGTGGGGAGTGTTGACGAGGTGTTTGCAAGCACTAGAAGCCTCTTTTTCAGGGTGTCAGCAAGGTTGCAACTTCCTAAATCGTGTACGATGAGCGTGACTTCGTAGTAGCCCGTGTGTGTATATAGATGTGCGGGCTCCCAGACGGAGGAGGATGTTCCGTCGCCGAAATCCCAATGTATAGATGTTTGATCGCTAATGAGTTGCGAGTAATTGCTGAAGTGGACGGAGTCGGGGAGGCAGACGACCGTGGGCATCAGAAAGTCGGCGACCACCACAGGCATGTTGAAGTCCATTTTGATGGCGCCGAGGTTGCAATTGTTGCTTCCGTTTTGGGTGGCGTATGCGCCTGGCGTGGTTGGAAATGAACTCTGCCCACCGGGTGAATGGCAGCCTGCACACACCGCCTGATAAATTCTGCCGTGCTTGTCGAAGCGACTGGTGCCTCCATCCACATGTTCGCGAGCTTGGTTTGTTGCGCCGCCGAAGTATGTGGCGTACACAATGTTAGAGGCATCTTCGCTCATAGCCATGAAGTAAAAATCGCTGCCGTCGGTGGTGGATTGGAAAGCATCGGCGGTGACAGGCAACCCTGAGGTGCCGCCGAAACCGTTGAGTTGGTGCGATCCCCATCCCGACAGGTATATATTGTTGCAAAAATCGACCATCAGAGCGGTAGGGGAGATGTCTGGACCGCCAGAACCGCTGCCGAAAGCGGTGGACCAAATCGCAGAACTTAGATTTTTGGATAGTTTAATCAAGAATTGTCCGCCATTAGGAACATAATAGGTGGCATTATACACCCATTGCAGGTCGTCGGCTGATGTTTGGCCTAATACATGAGGGAAATCTTCGTCATCGCCTTTGATGAGGTAAGCTTGGTCGTAGTTTGATTTCCCTAAAAAGGTGCTGTGTAACAGAAGGTTGCCGTTAGCGGAGAGGTGTGCTACAAACCCGTCTGCCTGAGAAGTGGTGTCGGCATAAGTAGTTTGATAGACATTTGGCGTGATAGGCAGATCAGCGGACGTGGTGCCGCCGCAGAAATAGACGCTCTTGTCTGCGGCCACAAACATACTGTAACCCGCATCATTGCCCGAACCACCGAAAAAAGTACTCCAAATGAGCGTGGACAAATCCTGGCTCATCTTGAAAACGCAAACATCCTGTTGACTGGAACTGTCTGGTTGAAAGATGGTTGTGGTAACGGGAAAGTCGATAGAACTCGTGGAGGAGACCACATAGACGTTACTGTTTTCGTCCACGATAATTTCGCCACGGTTATCGTCGGCGTAGTTTTTCCGCAAGCCACTCGCCGTGTTGAGGCCGTCGTTGCCGGTGCCGCCGATGTAGGTGGAGGCGGGCAGTTGGGTACCGTCAGCACTGAGTTTCGCCACGAAAATATCAGAGCCGTGGGAGAAGTTTTGGCTCGTGGATAGTGTGGTGTTCGGGCCGCCATTAAATGTGGTGTCGAAGGCATTCGCGGTGACCGGGAAGTTTGACGAACCGGTAGTCCCGAAGATGTAGAGCTCGTCGTTGTCGTTCACAAACAAACTGTGCGGAATGTCCGCTAAAGAGCCGCCAATATAGGTGGCATAGTGCAAAAAACTACCGGTGGCATCGAATTTAGAGATGGAAACATCGATTTGTCCGCAGAAATCCACCTGATAGGCACCTATAGTCGTGGGATAACCTTGTGCGAAGGTGATGCCGCCGCCGTAGAGGTTGCCATGTGAGTCGTAAGTGGCAGTATAGCCCCAATTGTCGGCAGTTGAGCCTGAATAGGAAGAGAAAACCACGGTAGGATCAATGACCAAAGGTAGGGTAGGGTCGTAGTTTCCAATGTCAAAGGAAAGTATATTCCCTTGAAGATGGTAAGCACACGAAATAGTAGTTGTATCTCCTTGTCTGTCAATTTGATATGCGAAAGGCTTTAATTCTAGAATGCGATCCACAGCTGTGTGCAACAGCAACTCTTCCCCCACTTTTGCGATGCTTTTTAGCCCTTCATACTTCATCTGAATCTGCTTCGGGTCACTGCCGGGAGCTACATGAAATTCGTATTTCAGGTAATCTTCATCATCCAAAAAGAAGAGATCAATACCAGCATATAGCTCATGGTAATGCAACATGGCGTATGCGTTGGCGTGCGATGCCCATTTTGCAGGATTCTTACCTATATAATAATTATAGTAGTGTTCGTATGCTCTGTCGCCGGATATTTTTGCGTTTTGTTGACTTTGAAGGAAGGTCACCCGATAAGCCGCGGCATCGATATACGTTTGCGGAAACGGTTTGCCCTCTTGTTTCGCCTCATGGAAGGCATTCAGTTGTTCTGGATGCCATTGCGAGACAGTAAAGTAGTTGTCAGAGAAGAAGATAGCTCCTGTATGCATACGTGCGGAGAAGCGAACTTCTTGAGGCCACTGCCCAAGATTCTGCACGAACTCCCATCTCCCTGCCGCGAGAGTGTCGGCGGGCTTGCGGGCGGATAGATAGGAAACCGCCAGCATAATGTGCAGAGCCACAAGGAGTTTCCTCATTATAATGATGTTATGGGAATGAATCCCGATTACAAACTATCGCCAGTTGCGCTTTCGCCCTCTTGTGCTTTCTTCTCCAGTTCCATCTTACCGAAACGCAGCGTGACACCAGCTGAGATGTAACGGCTGTTCAGCATCTTGTTGGTACTGTTGCTCAGGTAGTAAGGGTTGGTGTTGACTGATCCAGAACCGTAACGTCCGCCCCAGTTGAAGACATCCTGAACATTGAGGAAGATGGAGAGTTTACGCTTGAAGAGGTCGCTGCGGATACCGAAATTCAGAGCGTAACGAGCTTTGCGCTCACTCATCAGGCTGAGTGTCGGGGAGTTATAGAATCCAGATGCGGTAAACTGCAGCCAGTCGAAAGCCTTGGCCCAGAAGTTCAGACGCACACTCCATGACCACTTGTCTCTTTGGTCAATTTGGGGAACACCGTCACGATCGTATTCCATCTTATAACCGTAATCATAAACGTTGGCATATAATCGCAAATTGATGAAGCCCGTCGGGCGGTAGGTGGCGTTCAACGAGGCACCGTAACGCCAAGAGGTTCCCATGTTATAAGGCACTGAGTAACTGACAACTCTATCCAAGTATTCATCCTCTTTTGAGTCGGTCAGTGAGCTGATTTCGTTGGTGCTCAACCGTCCGTAAAGTTCCACGCCGACATTACCGAACTTGTTGAAATACTTTTGCCAACCTGTCTCCAAACTGTGCGTGAAGCCGCTTTTGAGGCCGTTTGGATTACCGGTAGAATAGCTGTCGTCGCCATAGCGGCGGTAGGTACTTACATCTTCTTCGCCAGGGTGAGACATGCGCATCGTGTAGTTGAGCTTGATGTTGTGCATATTTTCCGTGCGGTAAGTGAGGTGGATGGAAGGACGTGCCGAGAAGTTCAGTAATTTGCCCTTGTCGGCAAAAGGCATGTCGCTGATATACTCGTAAGTGTCGTGATTCATACCCACACCCAATCCGGTGCTCAGCGTGAAGCCGCCCCAACGATGCGTCCAGTTGACATCGGCATTGACATCCGCACTACCACCGTTGAAGTGGTATGTACGCAGTGTATCAATCACTTCTCCAATGGTGTCGTTGTAACGTTTGTAGTCGTTGTTCATTTGGAAGTAGCTGCTTCTCAGACCATAACTCAGTTCACCGTTGTCACTGTATGGACGGTTGTAACGTGCGTCAATACTCGCACCGTAACGATAGTTGCGTGTCATCAAATACCGGTGTTCATCCAGGTCAAAGTAGGTGTCGTAGAAGCGGTTGTACCATTGGTCGCTGGCGTTGTGCGAGAAACGACCATTGACGCCAAGGCGGAGATTGTGTCCTTTTTTGTCGAATTTTTTGGTGTAATCGGCGCCGAGGTGGCTCGAAATGGATGTTCCCTTGCTTCGGTTGAGCGTGGTGTCAAAAAGTTGTTCATTCCAAGCGGGTACATCGTCCAAATAGTAATAAATTTGGTCACGGTATGCCGCAGAACGGGCCGCGTCGTAGTTGTAAAAACCGCCGCCGTTGAAGAAAATCTCGCTCGTAGAGTCGATGGTGTAGTTGACTCCGAGGAAGAAGTTGGCGCTGGCGTTGCGGTTGCGGCTGATTTGCTCGGATTGAGAAGACCACGTGGTGTCATACTCGCCTTCAATTTCGGAATCGCGCCGCTGGTATGAGGTTTGTTCGTTTTCGTTGTTTCGGGCACTATAACGTCCTGACAAAAAGAAGTTTACACTCCAATTTTCCTTAGTCCACATGTAGCTAACCCAGGGGGAGACAAACGGTTGGTTGGAACCGTTGATACCGAAACTGACGAACTGGTTGCTCTTGACGTGTGCCGAGGTCACAATGTTGATGACCGCTTCGGCATCCGTGGCATACTTCGCCGATGGATTGGTGATAGTCTCGATACGCTCTAACGCATTGGCAGGCAATGTCTGAAGGTATGTTTTGAGGTTTTCCTCAGTAAGTTTTGACGGTTTATCGTTAATCCAGATTTCCACGCTCGTCACACCGCGTAAGGTAATATTACCCTCCACATCCACTTCCACGCCGGGTGCGTTCTGCAAAGCATCTTCGGTGGTACCGGTCTGAATGGAAGCATCTTCACTGACGTTATAGACGAGTTTTTCGCCGTCCATGGCGTAAAGAGGCTTCTCAGATACGATAGTGACCTCTTCCAGTGAGGTGGATATGGGCATTATTTTGAGTGTTCCCAAGTTGGTGTTGTTTTTAACGGTGAAGGGGATGTGGCGTGGGGTGTAGTTGAACGACCAAACGCGCAAGATGCAGTCCCCTAACGGAATTCCTTCGATTTCGAAATAGCCGTTGGAGTTGGCAGAGGTACCCTTGATGAGCATGGAATCCGCTGCATCAAGTACGGCCACATTGGCGTATGCCAGCGGTGTGCCCGCGATGGAGTCGCGAAGCAAGCCCACCACTTTGAAGGTGGAGCCTTCGCGCACTTTCTTTTTTTGTTTCACCTGCGGTTGTTGTTGTTGCGCTTGCCCTGGGTTCCAATCGCCATTCATCGGGGGACGACCGGGAGGCGGACCACCAGGAGGACGACCGCCAGGGAATCCTCCGGGTGGCGGCTGCGCAATACCACAAATGGCCAGCAACATCACCGCCACCAGCGCAAAAATCTTCGAAACATGTATCTTTCTTGAAAACATCTTAAACACCATTCTATCTGTTAAAAAAACAATACGGGTTGACTGAATGATTTAAAATTAGTTTAATGAAATATCTTAAAATTTCAAAACAAATATTCATCATTCATCATTTATCATTCTTCATTCCATACTAATCGAGCTTCAGCACCGCCAAGAATGCCGACTGCGGCACTTCCACGTTACCGACCTGACGCATACGCTTTTTACCCTTCTTCTGCTTCTCCAACAGTTTGCGCTTACGGGTGATATCACCGCCGTAACACTTGGCGGTCACGTCCTTACGCACCTGCTTGACAGTCTCACGGGCAATAATCTTGGAGCCGATAGCCGCCTGAATAGCGATGTCGAACTGTTGACGCGGGATTAATTCCTTGAGTTTTTCGCAAATACGGCGTCCGAACGTGTAAGCATTATCCACGTGAATCAGTGCCGACAATGCATCCACAGATTCGCCGTTGAGCAGAATGTCGAGCTTCACGAGATGTGCGGGCTTGTAATCGGTGATATGGTAATCGAAGGAGGCATAACCCTTGGAAATGCTCTTCAGTTTGTCATAGAAGTCGAAGACAATCTCACCAAGCGGCAGGTCAAATGTCAGTTCCACACGGTTGGCGGCCACATACATTTGGTTGATCAACGTGCCGCGCTTGTCGATACAAAGCTTGATGACTGGTCCGATGTAATCGTCCTTGGTGATGATTTGGGCGCGGATGTACGGCTCTTCCACATGGTCGATTTCGTTGGGCGCAGGCATTCCGGACGGGTTATAGACATCCAGCCATTGTTTCTTGGTAGTCAACACTTTATAAGAAACGTTCGGCACGGTGGCAATCACATCTTGGTCGAATTCGCGGTCTAGACGCTCTTGGATGATTTCCATGTGCAGCAATCCGAGGAAGCCGCAACGGAAGCCGAAGCCCAGAGCCAATGAAGACTCGGGAACGAAGGTCAGGGACGCATCGTTAAGCTGTAATTTTTCCAAAGAAGCGCGCAATTCCTCGTATTGATCGGCTTCAGTGGGATAAATACCGGCGAACAGCATCGGTTTCACCTCTTGGAAGCCCTCGATGGCGGCTTCACAAGGATTATCCACATGCGTGATGGTATCGCCGACCTTCACCTCCGTGGAGGTCTTGATGCCGGTGATGAGGTAGCCCACGTCGCCAGCGGACAGCACATCCTTGGGTACGCGGTCCATCTTGAGGATACCGATTTCGTCAGCATCATATTCGTGATTGGTGGAGAAGAACTTCACCATTTCGTGGGTCTTGATAGTGCCGTTGAAGATACGGAAGTAGGCGATAATGCCGCGGAAGGAGTTGAAGATGGAGTCGAAAATGAGGGCTTGCAGCGGTGCCTCGGGGTCGCCTTTCGGAGCGGGAATGCGCTCGATGATGGCCTCTAAAATCTGCTCCACGCCTTGACCTGTCTTGCCGCTCGCCTCGATGATGTCATCTACATCGCAACCAATCAAATCCACAATCTGGTCTTTCACCTCTTCGGGCATTGCTGCGGGCATGTCCATCTTGTTGATGACGGGGATAATCTCCAAATCGTTGTCGATGGCCTGATAGAGGTTCGAAATGGTCTGAGCCTGAACGCCTTGCGTAGCATCCACGAGCAACAGCGCACCCTCGCATGCCGCGATGGAACGAGAGACCTCGTAGGAGAAGTCCACGTGACCGGGAGTGTCGATCAGGTTGAGAATGTATTTCTCACCCTTGTAGATGTAATCCATCTGGATGGCGTGACTCTTGATGGTGATGCCACGTTCACGCTCCAGGTCCATGTCGTCAAGCACCTGGTTTTGGAAGTCACGGTCATTGACGGTCTTGGTAAATTGCAACAAACGGTCAGCTAACGTGCTCTTACCGTGGTCGATATGTGCGATGATGCAGAAGTTTCGGATGTGGTTCATTTTTGGGGATTAGAAGGTTAAAAGGTTAATAGGTTAGAATGTTAGAGGGCGGTAGGGGCGAATAATTATTCGCCCCTACGTTTAGGATTATTATATATCGAAATGCAGATCGTGTCCCATTTTCGCCTGTTTGGTCTTCAGATATTTTTCGTTAATCTTATTCGGTTTAATGATAATCGGCAGGGTTTCAGCGATTTGGATGCCGTGGGCGGAGAGACCGACACGTTTCGCGGGGTTGTTGGTAATGAGGCGGATGTTGGTGGCGTTGAGGTCGCGGAGAATTTGTGCTCCCACGCCGTAGTCACGCTCGTCGGCTTTGAAACCGAGTTCGAGGTTAGCCTCCACGGTGTCGCGGCCCAGCTCCTGTAAGTGGTAGGCTCTCAGTTTGTTGATGAGACCGATGCCACGGCCTTCCTGACTCATGTAGAGCACCAGGCCTTTGCCCTCCTTATCGACCATCTCCATGGCGCGGTGCAGCTGTTCGCCGCAGTCGCACTTGCAGGAGCCGAAGATATCGCCGGTGGCGCAAGAGGAGTGCACGCGCACCATCACGGGTTCGTCCTTTTCCCATTCGCCCTTCTTGAGTGCGAGGTGGGTGGCGCCGTTGTTGAGTTGCGTGTAGGCAATGAGCTGGAAATCACCCCATTGCGTAGGAAGTTTCACCTCCTGCTCTCTGCGGATAAGGCACTCCTTCTCCAAACGGTAGGCAATCAATTTCTCGATACTGGTGATGGTAATGCCGTATTCTTCAGCCACTTGCAGCAGTTCGGGCAGACGTGCCATCGTGCCGTCGGGGTTGATGATTTCGATGAGGGCACCCACTGGTTCGAGACCGGCGAGTTTCAGCAAATCGACGGTGCCTTCGGTGTGGCCGGCGCGGACCAGCACACCGCCGTCGCGGGCGCGCAAGGGGTTCACGTGTCCCGGACGACCGAAATCAGTAGCCTTCATCGACTTGTCAGCCAGCGCGTTAATGGAAGCCGCGCGGTCGTGCATGGAGACGCCCGTGGTGCAACCGTGTCCTAAAAGGTCAACGGTGACGGTGAAAGGGGTCTCGTGGATGGAGGTGTTGTTGGATACCTGCATTTCGAGGTCGAGTTCGCGGCAGCGTTCAGAGGTCATGGGCACGCAGAGCACCCCGCGACCGCGGGAAAGCATGAAGTTCACCTTGTCGGCATCAATATATTGGGCGGCGATAATGAAATCGCCTTCGTTTTCGCGTTCCTCGTCATCCACCAGAATGACGAATTTTCCGGCCTTTAAATCTTCAATGGCCTGTTCAATTGACTGTAACTTAGATTCTTGCATATCTAATATCGCTATTTTCAGAAATTTGCAAAGATACACAAAATTCCAATACGCTCAGAATGGTGTTTTCGGTCTGTAGAGACGCGATTAATCGCGTCTCTACAAGATTGCACCAACCGTCAATGCGTATTTGTTTTTTATGTACCTTTGCCATTGCTTTTGCAGCCAATAGCTAACAGCCAAATTATTGACAAACAGGAAAATATAGAATCCCATCCAGCGTATGTTGACGGAGAGGACATTGGAGAAATTGCGCATTCTGACGGAGGCGGCGAAGTACGATGTGTCGTGCTCGTCGTCGGGCACCGTGCGGCGCGGCAAGAAGGGCATGGTGGGCAACACCGTGGGCGGTGTGGGCATCTGCCACTCCTTCGCCGACGACGGGCGTTGCATCTCCCTGCTGAAAATCATGCTGACCAACCACTGCATGTTCGACTGCGCCTACTGCGTTAACCGCCGCTCCAACGATGTGAAGCGGGCCACGCTCTCCGTGTCCGAAATTGAGACCGTCACGATGGAGTTCTACCGCCGCAACTACATCGAAGGACTTTTCCTGTCGAGTGGGGTAGTGCGCAATCCCGACTACACGATGGAACGGCTCACCGCTATTGTGCGCGACCTGCGGTTGGTACACCGCTTCAACGGCTACATCCACCTGAAGGCCATTCCGGGGGCTTCGCAGGAACTGCTCAACGAAGCGGGTCGTTACGCTGACCGTATGAGCGTGAACATCGAAATCCCCAAGGAGGAGTCGCTGAAGATGCTGGCACCCGAGAAGGACCACCGCAGCGTGTTCCAGCCGATGCAGCTCATCCAGCAGGGCGTGCTCGAGAACAAGGAGGACCGGCAAAGGATGCGCCACGCGCCCCGTTTTGTGCCCGCCGGACAATCCACCCAGATGATTGTCGGGGCCACCCAAGACACTGACCGCGACATCCTCTCCATGTCATCGATGCTCTATCGCCAGCCTTCCATGCGGCGCGTCTATTACTCTGGATATGTGAGCGTTAACACCTACGACTCGCGACTACCCGTGCTCAAGCAGCCGCCGCTCGTCCGCGAGAACCGCCTTTACCAAGCCGATTGGCTACTGCGATTCTACCAATTCAAGGTGGAGGAAATTGTGGATGACACCCATCCCAATCTCGACTTGGAAATCGACCCGAAGCTGGCATGGGCGTTGCGCCACCCAGAAGCTTTCCCCGTTGACATCAATACGGCCGATTACGAGATGTTGCTCCGCGTCCCAGGACTCGGTGCCAAATCGGCATGGCTCATCGTGAACTCCCGCCGCTTCAACCGCCTCACCTCCTACGACCTCAAAAAGATGGGCGTGGTGATGAAAAAGGCGAAATACTTCATCACCTGCCACGAACTCTCTTCTATGTTCGGGCAATCCATCCTCGGCATCAACGAACTGAGCCCCGAACGCCTCCGACCGCTGCTCATCTCCAAAACGGAACAAAAACTCGCCGCCGCCGAAGCGCAATTGACATTGGATTTTGATGCCGCCCCGGAAACACCGCCCAACCCCGGGACGCCATAATATGACGTCCCTACAACGACCCACCCTCTTAACCTCTTAACCTCCTGACCTCTAAACCTTAAACCTTAAACCAAAAAATGACCACCTACTCCTTCGACAACACCCTCGACGGCCTTCTCACCGCCGTCTTCGAGGCCTTCGCTTTACACGAACGGCCGGAGATGTTGTTGGCGGAGGGTGACCCCGTGCCGTTGTTTTGTGAGCGATTATACCAAGTGCCCACCGATGAAGAAAAGGCGGGGCGCGTATGGAAGGGGTTGGAGAAGAGGCTTCCGAAAAATGTCGTCAATATGTTTGTGGTCAGTTGGTTGTCCGAGCTTCCGGAGCTCCATAACCCATTGTTCCAATACATCTGCAAAGTGTTCCGGCAGCCGGAGGGGGCGCCGGGCATTGAGCGCAATTTCGCTGATCCTGACGTGCTGGCCGTGACCAACATTGCCCGCAAGGTGCTTCACGAGGGGCAGCGCATGAAGCAGTTCATTCGTTTCCAGAAGGCCAAGGACGGCACCTATCTAGCCGTCATTTCCCCCGACCACAACGTCCTTCCGCTCATCACCGACCACTTCGCGGACCGGTTCAACGACCAGCCGTGGCTCATCTACGACGCCAAGCGCCATTACGGATTCTATTACGACGGAGCTTCCGCCCCTGTCCGCATCACCTTCGCCGACGAATCTTCCGTGACCTTCAATCTCGCCAACGGTCACTTGGATGCCGCCGTGCTGAGTGAAGACGACCACCTCATGCAGGACTTATGGCGCACCTACTTCAAGGCCATCTGCATCCGCGAGCGCATCAACCCCCGCAAGCAGCTTCAGGACATGCCGAGAAGGTACTGGAAATATTTAACGGAAAAGCAGAATTGTAATTCATAATTAAGGAGAATGAAATGGAAAGCCCACATTGCTCTCTCTGAAAGGGTGTCCGAAAGGCAGGAAGATAAAAAATCACAAAATTTTGTGTTCATATTAAAAAATGTGTATTTTTGCAGCGGAGTTAGGAATTAATCCTAGCTGACGATTCTGCGGATTCGTCGCCGGCGTTGGCTGATACATGATGTGTGTCAGCCTTACGTGTTTTTAAAGAATAGGTGACAGCTATTATCTCGATGTATCCATAATTCTTCCACATAAATGCCGTTCTTTGTGCGTTCAGCTAACGATTTTCGCATTTGACGATCGGTCAGCCCGCAATCCTCGATAATGATTCTATTCGATTGTTTGAATCCATGGTTGCACATATTACGAAACGACCTTTTAGGCTTTTCACCACAAAACCCTTCATGCTCATACCAAATGCTATCCACTAATAAATCAGGACATTTGCCGTAATAAGGTGTACCTTTCAACGTGCCATATATCATGTCATACGCAGGATTCTTATATGTGACATTCAGTTTAGGGGTCATCACCACCATTTTTCCTTGTTTGGCGAAAAAATCTGCACAGCTACAATCGGGACAGTCTGTTTCAGGAAATATTCCACAAAGAAGGCGATTTTGTAAGTTGGCGGGAGTCAGGTGGCGCCACCCGTTTTCAGATCCTGGTCATTGGTTGTTGTGAGGACCGGCACGGATACCTTTACGACTACACGAGTGTACAAGAAGACACTTTGGTTTTCAGTGTTTTTTGGCAAAACAATTCCTATCACCCTAACAACATTTATCCTGAAAAAGCCGGAATTATCCAACGAGACTCCGTCATTTTGCTACCAGTACCCGAATCAGCCGACAGTCGCAAAAATCACATTTCCTATCAGTTCAATTGGACTTTTCATACTGGTGACGAAGTCCAGATTTTATCCTCGCATATTGAAAAAGACACTACTTGGTATTACGTGAAGACACCCGCATCTCAACGCAACAACCCTAAGCATTTTCCACAAGCCGCTTACGTTTACGGATGGGTGTTGGAATCGGATGTTTTTGAAAAGTAGCGTTCCTTCCCACACGAGATTCTGCCGTAGGACACTGCATTAATATCCTCGCACACGAGACGAAAAAATGCAGATATACGATTACTCACAAATCATATTCAAAGTGATGCGGCACATTAAGCATCGCCTCCCTGCTACAACTTCCGTAGCAAAGGCGAGCGCGACAGGTCGGTTGGATTAGTGCCCATAACCTTTTCCGGCACAGGCATTTTCAACTTCTTGAAATGCTCTTTCCAATACTTTGGCAGCTTGCCGTCGGCGTTGCGCCAGTTCATGGGCTTGGCTTCGAAAAGATGGCGGTTATCCTGCGAATCGTCACTTAAGAAGCACTCATAGACCAGTTCGGAGCAATAAAACGCCCCGTTGTCTGGTAAAAAGGCTTTGTCGTAGGGTATTCCGAGGAACGAGCGCGCCCTAATCAGTGCCGAATCCACGTAGGAATTATCCTGTAAGCGGTATATGTCGGGGAGGGACTGCTTGTCCTTGTGCTGTCGCAGATAGGGCCGCCGTGAAACGCCGTTTTGGGGCGTGGCATCGATGATCCACACCGTGTCGCCAACACTTTCCACT
>Ga0310786_10004166_pt1 | contig 20265 bp, 31 predicted proteins | sample AusTroGonzalo_MG_FD_203881 | JGI IMG/M metagenome (GOLD analysis project Ga0310786, IMG submission 203881) | Bovine rumen microbial communities from tropical cattle in Woodstock, Queensland, Australia - Gonzalo_03 (v2) (version 2) | ecosystem: Host-associated > Mammals > Digestive system >... | reverse complement strand
TAATTGTGCTTCGTTTACCATGTTTGCTAAAATAATGAATCTTATATGACACATTTAGTAATACAATAGAAAAAAGAATCTGAGGGTGGATTCAGAGAAAGTGTAACATCAGCCTTTATCAAAAAGCTGTATGATTATGCTAATGATGCCAATCTTGTATATTAGTCTACAGATTTAAAAGGAGATTTATCAGTTGATAAAACATATTAGAAATATATAGATTATCTAACTACTAAATATTCAGGACTTGATATATAGGCTACATCAACATATATATACTTTGGCGACGATGCTGTTGAAAGTTATTGGGCTAATACAGCATATGGAGATGGCATAGGTATAACTTCTTCTTCTGCTGCTACTATTACATAGATAATTAATTCTCCATTTAACGGTAACACTAATATCGTGTCTTTAGATGGAATGTAGTATTTCATTGGAGCGACTACAATTACTGATAGTTTTGCAAGAGATGCTACAAACTTAGTATCGTTCTCATGTCCATAGAATCTATTAATATTGTCTGAATGTAATGCAGATGGATCTTATCATGGGGCGTTTAGAGGTTGTACATCTTTAACCAATGTTACATTAAATGAAGGTCTACAAAAAATAGCAAATAGAGCCTTTATGGGTTGTACATCAATACAGTCCATAGATATACCTAGTTCTGTAACACATTTATCATAGAATGAAACAACCAGTAGTAATAATTATGGAGCATTCGTAGGATGCACTTCATTAACAACCGTTACGGGTGGAGAAGGTATTGTTTGGATTGGATCTGGAGCATTTAGTGGTACAAACGTATCATCTTTTCCAGATTTTCAATTTAGTAATATACGAGGTATAGGAGATAATGCGTTCTGGGAACTTCCTATATCAATGGAAGTGAATTTACCTTCTTTAACGTATTTAGGACAAGGAGTATTTAAAGGTACTAATATAACTAAAGTAAAATGTTTAGGCAGTATTACAGAGATTAAGAGTAATGGATGGTGGTCACAGGGCTGTTTTGCGTTATGTCCTTATTTAACAGAGGTAGATTTATCTACTACTACGAATTTAACTACAATAGGATATGCTGTATTTTAGAGCGACCGTGCTTTAACAACAGTTACACTACCATCTAGTTTAACAACCATAGATGGAAGTGCGTTCTTTGGTTGTTCTGCATTACAATCTATAAATTTATCTGGCATAGAAACAATAGCTAGTAATGCTTTTAATGGATGTACTTCACTTACTTCTGTAGATTTATCTAATTGTACAACCATTGATAGTAGTGCTTTTAGTGGATGTACTAATTTACAAACAGTTAAATTAGGAAGTGATGTAACTACAATAGACTCAACTGCTTTCAATAATTGTTCGGCATTAACAACAATTCAAGTACCATCAGCAAAACTCTCTGATTATTAGACAGCATTTCCTACTTTTGCTAGTAAAATGGTTGGATATTAATCATTAAACTATAACAGAAGCCTAACTGTATAATTTGTATTTTTATTTAAATTAATATTTAACAATAATTAACTTTAGAAATATATAATAATAGATAAATTTATATTAGTAGATAGTTCTTTTATAATAATTAAAATTTTATTATTATGGCAAGACCTAAACCAACTCCTAAGAGACCAAATGCCTCTGGGACTAGAATTAGAACAAATGGAGGAAAAATCGGAAATAAAAAATCTTAAACATAAGAGTTATTTATTGTTATTGAAGTATTTACCTCATTTAATAGCAGTATTACTTATGGTTTATACTTTATTACAATTTATAGATGTAGACGCAATAATAATTGGATATATTATTAACTATATATTAATAGGATATATTTATATATGTTCTTTAATTTTTAAATTTTGTTATGTTCATAGACTTCCAATATATTATTATGTCATTAATGAATTAACAAGTGTAATTGATAATTATGTTATTCAAATTCCAGTTAGTGAAAAAGGTTTATTAGGAATTCACTTAACTTTTATTGGAATAATTATTTTACTTTACACCAAATATTATTTGAAATATGTTAGAAATAATAAAAAGTGCTTTAAAACAATTACTTAATGATATGGATTCTGGAAATTCTAGTATTTCTGAGTAGGAATAGCAAGAATTAATTAATTTATTTGAGAAAATAAATAAGAAAGAATTAAATAAAACGGAAACTGCTAATTATCTTGGAGTTTCTACAAGCACTATTAACAATTATATAAAAAGAGGATTACTTCCAGAAGGCACTAAGAAGTAGGGAGAAAGTAAAAAGGTTTGGTTAAAGTCAGATTTAGATAAATTTTTATTAAAATAAATTTTAGGCTATCAGTTGAAAAACTGGTAGCCTTTTTTATTGTCTTTTCACAAATATATAACGTAACTATCTGATAATCAGAGAGTTAAAAATTTCTTGTAAGAATTTCATTAAATATAGTAGCATAAATAAATTAGTTTTAGTTGCAACTAGATATTTCGTTTAAACTAAAATTAAAAAATTTATTTTATGTCTGAAACAAAAGTTTTTAGTGTTCCTGATGGAAACAATTCAATTGATCCTTCATTAATGTTAGCTTTATCTCAGAACGGAGGTTTTGGTAATGGTAACTGGATGTGGATGATGTTTATGTGGATATTATTCCCTTGGATTTTTGGAAATAATAACTTTGGCGGATTTGGTGGTAATGGTGCTGGAACTGGATTCTTAGCTAACCAATTAAACAATGATGCAGGTAGAGATTTACTTTTACAAGCTATTAATGGTAGAGCTGATGCTCTTGGACAACTTGCTAATATTCTTAATACTAGTGTAAGTCAAGTTCAAAATGGAGTTAATGCTATTCAATCAGCAGTTCAAACTGTTGGAGCATAGGTTGGACTTAGTGGACAACAAGTTATTAATTCTATCCAAGCAGGTAATGCTTCTCTTAGTCAGCAATTATGTAATTGTTGCTGTGAGAATAGATTAGCTATTGCTAATCAAACTAATGCTATTCAAAGTTAGATGGCTGCTAATCACGCTGCTAGTTAGTTACTTGCTTCCTAGAATCATGCTGCTGATTAGTTATAGAACGCTTAGATTGAAGCTGCTGATTAGTTAGCAGTATGTCAGTAGACTAATACTCTTACAAATCAAGCTGATAGAAATACCAATTCTATACTTAATGCAATTGCTGGATAGAATACACTTATTACTAAAGAATTCTGTGATCTCAAAGAAAGAGAATTGTAGAACAAGATTAACACTCAAGGTGATATAATTACTCAGTTAAGAAATCAAATCAGTAATGACAATCAAACTCTTGCTTTCAATAAAGCAATGTCTGCTTTAGATGATAAGATTGATGCTATTGCTGCTAGATAGCCTAATACTGTTCCCGTACAATGGCCTAACATAATTGCTGCTAATGCAACTCCTTATGTTGGTGCTAATTATTCAGGTTATAATGGATGGGGTAACGGTTTCGGCGGTGGTATTATATTTTAATTAATATGGATTATGGGAAATTGTTTTCAAATTTTAGGGACTAATGCAGGTGGTGTTCCATATATATTAACTACTAATACTACTGTAGGTACAGAGACTGTAGATATAGCGTTAGGATTTCGCAGAATATAGCCAGTAGGATATTTAACTATTGCTATTTCTGATGTTATTCCTGCAGATGCTACTGCAACTCTTCCTGTTACTTTAACAATGAATGGTACCACTAGGAATTTAACTCTTCCTAATGGTACTAATGTTACAGCTGCTGAATTATTAAATGTTAATACAATATTAATATTTAATGATAGAAAAAGAGGAGTTCTTAACTTAATGTCTAGAACTGTAATTTAATATGTTTTCAGCATTATCACAAGGAAGTTCTATCTATCTATTAGATAAAACTTCCTCTCCTAAATTTGTAATTGGAGAAATTGTTGGAGTGACACAACCTAAATATAGTTTTAATTAGGCTACTGTAGATTTAAAAGTAAAAATTGATGATTCTATTTAGGAATTTAATAATCTTCCGAGTATTAATAATATAGTAACTTATAATAATGGAAAAATTATTATAAGTGAAACTAAACAAGGTATTCAAAATGAAGTAGAAACCATTTTAACTAACAGTAAAAATATTCTTGACAATATCGATACATATAAACAAAATATCGAAGATTGTGAATATATTCTTAAATAGTTAAATCCATAGTTTGCTAGAGATAAAGAAAGAGATGATAGACTATAGAATCTTGAAAATAGATTTGATGGTGTAGAATCTAAATTGGATAAAATTTTTGAATTTATAAAGAAATGATAGTATTAGAAATTACCGAGGATAAATTTGGAAAAGCAATGAAAGCTGTTTCTAAGATTTATGAGCATGTAGATTGTTTACATGACTTATTTGAAGATATGGCAGAGAATTCAAATTACGGAGACCGTTACGGAAATAGAAAAGAATATGACGACGATGACAATATGTACGGCTCTCGCTATGGTATGCGCCGTAGTACTAGACGTTATTGATTATGAGACTAGATCTATATGACGATAGACCTTCTTCTATGAAACATTATTTAAAATATTATGGAGATCATTTTAATAAAAAATTATGTGAATTTGCTATTTCAAAAATGAACCATGATAAACAACCAGTTCAAAAAGAAAGAATAGACGAAATTCTTTAGAAATACGATATTAAATTAAAATATAATGAATTGTATGATTATATTTATGTTTATAATATGGGAAATAATGATTTTATGGGAAGTAGTATAACAGATGAAAGACATCTTGCTTTATATGTAAAAGATGTAATTGATGATAAAGATGGTTATAGCGGAATAGTATTCAATAGATGGTATGCTGATATGGTTTTTCAAGGAATCCCTATTGAATGGGAAGATATGTTATGATTTTTGATAAATTTTCAATTTATGACTGGAATATAACTGTATTATATGAAACTACTTGTTAGGATATTGATTATATAATTAGGATTTTAGAGGACATAAACTGTCCAAAATATTATATAAAAAGAGCCTTAAATAATTTAGAAGAATGTAAACTAAATTCTGGGCTAACATATTCAAATTTAGGATTAAAAAGTTCTATTATAATAGTTAATAAAACAAGTTCTTTTGCATAGTTAATAAATACTATATCACATGAATATTTTCATCTTATCTGCCATATTTCTAGAGCATTAAATATTGAAGATGAGGAAGAATTAGCTAATTTAAATGGAAATTTAAATATGCGTTCTTATAATATTGTTAGAAATTTATTAGAGAGTGAGTCTGAATAAGGCTCACTTTTTTTTTGATTATGTGTTTTATATTAGTATATTTTATTGAAATTTAAATAATTATAAAAAATTAATTTAAAAAATTAACAGATATGGAAGATTATTCAAATCTTGGAACACCTTATATTGATCAGTCGACTAAACATTGGATGATCGGATCACTTGATACAGGAATTGTAGCAGAGGGTAGAGATGGTGTTGATGGTAATGATGGTGTTAATGGATTGACACCTTATATTGATCCAACTACAAAACACTGGATAATTGGATCTTTAGATACAGGAATTACAGCAGAGGCTAGAGTTACTTCCTCTCCTGGACCTACTGGTTCACAGGGTCCAGCTGGTGGTCAGGGTTTAAGAGGAGAAAAAGGAGATAAAGGAGATAAGGGAGATACAGGTCCATAGGGTCCTAAAGGTGATACTGGTAATACTGGAAATACACCTAATTTAACATGTACTGCTTCTATACAAAATACATCAAGTATTCCATCTGTAACAGTAACACGTTCTGGAACAAATGATAATCCTATATTTAATTTTACATTCAATGGACTTAAAGGTGCTAATGGTAACGATGGATTAGATGGTACTAATGGTGTAATAGAATATAATGATTCAAGAATTACACAAATTCTCGAAAGAATAAGTAACATGATAGAATCAGAATCTTAGAGAATTAGTAATTTTATGGATCAATTAGATTCTAATGTATAGGATAAGGTAGAGCAATTGTTTAATGATGCTAACTGGTGGTAGGAAAATGCTCAATATGATAGAGTATCAACAGATCCAGGAAATAATTTTGGACAGTAGGATGTACAATCTTATCTATAGAGATTAGGCCTTTGGTATCAAAATGAAGATACTACACATGCTAAATGGTCATCTATAACATAGGATGTAGATAATATTAGAATAGCTGTTAATTAGCTCTCCGAAAACTATAATTCTCAATCAGGACAGATAGATTTTTAGGCTTTATCTGCAGAATTATATAATTACATCTAGGATAATATTTCTACGAGTGGTATTTAGTCAACTTGGGGAAGATTTACTTCTCTTGATGATGATGATATTAAAATGTTAGAATGGGTAGCTGCTGGAGTTGAGACTTAGGCTAGTGATAGAGAAGGTGTAGCTAGATTATTTGCAGCAGCTAATAACCTAAGTGAAAATGCGTATGCTGGATTAGAAGCAAGAATAAGAGAAGTCGAAGGACATTATGTATCTGAAACAGCACTTATAAATACAGTTAGAAGTGAATTAAGTACTGCATCAGCTGGATTTATTACATAGGTTGGACTAAATTCAGCATTATCTACATTTTTTAGTGAAACTGAAGAAGGTAGGGCTAGTATTTCAGCTGCTGTAGAAGATGGATTAAGAACAATTACTTTTGATGCAGATACTGTAAATATTGTTGATAGTAACTAGAATGTAGTTGCAGAAATAAATAATAGTGGTAGATGTTGGTTTAATAAAGGTCGTGTAAGAATACCAACATTTTCTTAGGGAATGGATGGTACACCTGTTCCAGATCCTAATGGAATATTAGTTTTTGAAACAGATACCTCTGATACTAGTAAAGGAAAGGCTTATTATTAGGGAATGGGATTTACTGTACAAACAAGATATGGATTTTTACGTTCTGCTTTTACTGGAAATGCTACATCAGCAACAACATCAATGATATCTTACTATATACCATCTGGTAATAGTTATAATTATGATTAGCAACTTACTTTTGCTTTAAATGCTAAAGATCAAACAACTAATGGTCCTAGAGCATAGTTACATGTTCCAGCTGCTTTATTAGATGTAAACAATAGTGATCATGGAACATTTGAAACAAATATGCTTATTAAAGCTCAGTATGGAATAGATGTTACTGGAAATATTACATATAGTGGATCTTGTACTAATTCATCAGATGAAAATGTAAAAGATATTATAAGTGATATAGAATTATCTGTAGAAGATATTGCACAAACAAGAGCAATAAATTATAAATTTAAATCGAAAGATGAAGAAGATAATGAAGGAAGAACAAAAAATATACATTCTGGTTCTATTGCTTAGGATTGGTAGAAGATTCTTCCTAATGTTGTTAGAGAAATAGATGACGAACAACATTTAGGATTAGATTACTCTTCAGCTGCATTAATATCTTCTATAATTGACGCTCGTGAAATTGTTAAACTTAAATAGGAAAATGTTGAATTAAAAGAGAGATTATCAACATTAGAGGATAAAATTAATGAATTAATAAATAGTAAATAATATGGAAATAGGAAATTCATCAGAATCTTTAACACTTAAAACTTCTGGTAAAATATTTTTATAGAGAGGTGATTAGTGGATAGATTTATTGGATAATGATGGGAACTTAAATATTAGAATAAAAAATATTCTAAATAGAGGTATTCCAAATGTTAATTCTAATAATGGATTTTATTACGACGAAGACAAAATTTATCTTGTTGCAGAGGGGCAAGTAATAAATTTAACACAAAAGAATCTTCCAGAAGGATCTATTATAATGTATAGAGGGAATACAGCTCCTGCTGGATGGTGGATATATGATGTTCCAACAGGATTAGAAGGTATAATTTATATTATAAATAAATCTGGAGTTATTCCTCCAAGTACAATAGTTGAAGTAGCAAGTGTATAGATAACTCCATCTACTTTTGAGATATAGTCTGGAGGAACATATTAGCTTAATGCTAACGTATAGCCTAATAATGCAACTGATAAGTCAGTTGTCTGGTCAGTAACAAGTGGTCCAGCAAGTATAAATAGCAGTTCTGGTTTACTTACTGCATAGAATGTTAATATAGATTCAACTGTAAGTGTTAAAGTAGTAACAAATAGTGGTGGTAAATTACATAGAATAACAGGAATTGTTAAAGCTCAACAAATTGTAGATAGTTTATCATTAAGTAGAGAAGATATTACAGTAGGATATAACGAAGGACATACTACTGTGACAATAACTTCTTCAGGTACATGGACAGCTGGTGTAGAATCTAATTGGTGTAGTGTATATAAATTAAATAATCAAACGTTATCAATTAATTTTTATAATAATAATTAGAATACCAGTAGAACAGCAGTTATTTCTGTAAGATGTGGGAGTGTTAGAAAAATAATAAATTTTTATCAAGAAGCAAAACCAATTATCAATGTAACTGGAATAAGTATAAGTCCTACAAGATTCGAAATAGATCCTGGTACATCTATAACATTTGTAGCTGAAATTACTCCATCTGATGCTACTTATAGATCTGTAATATGGTCATTAGAAGGAAACGGAGCTTCGTATGTTAGTAAATCTGAATCTGGATTATAGTGTACTATTACAGCATATACTGGTATACCATCTTAGTCATCTCTTAATGTAATTGTTAAAACTGCAGATGATACTTATTCAGCAACAGCATTGGGTATAATTACTTCCGATTGGGAAGAATTACCTAATACTATTGTTGTTGGAGGTATAACATATTATAAAGAACAACAACAAAATCCTGGTGGAAACTATGAATTAAGAACAACAACATATGAAGGTGTAACTTATTATGCTTGGGTTGATACTTCGTCTAATAGTGATTTATTATATACTGTAGGATTGATTTCTGATATACATTATTGTATTACCACAAGTAATAGTACAAAGAAAGTAACATGTGTTGATAATAATGGTAATCTTCCATATGAATCAGGATATGATAGTTTATTTAGAAAAGACTTATAGCACTTAAAAAGTGTATTTAACAATGTTGATTTTGTAGCTTCTACAGGTGATATTGCTACATATGATATAAACGATTTTGTAGAATTTACATTAGATTATAAATCAAATGGATATAATAAACCATTTTATTGTTCAATGGGTAATCATGATCATGAAGCTACATATGCTATTGCTAATTGGTATAATTGGGGATAGGGTAGTAATGATGTTGATGGATCTAGATGGAATTCAATAACATATAATGGAACAACTTATAATTGTCCTGGAAGCTTAACTGGAAGTGTAAACTATTTTTCAGTTGGATCTAAATCTTATTATATAACAAAAAATAATGGAGATGATATTTTTATATTTTTATCTACAAATTATGGTAGTAATGGTAATGATGGATTAAAATAGACTCATCCTCATAATTATTTGACTTCTAGTTAGGTTACTGCTTTAAAAGCTTTATGTACTAATTATACTTTTCCAGAAGCTAGTGAATCTAACCTTAACTTCTAGTATTATAAGTATGAAGATTTACTAAAGTTAGAAGAATTAATAAGAACAAATTAGTCAAAAAGAATATTTGTATTTTCACATTATTTCTTCCCACACAAAGCTGGAGGTGGAAATAATTATGAACCAGGATCTTCAACAGAATTGATGGGTATTACGTTCCATTTCTTAAATTGGTTAAATAATACATATCCAAAAACTATTTGGTTTAGTGGACATTCACATAAATCTTGGAAAAATTCAACTTTAAAAGGAATACATTGGACTAATACAAACTATAATTATATAGCTCCAGAAAGCAGTAGTGATAATTCTGTTACTTATAATAATAATAGTTATTATTATGTAGTTAATAGTGGACGTAAATTATATAATAGAAAATATGGTTCCAATGGAAATAGTGCATGGAATATTCATTTACCAAGTATGTCAAGGCCTGGAGGACAAAGTGGTCCTGAAACTTGTGAGGCCGCTATTATGAGAGTATACTCTGATAAGGTTGAAATAGAAAAACTTGGATATAGTACATCTAATAATGGAACTAGTTATACAGAATATTCTGATAATGATCTTAATAATGATAGAGTATTAACTATTAATACTAACACAGGACAACGTATAGGAACTGATAATGATCATGGACCTGAAATAGATAGTGGAGGTAGTGGAAATTATATAAGGTTTACTCTTACAAATAATTCTGGAGTTGATGCATATTTCTCTGATAAATTGTAGATAGCTGTAATAAATACAAATACTAATGAATCTGAATGGATGCCATTATTTACAGGTCCGTTTACAAATCGTAAAACTTCTGATAATATGCCAGTATGGTTAAAAAATACTCATGTGATTGGAAATGGTTAGTCTATAACATTAGAATATACTTAGTTTGATAAATATAATTATGATGACATAACAGGAGATCATGTTATATTACCATTAAGTACTTATACAAGTGGAAATTACTAGTTTAAGAGTTCTGATGATGATTAGTATAATACTGCTATTAAATTTGCAACTGCTATAACTGAATCAGGAAATGGAGCAGATTATGATGGAAAATCTAGTATAAATAATATATTTTATATTACTCCTATATCTGGAACAGTTGAAATAAATACTACATATAATCTTGTCATTACATAGGGAGCTTCTTATAGTGAATATTATAATAGTATATTACCCTTAGAGGAAAATTCTACTCCTACACCTGTAGACTCTGTTAATTATGGAGTTAGTGATGATACATGGACATATACCAAAGTTAAAGGATTAACGGAAAGTGGAAATAAAAAAATAAATTCTCATATAAGACTTTACTTTACTGACGGAAGTTATGTAGATTCTTATAGAACTGGATCTAATTCAGATTATAATGATATATTTAATGCATTTGGTCCACCAAATCATGGAAATGAATACGCTTTTGATAGATAGTTAGTATTTGCTAGTACATTTGTACAAAGTGGTACTGTTATAAACGGTATTCCAGAAAATGTACGTTATTTAATGCCTTCTGGTAATGCTGCTGCAGTTTGTTCTTCATATAATATTACTTCTAATTATAGCTTAAATTTATATAATACTAAATCAGGTACTTGTGCAAGTTTAAATGATTATGAGGTAATTAAGAATAATTTTGAACATATTAGAGATAACTATTGGAGAAAGAAAAAACTTTCTAGAGAGTATGGCGGTGCAAGAGTTTATTATTATGATGGTAATGGGAACGAATAGTATTATTCTGGAACTTTAATATCAGCTCATAGATTTAATAATGATTTAGACAGAGAAGATATATCAGAAAATTTACTTGATACATATAGTAATACGTATCTAAATGGATATGGAAATACATACGGAGCAGAAGATTTAAGATCTGGAGTAATATATACTATTCAAATCTAATAATATCTTTAAATAATAGAGAAAAGGTTAAGTTTTTTAACCTTTTCTCATTTAAAAAAAATATAATTATGGAGTACGGAGATTTATTACAAGATTTATATATTAGACATAATAACACTTTAAATATATAGATAGGAAATGGTACTTAGAAGCAATTTTTTAATAATAATGGTAATTTAAACAGTAAAATTAAAAGTATAGTTAAAAGTAATACTCCTTCTAGTTCTTCGAATTCTGGTTTTTATTATGACGGACAAAACTTCTATATAAACGATGATGGTAATGTTATAAATGTAACTGAGAAACAATTTAATTTACCTGAAGGATCGGTTATAATGTATTCTGGATAGAGTGCTCCAAGTAATTGGAATAATTATAATAATATTTAGAGTGAAATTAATGATGTAATATATATTACAAATGGTAATTAAATAAAATTTATTGTAATTTGTAAAAATTTTGATTTTCACAAATTTATTATAAATTTAGTTAAAATTAACTTTTTAAATTAAAAATTATGGCAATAGGAATTGATGATTTGTATGATGAAGAAGATGATGTAATTGAATTACATGATCGAGTTGTTAATTAGGAAACTTAGGTAGAAGAACCTCCTGTTCAGCAGACTCAAAACGAGGAAACTGATATTCTTGAAGATTTTTTAAGAAGTAGGGGTATTGATGATCCAAGTAAGATTAGATTTGAAGATGAAAATGGAAATATTGAGGAAAGAGATTGGAATACTTTATCCAAGGAGGAGTAGTTCAACATTTTGAATACTCCCCTCTCTTCTTCTAAAGAAGAAGTTGATTATTCAGATAGTCTAACTAATGAAGAGATTGAATTAGTTAATTAGATTAGATAGAGTAATTTAAGTCCTTTTGAATATTTAGAATAGATAAAAGGTTAGCCAAGTGAACCTCAATATAAAATAGATGATCTATCTGACGACGAAATATATTTATTAGATTTAGAAGATAGAGTCGGAGAATTATCTGATGACGAAGCTGCTTAGGCTTTGGCTATTGCTAAACAAAATGAGCAACTATTTTCAAAACAAGTAGAAGGAATTCGTAAAGAATATAAAGAGAGAGAAGAAAACTAGGCTATAATGGAAGAAGCCTAGAAAGAACAAGAAGAACAAGAAGTTTATGCTAAATTTCAGAATTCTGTTATTGATTCAATTAAAGATTTTAATAATATAGGGAGTTTTGATTTAAATTTTGATGAAAATGATAGAAATGAATTAGCACAATTTATGTTAGAAAAAGATGAAACTGGAAATAATTATTTATGGCAAGCCTTACAAGAACCAGAAACCTTAGTAAAAGCAGCATGGTTTATTCTTAATGGTGAAGAGGCTTTTGAAAGTATTTCCGATTATTTTACAAGTTAGATAAAATAGGTCGCACAAGATCAATATAAGAAGGGTTTAGAAGATGGAAAGAAAAATAATGTAAATCCTTCTACTAAATCAACAGTTATAATTAATACTAATAAGAACAGTCGTCGATCTTATAATAGCATAGAAGACTTGGACGACGACGATTAAAATATTTAATGAAATATGAGAATTGCTAGTTTTGTTTCTAACATTCCCACTATGGATGATACTCGCACGTATGAGGACTTTTACAAGTACTTAGGTGATAAGCCAACTAGACTTGGTGTTGTAAGTAGAATGTATCCTAATAATACAGCTACTTTTATTACTGAATCTTTAAAGAATATTTTCCATTTAAGTAAGGGAAGTAACAACAGATATCAATCTGTCAACTCTTTGATGTATGAGTGGGAGATTGAAACAAATTATATTAAGAGAATTGAATTTGCAGCTATACCAGAAGGTGACGGTGCTGGTGGTACAGAGATTGTAATGGCATTTAGAGAAAGATATTATGCTAAATTTGATACATTTAAAATTGAAGATAGTGGTCAAACATGTTTCTGTTTAACTAATCCTATAAGAAAAGGAGATAACTGGTGGGAACAAACAGTAAGATTAGTTGATAATAATTATGATTCAGTACTTGACTTAAGTGCTTGTCAACCTGGAATGAAAACACGTTGGATCTCTAACTACATGCCTGAATTACATGATGAAGGTCATGTAAAATGGCAATCTAATGTAGAAAGACATCGTGGTTATCTATCTACACACAGAAATGATATTTCTTATTCAGCTCTTTATGCAGCATATGAAGACAGATTTATTAAGATTGCTGATGATAAGGACGGTAATAAGAAAGAAACTATCTATAGAATGGATAAAGCAGAAAAGACTTTATTAGAAAACTTCTTAACCGCTAGAAATCAAGCCTTAATGTTTGGTAAGAGTAACATTGATGCTAATGGCAAACCTACAATCGTTAATCCTGAAGATAATAGACCTATCTATATGTCTGATGGTATGATTCCACAATGTGAAGCATTCTGTAATAAGTATGTTTATAATAAACTTTCTATTGCAACATTACAAACAGTTCTTGGAATGTTAAATGAAAAAGCTGACAATGAAACTGGAAATCATTACTTATTTGTGGTAAATACTAAACTTTGGCAAGATCTTTATAGAGTACTTGGCGATTATCTAGCACAATTCCATACTGATGGTAACTATCTATGGTCTATGAAAGCTAATGGATATGTATCAGTAGGAGCTGAAGGATTTGATTCTTTCAATTATGCAGGTAATACTATTACTTTCAAAGTTGATAGAGCAATGACTCAAGAATATGGAAGTGCTAAGGGATACGGTTTAGCAATCGATTTAACTGGTTATTCAACATCTGCACAACCTCCTGTTGCAATGTTCTCATTAAAGGGAGCAGATATGGTAAGCAATAAGTATATAGGTGTAGGTGGTCTTGATGGTGTAAGTTCTGGTGAAGTTGCAAGTCCAGTTGCTGGTTCTAAGAGAATACTTTGGGGTTATTCAAGCATAGCTGTATTTAACCCATATAAGTCTGCAATACTTAGAGAGATTTAATTTTAACTAAAAAAGATTAAGTTAGAAGATAATATTGGAATAGTTACCTCTTAATAGAGGCCTATTCCAATACATTTTATGTAATAGGAATTAATATGGCAAATAAGAAAGAAGAAATTAATATTTCAAATAAGATAGTTCTTAGGAATGTAAGAGGAAAAGTAAATGTAATAAAAATTGAACCTTGTAAAGATCCTAAAACAGGAAACTATCCAGATTGTGTAAAAAAGATTAATTCTAGCGGAGATATGATTCTTTCCGAAAAAGAATTAAGTGATCCACTAAGACCTTATTTTATAAGAGAAGATTAGATTTTTGATATTGTTGATGGAACTACTTTTGATTTAGATAACGTACAAGATAGATTTATTTGGGAAGCTATTAAAAATTGTCCACTAATTGCACCAGATATGTATGCTAAGGATGAAAATGGAAATTCTCTAATAAATGGAAATGCAAATCGTTACGGTGTAGCAGAACTATACATAGAAAGACCAGGTGTTGAAGCACAGAGAAGAATTTCTAGAAAGAAATTAAAGCATGATGCTGAAACCTACATATATACAGACGAAAGAGGTTCTGAAGGAAGAGTTCTAAAGGCAAAACTTCTTGGACATAAGATGGATCATATGCCCGATGCTGATGTAACTGACTATTTACTACAGGTAGCAGAAAAAGATCCAGAAAAGATTATTGGTCTTTATACTGGAGGAGATACAGCAGTAAGATTGTTATTTATAGAAGCTAGAGATAAGCATATAATTAATTACAAAAATAAGCTGTATATTTATGCAGATAATGTGGTATTAGGAGCTACTGATGAAGCTGCCATATTATATCTGAAAGATCCTAGAAATGCTAATGTATATAAACTCATTAAGCAAGATACTTTCCCTGAATTAATAGAAAATGATAAATCTAAAAAAGACAATTAATTCAGGAGTGTTAGTAAAAAATATTAACTAACGTGACTTCAAGAGAATTATACGAAGGCGTATTAATTGAGCTTAATAAAGAAAATGCTCCTAACATATTGTTAGAAGACTTTAATTATTTTGCTAATAAAGCTGTAAATAATTATATTAATAAAAGATATAATATTTATGATATTAATTAGCAAACTACTGATGATTTGAGAGTACTTAAAGCTACTGCATTATTATAGCCATATCAAGTTACAGCATATAATGATTTTACTGTAGCTGGTTCAGATAAAATGGCTACATATGAAGTAATATTACCTTCTGATTATCTTCATATTCTTAATTGTATTTGTATTTATAATGTTAGACAACAATATAAATGCTATAATAAAGGAGATACTTGGAGAGCTTCAGCAAGAAGATTAACTGCTGATATGTATTCTTAGGTACTTGATAATTTCTGGAATAAACCAACTTATAGAAAACCTTATTATTATATTCATAATGTAAATACTATAGAAAGCGGATAGTATTATACTAATCCAACAATTCCAACTAATCTATAGACTGATCCAAGTTTATCAGAATCTGATAATAGAGATGGATCATTAAATGACGCAAATTCTGGATATCTTATTGCAAATGATGCCTCTCCTGCAAAAACCATTAAAATAAATGGTAATACAGATATATCAAATGTAGAGAGAGCAGCCGGAGTTCGTTATGGAAATGTTTCTACAGTTAGATGTGAAATACGTTATGGTACTGATAATTCTATATTTGAATTAAAGTCAGTTTATATTGATTATATCAAAGCTCCTCAATAGATACGTCTTACACAGCAACAAATTGACAGAACTAATGATACTTCACAAGTATTAGAGTATCCTGATTATGTATGTCAAGAGATTATAAATGAGTTGGTACATCTTATCATGGAGAATTCAAGTGATCCAAGACTTCAAACACATCCAGTAGTTACTTAGTCTATTGCAAACCCAGCTCAACAATAGACAGAACCAGTGGCACAATAGCCATAACAATAAAATTTTAATTAATTATGTTTAATTTTACAACACAAACAGTTTTTAATTCAGTAGTTTTAGCTACAGAAACTTAGGTTAGAAACCATACTGCTCCAGCAGGTTATAATGTTATAACTAGTACAGGATCAAATGGACCAGAACTTAGAATTGGAAATACAAGATTCAATCAAGCAAACGTATTAGATATATAGATTAAGAAACATACAGTAGAAAATTTAGCAAGTGTATCATTTGATCTTTCAGATTTACAAACATCATCTACAGTTGATGATGGTAACGGAGGAACAACTACTGTAACTGAATTTATTCCAGGAAATTATAGAATAGTTCTTAACATAGGACTTTCAATGAATTCTTAGGATTCTTTCTATGCTAATCCTTTTGTATATAAAGGAAAACCATTCTTTATTGAATTCCCAATTAAATCTGCATCAGAAAGTGCTACAACTGTTGGAGATAGAATTGTTAATATTGCAAACAAATATATGCTATTTACAGCACAAGAAAAAATTCTTAATGTAACAAATACATCAGGTGAAGTAAAATTCGAAGGAACAAACGGATATCAACAAATTACAAAGGCCGTTCTTCAAAAGTATGAAGAAAATGCTAAAACATTTGATTGCTGCACATATATAGGTGATTTTGTAGATAAAATTATAGGTGTTCCAGTTACATGGACAACAAATTCTTCTGGTGTTGTTACAACAGATAATAAAACTATTGATGGAAATTCTGCAAGAGCTCTTGCTAGTAATGAAACTCCAATCGCTCCAGGTATCGAAGCATTTGGTGATTATAACTGGATGATTCATAATCTTAGACTTCCAACATTAGCAAACACATATTTCTGGTCTGCTAATAAGTCTGAAATGCCTGTAGTTGGAGGAAATTATACTCAATTCATTGTTAGAATGAAAGCAGATAGAGATGGTGTTGCAGGACAAGTTGTTGGACAAAGAGCTACTTCTGTTACTACACATGTATTATATGTATTAGATCAAGGTAGTAATGTTTCTACAATAACAACTAAACTTACTGCATTAGCTACACCTGATACAGACGCTGATACAGTATTAGTTGATCCATTTAGAGACTTAAATGATTAATTATAAAACTAGGCCAGACCTTAAACAGGGGTCTAGTCTAGTTTTTTTGTTATTATATGATTTGGAATTCAACAAGAAAATTAGCAGATGCAATATTTAATGATATTTAGTCAGGATTACGTGGATATCATTAGAATGTTTCTATTTCTAAAGAATAGTTAGAAGAAGAAATTGTACAAATGCGTTTGTTAATTATTAAAGAATATATGATGTAGGGAATACTTCCTATTCAAGACTTATTAATGTCAATTAATTGTATTCCTGTAGATTGTGATGACTTAAGTAAATGTAGATGTAATTCTTCTAATTGCGGAGGTGATCCTACAGCTCATTTTTAGATTCCTTAGTTATTATTTGATTATGGATTAAAAAAGGCTATTTATTACTTAGGATCTGTTGATAAACAACATCCTTTCTTGATTTATACAAAACCATTTAATATTCTTTCAACAATTCAAAAATATAGAAAAAGAGGAAAAAATAAACCATGGGTTTATGTTGATGTTACTCCAAATAAAGACGGATTATTGGATTGTTATATTTTTAATGCTCCTTTAATTAAACAAGTTTCTATAATGGCTATTTTTAAAGATTTAAGATAGTTGGAAGATTTTTAGTGCGATTGTGAAGGAGAATTATTAGAAGATATATAGACTCACATGGACGATAATCTTAATTTTTTAGATACTGTTATAAAGGAACGCCTAACAAAATAGAAAATTTACTACTATAGACAAATGGCTGCTCCTTTACTTCCTAATGATTAGAGACCTGCTTCATAATGAATAATTTCCATTATATTAGTGTACTTTTAGATATGCTCTATAATATAGAACTTGAAGATTAGGATATGGAGGAACTTGGTCTTTTAGGTTGGAATTTAATAGGAAATAAAAATACAAAATTATATAGAGCAAGATTATGTATAGATCCAACAGATAATTCTATTACTCTTCCATGTAATGCTATAGAAGATGGAAGTTGTGTTGAATTAGTAACAGCATCATGGGAAGATTGGGAAAGAACTACCAACAAAAATTTTAATGGAGATTTAAATACAGCTTTTGTAGAAACATGTATAGAATCTGAAAAAATATATTAGAGTCCGTGGTATCTTCCTGGAAAAATTCTTAAATATGAGTAGGTTAAAGATAAATTATATTTTACTCATAACTATGGAACAGTAAATGTTCTTTATAAAGGAATATTAGCAGATGAAGAAGGTCTTCCTTAGCTTACAGATAAAGAAGCTATTGCAATAGCTACTTATATAGCATACATTCTAAAGTTTAAAGAATCTTTAGTTACAAATAATCAAAATATTGCTAATCAAGCAATGCTGATTAAAAATTAGTGGTTATAGCAATGTGACTAGGCAAGAATTACTTATCTTAATTAGAACGATTTTAATAATATATTAGATGTAAGTCATTCTTGGGGACGTCATGTATATGGAAAAGGAAGTAAAATGCTTAAATAATATGAAACATTTTGCTATTGGATGGGCTTGTAATTTAAATGATATTTTTGTAAGGTTTCCATATGAAAAATACAAATCTTTGATTAAAAACTTTAAAACTAAACAACTTAGAAGACAGAAAGTAAAGCAAGTCTTTAGAGAAGGTGTTTAGTAGGTTCTTGAAGATATTATTGAAAATAATATAACATATAAAATTTAGGGAGTAGGATATCAAGGAGGAGAAATTCATATGGAACCTATTACAGGCTCAGAATTTGAAAAAGTTAGACAAAAAGGAAAGTTTAAAGATATTGATTTTTTAGAATCTTTCTTTACAGGATATTAGATGTATTTATATATTCACGGAAAAAGAGATAATTTTTTACATCGAAGGAAATTTCCTATTTATGTAAATACATTTTTAAGAGATAAACTTACAGAATATACAAATCAAGGGAAGGTATATTGTTAAATGAAAATAAAAAATGTTAATGATTATGTAGATTCGGTTCATGCAAAATTTCCAGAATTAACTAGAGATGAAGTAAAAAGAATTTTAGTTTATGGGTGGAAAATGATAATTTAGTATGTAAGTGCTGGTAATGATGTTTCAATAATTACTAACAAAGAATTTATGTTTATTGGAATGATTCCAAAAGGAGCGTTACATACATTTAAAACATACTGTTATAAATTGTCCAAAAGAATATAGTATATGTTTAAGAGGACAAATTCTAAATGGGACGGATATTATTATTTTACAAGAAGTGAACCACAATATAAAGAATATCTATCTCAATCTAAAAAACAATATAAAGTTTTTAAAGATGTATATCTTTTTAAACTTCTCGAAGAATTGAAAATTAAGAATCCATGTTCTCCTTATATTTTTAGATTAAAGGAAGATAAAACAAAATGGATGTCGAAATATTATAAAGAAATTAAAACAAAAAATTCCGAACTTATAATAGTTCGAGATGCTTTAACAATGAATGATATAATGACTTCATATAATAAATTTAAATATATACAACAATAATATGGAACAAGCGGTCAATTAGTTTAACAAAGGTCTTTAGACTGATACACATCCATTAGTTCAAGGTAATGATACACTCTCCGATGCTTTGAATGCCACTTTTGTTACGATGAATGGTAATGAAGTCGTTTTACAAAATGATATGGGTAATAGGAGAGTAGATAATGCATTTCTTCCTCCAGGATATGAACCTGTTGGAATAAAAGAATATGGAGGAGTAATATATGTTGCA
>Ga0310786_10004164_pt1 | contig 20267 bp, 18 predicted proteins | sample AusTroGonzalo_MG_FD_203881 | JGI IMG/M metagenome (GOLD analysis project Ga0310786, IMG submission 203881) | Bovine rumen microbial communities from tropical cattle in Woodstock, Queensland, Australia - Gonzalo_03 (v2) (version 2) | ecosystem: Host-associated > Mammals > Digestive system >... | reverse complement strand
AATTCATCAATGACGCCGTGCTCGAGGACCTGGTCAGCCGTGCCGTCGAGGGTATGGACGCCCGCTTCGAGGCGCGCCGGCCCAAGGGCGGCCAGATGAGCGTCGTGATGGGCGCCGGCGCCTCCGGCATCCTGCTCCACGAAGCAATGGGCCATGCCTTCGAGGCCGACTTCAACCGCAAGGGGCAGTCCATCTTCAGCGACCGCATGGGAGAGCGCATCTGCCGTCCGGGCATCAACATCCTGGACGACGCCACGGTACCCGCCAGCCGCGGCGCCTGCAACTACGACGACGAGGGCGTGCCCGGCCAGAAGACCTACATGGTCACGGACGGCGTCCTGACCTCCTACCTCCACGACCGCATCAGCGCAGGCTTCTACGGCGTGGCCCCGACGGGCAACGGCCGGCGGGAGTCCTTCCGCTACAACCCGATTCCGCGTATGCGCGCAACCTACATGGAGAGCGGTCCCGACGGGACCCGGGATGACCTGATCACGTCCGTGAAACGCGGCATCTACGTGGACCAGTTCGCGAACGGACAGGTCAAGATCGGCGAGGGGGATTTCACCTTCTTCGTCAAGAGCGGCTTCCTCATCGAGGGCGGCCATCTGACGATGCCCGTCAAGGACATCAACATCATCGGCAACGGGCCGCAGGCCCTCGCCGACATCCAGGCGGTCGCGGGCGATCTGCGGATCGACGAGGGCACCTGGACCTGCGGGAAGGAGCAAAGCGTAGCCGTGTCCTGCGGCATTCCTTCCGTATTGATTGGAAATTTAACGGTCGGAGGAGAGTAAGATGATTACAGACAAGGAGTTGGACTTCGTCCGAAAGGCACTTGACTTGGCCACGCGCGCCGGCGCCCAGCACGCCCGGGCGACACTGTCGCTCAGCGAGGAGGACCTCGTGGCGACGCTCGACGGCGAGGTGGACCGCGTCACGCACTGCGCCGACCGTTCGCTGTCGCTGGGCCTCTTCGTGGACGGGCGCTACGGCAGTTATTCGACCAACAAACTCGACGCGGCCTCGCTCGAGGGCTTCATCGCCCGGGCCGTGGCCGCCACCCGGATGGTCGCGCCGGATCCGCTTCGCGTCCTGCCCGATCCCGCCCGCTGCAGCCACGACGCCCTCACCGGCAACGAGCTCGGTCTCGTCGATCCTGCCCGCGAAAAGGTTTCACCCTCCGACCGGCAGAACAGTGCCTTATCCGCCTCTGTTTTGGCGTCGCGCGGGGGAAGCTCGCCCCGACAAAACTTCGCTTCGCTCATCCCCCCCACTGCAGAGCAGCGGGTCCCCCCCGTTCACGAGGCCACGGGCGGCCACGGTTTTGCTGGTGCGACTTCCCCCGACGCTCCGCATAAAGCTGAGTATCAGATTATTTCCGAGGAAGGAGAGTATTCCGACAGCATCTACGAGACGGTCTTGATGGACACGAACGGGGTGTGCTGCAGACATAGCGAGACATCGTTCGACTATGGGGTGGAGATTACGATCGAGTGCGAGGGAGAGAAGTACAGCGGCTACTGGTGGGACGCCTCCTCGCGCCTCGCGGAGCTGGACGCCCCCGCCTGCGGCCGCCGGGCGCTCGGACGTGCCGTCGGCCAGATCGGCTCCGAGCCCGCCCCCAGCGGCCGCTACACCGCCGTCATCGACGCGGAGATGGCCTCCAAGGTCGTCTCCCCGATTCTCCGCGCCCTGAGCGGCTACGCCATCCAGCAGAACAACTCCTTCCTGATGGACAGCCTCGGGCGGAAGGTATTTCCCGAAGGGGTCAACATCCTGGACGTCCCCCGCATCCCCGGGCAGACCTGCTCGAAATATTTTGACTCAGAAGGTGTTGCAACCGTCGAAGCCCCTATTGTCGAGGGCGGCGTCGTGAAGCAATACTTCATCAATACCTACATGGCCGGGAAGCTCCAGATGGCCCCGACCGTCGAAGACGCCACGCGCCCCAAGGTTCTGCCCTGGCCCTGCCCCGGTCTGGACCGCGACGAGATCCTTCGCCGCTGCGGCCGCGGCATCCTGGTCACCGACTTCAACGGAGGCAACAGCAACCCCGTGACCGGCGACTTTTCCTACGGCATCGAAGGCTACCTCTTCGAGGACGGCAAGATGGTGCGCCCCGTAAGCGGCATGCTGATGACCGGCAACTTCCTCACGCTGTGGTCACGCCTGCTCGCCGCCGGCGACGACGCGCGCCCCTGCCAGAGCAAACTCGTCCCGACCCTCGCCTTCGCGGAAGTCGATTTCAGTGGATAAACAACAAACAGCAATAGAAAAAGAGATGAAAGTAGAGAACAACAAAGTCGTGGCCGTGAGCTACGCACTCGAAGTAGAAGGTAAAATCGCGGATCAGTCCGCCCCCGGCAACCCCCTGGAGTACATCCACGGCACCGGCATGCTCCTTCCCAAGTTTGAAGGGGCCCTGGAGGGCAAAGAGCCGGGCGATGGCTTCGACTTCGTCCTGAGCCCCGAAGACGGCTACGGCATCTATGACCCCAAATACCTCATTGACCTCCCCAAGACGGCCTTCGCCATTGACGGACAGGTGCGTGATGACCTGCTGGTCGTCGGCCGCACCATCCCGATGCTGAACCAGGCCGGTCAGGTGGTCCAGGGCACCGTCAACAAGGTAACCGACACCACCGTGACCATGGACTTCAACCATCCGATGGCCGGCAAGACCCTGCACTTCACCGGTAAGGTAGAGAGCGTGCGCAGCGCTACGGACAAGGAGCTGACCGAGGGTCTGCACGGCGAATACCTCCCGCAGGAGGAAGGCTGCGGCGGCTGCGGCGGCGGTTGCCACAAGGAAGACGGCGAATGCTGCGGCAAAGGCAAGGGCGAAGGCAACTGCGGCTGCGGCAAAGAAGGCTGCGACTGCAAATAAACCAGGAAGATGCGCACAGCCGTCGTTATCCTCAACTGGAACACCCGGGACTACTTGGAGCGTTTCCTGCCTACCCTGCTGGACAGCCTGCAAGGGCTGGATGCCGGCGTCATCGTCGCTGACAATGCCAGCACGGACGGCTCGCGAGAGCTGCTCGCCGAGCGTTTCCCGCAGGTGCAGACCATCCTGCTCGACAAGAACTACGGTTTCACCGGCGGCTACAACCGCGCTTTTGCCGAAATTCTGGATTCGCCGGTCAAGCCGGCGAATGACGAAAACGGAGAAGGCAAGCCGGAATATTTGGTCCTGATGAATTCCGACATCGAGGTGCCGAAGGGGTGGTTGGAGCCGCTCGTTGCCTGGATGGACAGGTACTCGTACTTCGCCGCCTGTGGCCCCAAGCTCCATGCGCTGGAGCCCGATGGCGACGGCTTCCGCCGCACGGAGCGCTTCGATTATGCCGGCGCCGCCGGCGGTCTGCTCGACCGCTACGGTTTCCCCTTCTGCCGCGGCCGTGTGCTGGGGCGCACGGCTCTCGACGAAGGACAATACTACCTGCCGAAAAGCGTCCTCTGGGTATCCGGCGCCTGCATGCTGGTCCGCGCCAGCGCCTGGCGTGAGTTGGGAGGGCTGGACGAGCGCTTCTTCGCGCACATGGAGGAGATCGACTGGTGCTGGCGAGCCTGGATTGCCGGATGGAGCGTAGGTGTAGTGCCGCAGAGCTGCGTGTACCACCTCGGCGGCGGGACCCTCGCGCCCGCTTCCCCCCTCAAACTGAAACTCAACTTCCGCAACGGACTGCTCATGTTGGAGAACAACCTGCCCGAGACCATCGGGTCGCGGCAGGCGCGCTGGCGCATCCGCATGCGCAAGATTTTGGATTGTTGCGCAGCTATCGTATATTTGTTGTCCGGGAAAGTGGCATACGCCCGGGCCGTCCGGGACGCGCACCGCGAATACCGGCAGCTCCGCACACCAGACACAAAATACACTCCTGGTATGCCCGAGGACGTCAGACCGGTCGGACTGCTGAATATGTGCATCCTGGTCCAGGCCGCGCTGCGGGGGAAGAAGGTATTTAATTATGTGAGTCGCTATGAAAGTGGTTATTGAGGGAGCCGGTGAGGTTGGTTCCCATCTCGCGAAAATGCTTCGCGCCGAGGCGAACGAAGTCACGGTGATCGACGACAACGCCGAGCGCATTGCCGCCTTGACGTCTTATGCCGATGTAGAGACCGTCCTGGGCAACCCCTCTTCGATCGAAATCCTGCGCGCCGCGAACGTGGAGAAAGCAGACCTGTTCATCGCCGTCTATCCGCTGTCTGCCCAGGAGATCAACATCGTGGGCGCCCTGCTCGCCAAGCAGCTCGGCGCCGCCAAGGTGATCGCCCGCGTCAACGACGAGGACTATCTGAACGCAGAGAACAAACTCATATTCAAGGAATTGGGCATCGAGCTCATGTTCTACCCCGAGAAGAGCGCCGCCGACGAAATCGTGGCTTTCCTCAAGCACAACTCCACCGCCGAGACGATGGACTTCGCCCGCGGACGCCTCCAGATTGCCGTTTTCAAGCTCACCGAAGACTCCCCCATCCTGGACCTCAAGCTGCTTGAGTTCATCAAGGATACCACCACCGAAGAGCTGCAGCAATTCCGCGTCATCGCCATCTCGCGCGACGAGAAAACCATCATTCCGAAGCTGGACACGAAATTCCTATTCGGCGATCTCGTCTTCACGATCACCACACGCGAAGGCGTGGAAGCGCTCTACCGCCACTTCGGCAAGACCAACCTCTCCATCAACAGCGCCTTCATCCTCGGCGGCGGCCCCATCGGCGAGATGCTCGCTCGGTCGCTGACCCGTATCGGCCTTAAGGTCAAGCTGGTAGAAGGCGACAAGGACCGCTGCATCGAGCTGTCGGAGAAGCTACCGGAGACCGTACGCATCGTCCACGGCGACGGCCGCAATTCAGATTTCCTCTACGAGGAAGGGATCCAGGAATACGATTCTTTCATCGCCCTGACGGGCAACGACGAGAGCAACGTCCTCTCCTGCGTGGTCGCCAAGAAGTTCGGCGTGCCGCGCACCATTGCCGAGGTGGAGAACATCGAGTACATCCACATCGCGGAGGAGATGGGCGTGGACAATGTCATCAACAAGAAACTCATCACCGCCGGGCGCATCTTCAAGTTCACCCTGTCTGGAAAAGCACGCTCAGTGCGCTACATGACCGGCACCAAGGCCGAAGTCATCGAATACACGGTGGCGCCGGGTTCCGCCATCACCACCGCGCCGCTCAAGGAAATGGATTTCCCGCGGAACGCCATCATCGGTGGCGTAATCCGCGGGAGTGAAGCCTTTATTGCCGTGGGTGATACGGTCATCCAGCCCTATGATCGCGTGGCGATCTTCGCGCTGCCGGAGACCATCCAGGACATCGACAAATTCTTTAAATAACTAGAAGTACTGACTCTCCTTCTCGAAGAGGGCGCGGTCGTCGCGGTTCGGATCCGGACGGACGGCATCGCGCATCTTCTCGATAGCCTCGCGCTCGCTGCGTCCCAGCTTGCGCGGAATCCATACCAGAATCTTCACGTACAGGTCGCCGCGGCTGCTCAAGCCATAGCTGTTCACGGACGGCAGGCCCTTGCCGCGCAGGCGCTGGACCGTGCCGGACTGCGTGCCGGCGTCGAGTTTGAGCGTCAACGGGCCGTCGATACCCGGGACCTGGATCTCGCAGCCCAGCATCGCGTCAGCGACGCTGATCACGCGCGTATAGAACAGGTTCGCGCCGTCGCGCTTCAGCTGGGCGTGCGGCTGCTCCTCCACGATCACGAGCAGGTCGCCGTTCACGCCGCCCTGCGGCGCGGCATGGCCTTCTCCGCGCAGGGACAGCTGCATACCGTCCTCCACGCCCGCCGGGATGCGGACCTTAACGGTCTCCTTGACCCGGACGAGGCCGGTGCCCTTGCAGCGGCCGCAGGGGTTCGTGACTACCTTGCCGGTGCCGTTGCAGTGCGGACAGACGGAGGTATTGATGGCGCGGCCGAAGAGGGTATTCGTCACGGTCTGGATGGTGCCGGAGCCCTTGCAGGTCGGGCAGGTCTTGACGTCGGACGCGTTCTTGGCGCCACGGCCGCCGCAGTCCGGGCAAGGCCGGTTGCGCTCGATCGTGACTTCCTTCTCGCAACCGTTCGCAATTTCCTCCAGCGTCACTTTGACGCGGGTGCGAATGTCGCGGCCGCGCTGCTGACGGGGACCCTGCTGGCCACCGCCGAAGCCGAAATCACCGAATCCGCCAAAGCCACTGAAACCGCCGAACGCACCTCCGAAAAGGTTGTTCAGGATGTCGTTCAGGTTGCCGAAGCCCTGGCTCCAGTCCTGAGCGCCCGCGCCGTCCACACCGGCAAAGCCGAACTGGTCGTACTTCGCCTTCTTGTTGGGGTCGCTCAGTACGGAATAGGCCTCGGAGGCCTCTTTGAACTTCTCCTCTGCAGTCTTCTTCTCGGCGTCGGTACCGCTGACCCAGCGGTCCGGATGCCATTTGAGCGCGGCCTTGCGGTACGCGCCCTTGATATCGTCGGCCGAGGCTCCTTTCTGGAGCCCCAGGACCTCGTAGTAATCTCTTTTCTCTGCCATACGCTTACGCTCCCACAACGACCTTGGCATAGCGCAGGACCTTGCCGCCCAGCGTGTAGCCCGTCTGAATCACATCGATCACCTTGCCCTTCAGCTCCTCGCTCGGTGCCGGGAACTGGGTCACGGCCTCATGGAAGTCCGTATTGAAGACTTCGCCCTTGGCCTCGATCCGGGCCAGGCCCTGGGTCTTCAGGTAGTCCATCAACTTATTGTATATCAGTGCAGTGCCTTCCTTCGCCGCCTCGTCGGACGACTTGGAGAGCATCTCCATGGCGCGCTCGCAGTCGTCCAGCACCGGGAGCAGGCCCTCGATGGTCTTGGCCGACGCGGAAGCGATCAGGTTCAGCCGGTCCTCCGAGCTGCGGCGCCGGAAGGTCTCGAATTCCGCCATCAGGCGAATATAGCTGTCCTTTTCGGCCGCCAATTTGTCAGTCAGCTCGGCGACCTGCTTCTTCAGATCGTCGCCCTTGCGCTCTTCTTTTTTCTGTTTCTTCTTAGGCTCCGCTGCCTGCGGGGCCTGTTTATCTTTGTTTTCTGCCATAATTCGAACTTGTTTGCCCTTTGCTAAAGCAAAAGCTCTGCCAATGACAGAATGTCATGCGCAAAAAAATATTATATTTGTGATTATGAACCGCAACCCCCTTTCCGAAGACAGTCGGGAGCAGAATCTCCAGTCGCCCGAACAGATCGGCAGCACCCTCAAAGTGACGGCGTTGCCCACATACATCCTGGCCGTCACGGCGCTCCTGCTGATGGGCGCTTTCTTCGTCTGGGGTTTCCTGGGGAGTGTCTCGGACAAGGTGTATTACAGCGGCGTCGTCTTCCCGCAGGAAGGCACGGCGGATGTCTCGCTGCCCAACCGGGGTATGGTCCGGACCATGTTCCTGCACAGCGGCGACCACGTGATCCCGGGACAATCCGTGGCCCTCGTCTCCGTCAACGACAGCTACAGCATCCTGACCAGCACCGTCGAAGGCACCGTCATCAGCTCCAAGGTGGACAATGAGGCCTTCGAGGCCTTCGAGCCCATCATCAGCGTGGTGAGCGGCAACGCAGCAGAAACGCAGCGCGCCATGCTCATCGCCTACATCGACAACGCCGGCCAGCGCGACCTGCGCGAAGGAATGATGGCCCAGGTCTGGCCGGAAGACGAGAAGCGGGACGAGATCGGCTACGTGAAGGGCCGGGTGATGCGCATCGACCGCTATCCCGTGTCGGAAAACGAAGTCCGCCAGACCCTCAAGAACGAGGAAATGGCCAGCCGCCTGCTCTCCTCCGGAGAAATGATGTATCAGGTACAGATCGACCTGCTGCCCTCCCCGGAAGATCCTTCCCAGTACGATTGGTCCTTCGGCGAGCCGGAGGATGTCAACCTGAATGTGGGAACCTACTGCTCCGTGATGAGCGAAACCCGGCGCCGCAGCATGTTCCGCTACCTGTTTGAGGCGGTCAGAACGCGCTTCCGGGGCGCTAAACTCCGCGTAGAATGAGTAAGAACAAGTCCACGGCAGCGCTCATCCTTCATTTCATGCGGGGATGCATGGCCTTCTACTGGGTCACGTTCCTGCTGTACTTCGTGGATATTGTCGCCTACCTGCTGGCACCTTTCTTCCAGCAAGTTTATACAGATAACATCATCACCCGCAAGAACCCCGAGTGGTTCGGGCCCCTGATGTTCTTCTACATCCTGTTGTTCGTGCTCGAACTGGGGGTGTGGATGTCCATGAACCTCCTTCGCCGAAGGCATTTCACCAAGATGGGGCTCGTCAGCTCCTCCCGTTTTATCCTGAGCATCCTGAAGCTGCCCATGCTGGTGCTGGACCGCTTCTCGTCCGGCGAGCTGGTGGCCCGCTACTCCAGCATCCCCAGCATTACGCGCACGATGGACCAGTTCTCCATCGGCCTCATTTTCATCGTGCAATCCATCATCAGCGCCGCGATGCTGATGATGTACAGCTGGAAGCTGGGCCTGGTCGTGATCGTATCTATGTCCCTGCTCGTGCTCGTGATGCAAGTGACGGCCGACAGCATGAAAAAGAAGGCCAAGGGGACGGAAGTGACCGACGCCCAGTTGCAAGGCGTCACGATGACGGGTATCAAGAACATGGAGACCATCAAGTCCATGGGCGGAGAGCGCACTTTCTACAGCCAGTGGGACAGATCCTTCGTCCAGGCCCTCAACGTACGGGTCCAATCCACCATGAGCAACATGGGCACCGGCTCCCTGCCGCTGCTGGTCCTGCACCTGAGCAACGCCCTCATCCTGGTCCTGGGCGCCTGGTACATCCTGCGGGGAGAGCTGACGCCGGGTATGCTGCTGGCATCCCAGGCACTGGCCGCCAGCATCATCTACCCGATCAACTCGGCGGTCAAGGCCACCCAGAGCGTCTATCGGAGCCAGGCCGCCATGGAGCGCCTGGAAGAGGTGGAAGAGGCCTGCGAGGGGCGCACCCTGGAGCTGTCCAGCCCGGAAGCGCTTCCGGAGCAGCCCAAGCTGCGGGGAGATGTGGAGCTGAGACACGTCACCTTTGGCTACGACCGCAACCTTCCCCCGGTCCTCAAGGACTTTTCCCTGAAGATCCCGGCGGGACAGCGAATCGCCTTCGTGGGCTTCTCGGGCTGCGGCAAGAGCACCATCGCCAAGCTCATTTCGGGGCTCTATGAGCCGTGGGAAGGAGAAGTGCTCCTCGACGGCGTACCCGTGCAACAGGTCAATCGCGCCGTCAGGATCAATTCCCTGTCGGTTGTCAACCAGGATATTACGCTCTTTGAAGGCACCATCGAGGAAAACCTGAAAATGTGGGACGAGTCCATCGAGGACTTCTCCATGGTGATGGCCGCCCACGACGCCCAGATCCACGAGGAGATCGCCGAGCGCCCCGGGGCCTACCAGTCCCGGCTGAGCGAGAATGGCAAGAACTTCAGCGGCGGCCAGCGCCAGCGCATGGAGATTGCCACCGCCCTCGCGAAAGACCCCTCCATCCTCATCATGGATGAAGGCACCTCAGCCCTGGATCCCAAGACCGAAGAGAAGGTGATGCAGCATATCGGCAACCTGGGCATCACCCTCATTCTCATCGCCCACCGCCTGAGCACCATCCGGGACTGCGACTGCATCTACGTGATGGAGCAGGGAAAAGTATCCCAGCAGGGCACCCACGAAGCGCTCATGCAGCAGGAAGGCCTGTACCGTGAATTAATGAAATACGCCTGACCTATGAACAATTTATTCTTCGAACAATTGGTCCAGCGTATTGAAGGCGACCGCAAGGCGATGAACCAGGCGGCCGATCTCTTCCGGGGTATGATCGACCGCAAGGTGTGGAAAAAGCTCACCCTGAAGCGGGAAATCCCGGAGAATCTCGACGAGCTCGAAGAGGCCTTCTACCGACAGCAGATCTTCTTCCGGCAGATCCAGCTGGAGGGCAAATGGTGGACGCGCAGCTCGGGTAAGCTGCTGGCATTCTCGGCCGACGACGACACGCCGGTCCTGCTCGCCCCCGGTTTTGCCGACTACACCTTTGTCGATCCCAAGACCGGGCGTCGCTGCAACGCCCGCAAGAACATGGACCGCCTCAAGAAGGAGGCCTTCTCCCTTTCCTACCCCCTGCCCCAGGGCGAACTCACCATCCGCTCCCTGATCGGGCACGCCCTGCGCCAGCTGAGCGTGTACGACGGCATCTGCGCCCTATTGGCCTGCCTGGGTGTGGTCCTGCTCACCATGTTCACGCCGTATGCGTGCAAACTGCTCTTCGACGAAGTCATCCCTTCGGGCGACGCCTCCCAGCTCACGCCCATCGCCGTACTCCTCTTCAGCGCCGCAGCCGGACTGGTGATGGTGCAGATGACCCGCAACTACCTGGTCGTCCGCATGAAGGACAAGATGGAGTATGCCATGCAGTCTTCGCTGATGACGCGCCTGCTGTCCCTGCCCGTCGGTTTTTTCAAGAAATACTCCCCCGGCGAGCTGTCCAACCGCGTTCTGTCTGTGGTCCGCTTCTCCACGCAGCTCACCGAGGACATGCTCTCCACCATCCTGACGCTGCTTTTCACGGTGATGCTGTTCCTTCAGTTCTTCACTTACGGTGGGCCGCTGCTCTGGACGGGCATCCTGGTGATGGCGCTGTACATGCTCACCATCTATGTCCAGTACTCCTGCCGCAAGAAGGTGCAGGACCAGGCCAACGTGTGCGCTTCCAAGCTCACGGGCCTCATCTATAATCTCGCAGTCGGGGCACAGAAGATCCGCACCAACGGCGCCGAGATCCGGGCTTTCCGGCATTGGGCCGAGGCCTACGAGCCGTCCGATCCCGACGGCAGCCGCTATCCGGCGCTGTTCAACTACAGCAACTCCATCAGTTACAATTTCCGCATGGTGCCCCTGATCGTGACCATGCTCGCCGCCTGGCACTACGGCCTGGGACTGTCGGATTACATCGCCTACTGCAGCGTACTCACCATTGCTACCGAGGCCATCCAGAACTTCCAACGGATTACCAAGGTCATGGCCCAGCTGGCGCCGGAGATCAAGCTCTGCCGACCCATCCTGGAAGCCCAGCCGGAAACGGATGAAGGCTCCATCTTCCTCAAGGACGTGAGCGGCAACATCGACATCCGCGGCCTCAAGTTCCGCTACGACGAGGACATGCCCTACCTCTTCAATAACTTGAATCTGCACATCAACGCCGGAGACTATGTGGCGCTTGTGGGCCCTTCGGGCTGCGGCAAATCCACCCTGGTGCGCCTGATGTTGGGATTCGAGAAGGCGGAGACCGGCTCCATTTTCTACGACGAGCACAACCTCGACGACATCAACAAACCCAGCCTGCGGCGCTACTGTATCAGCATCTGCCTGCAGGACGGACAACTCGTCGAAGGCACCATTCGCGACAATATCTTATTCGGAAACGGCAGCTACACCGACGAGGATGTGTGGGAGGCCGCGAAGAATGCTGCCCTGGACAAGGACATCGAAGCCATGCCGCGTGGGCTGGACACCCCCATCTCCGCCGACGGTCAGGGCGTGTCCGGCGGACAGCGTCAGCGCATCCTCATCGCCCGCGCCCTCATCCGCAAGCCCAAGATTTTCTTCCTGGATGAAGCGACCTCGGCCCTGGACAACATCAGCCAGCACATCATCACGGAAAACCTGGCCCGGATGCGCTGCACCCGCATCACCATTGCGCACCGCATGAGCACCATCCGCGAATGCAACCGCATCATCGTCCTGGGCGACGGCAAGGTGGCCGAGGACGGCAGTTACGAGGAGCTTCTGGCCAAGGGCGGTCTTTTCACGGACATCATCAAACGGCAGACGGTATGAGAAAACACCTGATCGGACTTCTTCTTTTGTGCGGCCTGCCGCTGCTGAGCCAGGCGCAGAGCCTGGACGAGATCATCCGCCTCGCCCAGGACAGCACGCTGACGGCCTTCCAGAGCCGATACGCGTACGAATTCCAAATCCAGAAGAACGCGCAGTTCGAGGCGCTGCGCAAACCGCAGCTGGAGCTGAGCGTCGCGCCCAACTACCAGCGGATGATCAATGACATCACGCGCAACTATGTCTATTTGCGCAACTATAACCGCTTCTCCACAGCTGCCCAGCTGAAGCTCACGCAGAAAGTGCTGGGCCTGGGCGGCGAGGCCTACGTGGGCAGTCAGGTCCTGTGGAGCGAGTATTTCACCGGCGACCAGACCTCCCGTGCACGCGACTTCATCGCGACGCCCCTCATCGCGGGCTACCAGCAGTCGCTGCTGGGCTACAACCCCTACCGCTGGGAGAAGGCCGTCGAGGACCAGCGGCTCGAGGCGGCACGCAGACTGCTCAGCTATGAGCTGCATCGGATCGCCGAAGAGGCCACCCGGCGTTTCTTCCGCCTGGCCTGCGCCCAGGGCATGCTGGACATGTGCGAGCGCAACAAGCAGACGGCCGATACGCTCTACGCCATCGCCCGGGAGAAAGCCAGCATTGCCATCGTCACACTGGCCGAGCTCCGCTCGATGGAGTTACAACGCCTGAACGCCGCCAACGCCCTGCTCAGCGCCCGCAACGAGGAGCAGCTGGCGCGCGAGTCCCTGGCGGCCTACCTCCGCATTCCGGTTCCCGCGGCCGGCACCCGGCTCGACGTTCCTACCGCCACCAATCAGGTCCTGCTCACGGACGACGAGGCCCTGCAGATGGCCCGCGCCCACAGTGCGGCCCTGCAGCAGCAACAGGTTTCGCTCACCGAGGCACGCCACCAGCAGGAGAAGGCCCGTAAGGAACGGGGGCCGAAAGTGGGTTTCGGGCTCGATCTGGGCATGCAGCAACTGGGCAGCACCTTTGTCGGCGCCTACCAGCATCCCCAGTTATACATGGTCGGAACGGTTACGCTCAGCGTGCCGCTGATGGACCACGGCGCCGCCCGGAAGGGCCATGCCGCGGCCGCCGCCTGGACTTCCCATGAGGAAATGGCCCTGCAGGAGGTGGAGCGCGCGCTTACCGAGGACGTCCGCACCACGCTCGACAACCTACGCTCACACAAACAGTTGCTCTCCCAGACCGCCGAGGCCGTGGCCATGGCCGACGAGGTCTTCGCGCTCACGGCCGAGAACTACGCCAACGGCCTCTGCGACATCAATACCTACTCGCTTGCGCAGAACCGGCGCGACGAGGCCTACAACCACCACCTCTCGGCGTTGGCTGGCTACTGGACGACTTATTATCATTTGCTAACCCTGACGCAGCATGAATAGACCTATCGCTCTCCTCGCCCTGCTGCTGGCCCTGGCCGCCTGCCAGTCCCGCCAGAGGGCCTCCCTTTCGGACCTCGAGCCCGCTCCCGCACCGGAGCAGGAGGCCGCAGCCGCAACACCCAGCCAGAATCTGCAGCAGACCATCGCTGCAGACGGATTCTCCAGCAAGGGAACGATCGAGGCCATCACCGAGGTGCCGGTCTATAGCCGGATCAACGAGCAGCTTGTGAGTTTCGACATCGAGCTGGGACAGCGGATCCGCAAGGGGCAGGTCGTCGCCCGGCTCAGCCAGGACGACTTGAATGACCGGATCGCCCGCGGCCGCGCCGAGTTGGAGCGCGCCGAGTTCCAGTACCAGGCCATCTTGATGGGACAGGGCTACAAACGTAACGAGCTGGACCAAGCACCCGAGGAGATTAAGCGGCAGGCGCGCGTGAACAGCGGCTACAACACCGCCCAGGCTGCTCTGCAGCAGCTGGAGCACGAGCTCAGCTACTGCACCATCACCGCTCCCATCACGGGGGCTGTGAGCCGGGTCGAATCCACGCTGTACAGCGCGGCGATGCCCGGCGTAGCATTATTCTATATTGTTGACACCGAGCACCTGAAGGTTTGTTTCGACGTACTGGAGAACGAGCTTCCCCGCTTCCAGACGGGCACGCCCATCCAGGTGATTTCGATCGCCTATCCGTCCGAGGTGCACAAGGCCACCGTATCAGCCATCAGCCCCGTGGTGGAGAAGAACGGTATGGTCCATCTGGAAGCCACCCTCACGCCGCACCCCCACCTGATGCCGGGCATGACCGCGATCGTCTCTCGGTAAGACGCCTGCAGGAGTTGCCCTGCTCGCTACGCTCGCAGGCCAACTCCTGTACGGCGTCACGGCAATGGAAGTGCGGTGACGATTTCGGTCGGCAGCAGTATAAACAAAAAAGCCCCGCAACGATGTTGCGGGGCCTTCGTCTTTTGCAATGTTTCCATTGCTCTGGTGACGCCTGCAGGATTCAAACCTGCGACCTTTTGATCCGTAGTCAAATGCTCTATTCAGCTGAGCTAAGGCGCCATAACCAACCGGCGCTAGGCCGGTTTATCTTACTCTGCCGGGGCGTCCTTGACGACACGCTTCGCTTCCTTGATGCGAGCCTTCTTACCAGAGAGGTTGCGGAGGTAGAAGATACGTGCACGGCGGACTTTACCGACTTTGTTCAGTTCAATCGTGTCAATGGCCGGAGACTCGTAAGGGAAGATTCTCTCGACACCGATACCGTTCGAAACCTTGCGGATGGTGAAGGTCTTCGTGTACGGAGTGGAACCACAAATCTGGATCACCACGCCACGGAAACTCTGGAGTCTCTCCTTGTCGCCTTCCTTGATCCGGTACGTCACCGTGATGGTGTCACCGGCTTTGAACTGCGGGTAGGAGGCAGCTTTGTTCTGGGAGAACGACTGCTCTACTAAGTTAATCAAATCCATAATATGTCAATGCTATTGGAAGAGGCAGCGTCATCAAACCGTTCGAAGAGAGGCTGCTTTCTTTTCGGACTGCAAATATAGTTACTTTTCGGATACCTGCAAAATTTTTCTGCAAATATTTAAATATTCTGCTGATCGTCGTCAGCATTGATCCCCAAACGCCCGAGCTGCTGGATGAAGGCGTCTTCGAATCCGCGCTCGGCAATCCGGCGGGACATATTGAGTATCAAGCTGTCGCCGTAGCCGACGCAGGCGGAGGCACCGGAGTTACCGCGCTGACGGCCCAGAATGAAGTCAACCTCGCGCACATACGGACGCATCGCCTCCGGCAGCTCGATCCGGCCCAGGTTGGACAGGGTGTGCGAGCAGTAGCGGTCCCCTTTCAGCTTGAAGATGATGTCGATGATGGGCTTTTTGAGCACGCGCGGGATGCAGTTGATGGCAAAACTATCCTCCAATTCCACATTCTTCGCGATCTTGGGCTCCAACTCGCTCTGCATTGAGTACAGGCGCTTCTGCGCACGCACGATCCCGAGGATCTGGCCAAAATCATATTCCCCGTTGCGAACGTCCACACCCAGCACCACATAAGAAGAGAAGTTGCGGAGCGTCCGTCCGCCGAAGATTTTGCGCAGGTCCACCGGCACATTGACCTTAAGAACGGAGCGGTGGCGAAACGGATCTTTGCGGCGCACGTCCTGCAAGGCGGCCACCATCGCAGCCGTGAGCAGCTCCGTCACCGTGGCGTCGCGACGCTTGGCCTCGGCATGCACCTGCGCCATCGGCATCTTGATGCGCACGTCGCGCAGCACCTTGTGCGAGAGCACGCGACCGTGAATGTGGTAGGCCGCATCATTCTTCTCCAGCGCACCGCGCTTACCGCTGAAATCATCGAAGGAATCCGCAAGCTCGGAAGCACTGGGCACGTCCGACGGATCCAGGATGCGTCCGCCGTAGTCCGGTGTGATTCCGTAACGCAGGCGAAGATATTCCGCGGTCAGCGTGAGCAGGAAGGTCATACCCCCGTTGCCGTCCGTCAGGACGTGGAAGATATCCTGGACGATGCGGCAACCGTCCGCGGACACGCGGAAGAGGAAGCCGTCGTTGCCGGCAATGCTGAACTGATGCAGATGCTGGAGAGGCAGTACGCGAACGGGGCGGTCCAGCTTGCGCAGGTACCACCACAGAGTGCCGCCCGTGAGGGTGTACCCGAAAGTCGGAATACGGGAAACGGTATTCTCCAATGCTCGCTGGAGAATTTCCTCATCCACGGGCTCGGCGAGCGTCACGGACATGCGGTAGAGCGAAGCGTATTTCTTCGACAGACTGGCGGGATATATGAACGAGGCATTGTCCAGCCTCAGGAGTTTCTGCTGTGTCATGGCAAATTCGTTTGGTTTTTCGACGGCAAAGTTATGGGGTCGCGTCGCGTCCGCAAAAGCTTTCTGACCGAAACAGCCAAAAAGGTGACGAACAGCCCATTTGGCGGAGAATTACAAACGATTCAGGGACGAAATTCCGGATTCGAGCGATTCATCCCAAGTCAATTCGGGACGAAAACACTCACTTATCAACCGCTTTCCCACCTTGTGAAATGACATGTTGATAACTTTTTCCGGGAAAGCGATTCAGATATGGAAATAATTTCTATTTTTGCGCGAATTTAAAAAGTACGACTATGTATTGGACACTCGAACTTGCCAGCGCTCTGGACGATGCTCCGTGGCCTGCAACCAAAGAAGAATTGATCGATTACGCCAACCGTTCCGGTGCGCCGGAGGAGGTGATTGAGAACCTGGAGGAGCTCGAGGAAGAGGGCGAAATCTACGAAACCATCGAGGACATCTGGCCCGACTATCCCACCAAAGAAGACTTCTTCTTCAACGAGGAGGAGTATTGATTTGATAATCAATAAGTTACAAGTATAAAACCAGGGTTTAAGCCCTGGTTTTTTTGTTTATTTACTACCCATTTACTTCCCATTTTTGATTCAGCTAGAAAGAGGAGGGATAGTAAAGATTTAGATGAAAAACAATATCTTTGTAATATGAAGAAAGTATTTATCATCATCGCATTGTTCTTTTCGATTCAATGTTTTGCTCAGATGGAGACAGATACTCATGTATTCTGGCAGCCTGGGGCAAAACTCACTTTCGAAATGTTCCAAGGGGCCACTCCGGATTCTGCCTATGTGAAGAAGTTGTCAGACCTGAATATCTATCATCAAATTGCCACTGGCTTTTGGGCTGCCTTGGATGTACCTGATTCAAAAAAGGGATGGAAGAAAGGCATGATGGAAAAGTATTACTTCTGTGCAGCAATGGAAAAGGGTAACTCTTTCTTCATTGTCAGGGACAGTACAGAGTTAAAGTATGCTCAGTTATTGTGGGATATTTGTGAAGTTGCAACCCGTATCTCCAGGAGAAATCTTGACCAGTCAGTGACTTCCATTAATGAGGGCCTGGACAAACCAGCCAATGGAGCAATCTCAATTGTGTATATGACTTGTTTGAATGATGGTAGGCAGTTTGGGAAAGAAGTTACTTATGCACTAATTGACAAGGTCATAACGACTCATGATGAAACTGAGTACCAAAAGTTCAGAAGCCAGATAGATGAGCTTCTTCAACAATTAGAGGCATATGCTACCACAGAGGAGGAGATCAGAAGATTAATAAGCGACACCCCCGATAAAGGTTATATGCTTGCACCAACCCTTAATCCTGATTCTAAAGGGAGGGGAACTATTAGGTACTGAAACAGTTAAACTTGCCTGCCTCAGACTTCCCATGTGACTATCCTAAGTTTTTGAATACAATTGTAACTGCTTGATAATAAAGATAATAGCCCCTTATACACTCTGTTTGGAACGAGGAAGAATATTGATTTGATAATCAATAAGTTGCAAGTATAAAACCAGGGTATGTGCCCTGGTTTTTTGTCTTTTTACTACCCATTTACTTCCCAATTATGGAGGAAGTCATTCAGCCAGAAAGAGGAAGAATAAGGTATTAGATGGATTTCTTTTTGGACAATCGAATCAGTCAGTATCAAATCCTACGGCTTTAGGAATCCGCTGATTACGCGGACAAAGTCCTTGGGCAAAACCACGTTGTTCAGCTCTACTGCACTGATGAATAGCGGCGCTATTTCTTCTGCCGTGAACCCGGCAATGCCGCAGCCGATGCGCGTAACAAGGAATTTGTATTCCGGGTGTTGCAGGGCAAACTGCCTGAAGTCATCGACATAGGGTTTGATGGTATCCACTCCGCCTTGCATCGTGGGGATTGCATAACTCCGTCCCTGAAGTCCCACACCCTGGCCCCAGATGGCGCCAAAGCGTTCATAGGCAAGCCTGGCTGCGCCGCCTCCATGTGCCCCTGCCAGATTGCTGCCGAAGACGAAGATTTCGTTTTCCTTCAGTTCCGAGATCCAATCAGGTGTGAATTCGCTGTACATATATAAACTATTAACGTTTTCTCAGTTCCTTCTCCGTGAAGGCTATCAGCTGTTCCGCGCCGGTCTTCACCTTGCGCAGGGTACGGTTAACTTTGGGATAGCCCCAGCCGCCAAAGAAGTGGACGGGTCCCACGATGGTGCCGGCAGGAAGCTGATGCGCCGCGATATAAGAAACCGACAGGGACGATTTCTCCGTTGAGTTGAAGATGGGAGTCACAACCCTGGCAACCTTGGCGAGCCTCGGCCCCACTGCGTTGAGGCCCAGGGGAGTGATGGCTATCCCAGGATGATTCATGTAGATGCGCACATTGCTGCCCTCTATCTCCCTGGCCCTGTAATAAGTATATTTTGCCAGGCAGATTTTGGAGCGTGCGTAGATGCGGAGGGCGCGATATCGGCGGGTGCAGTAGAACTCGTCATAGTCTATTGTGCCGATCTTGTGTACCAGGGAAATCGTGTTGATATATTTAACCTCGTGCGGCAAACTGCGCAGATAGCCCAGAATCCTTTCCGTAAGGTAATACACGCCGAAATAGTTCGTCCCGATCACGAGTTCGAATCCGTCCCGGGTCTTCTTGCCCGGCTGGTGGAAAACGCCGGCATTGTTCACGAATATGTCGATATCGACCCGCTGCTCTTCGAGCATCTGCACAAATGTGTCGATGGAGGAAAAATCGGCAATGTCCAGCGGCATCACGGAGACTGCAGCTCCGGGGTATTCGGCAGCCAGGGTGTCCCGCGCGACGGCGGCTCTTTGCTGGTTCCTGCACGCAAGGATTACATCGGCCCCGAGGTACAGCATCGTTTCCGCTGTCTTATATCCCACTCCGCTGTTGGATCCCGTAACCACTACTGTTTTCCCTTTCAGCGAAACCGCGGCGTTCTTCTGGAGCCATTTCCTGGTTTTATCGGTCAATCCCATACAATCTCTTTAACCGTGCAAATATAAAGAATTATTCGTACTTTTGTAATTGTGCCACATTTAATGCATCCCAAATCATGAAACTCATCTACAACTTTCTTCATTTAACCGTATAGAACCATGGACGAGGTCGATATGACTATGGCCGAGAGGGCGGCGTATTTTATACGGGAGTTCGGGAAGTATATGTCCTTTGAGTCGGATGAGGACTGTTTTTGGCATGGGGTGATAGCGGTATGGCCATGTCCATGGGAGTTTTCGAGAAAGGGGGAGAGGGTTACGGTTCAGGACTTGAACAGGGCCCTTATGGAGCTTGACGTTCAGGAGTTTGAAATCAGTAAGCCAGGAGCATACACGTTCCTGGAACTTGACAATATAGCCTTCGTGTATAGAGACAGACCTTTCAAGTGCGGAATGAAGCTTCTGGAAATCTCGCCCCATATCAAAGGGAAGCCGTTCCGGAAGTGTTTTCATTCGTTCTTCTGTTTTAAAGGCTCCGCTTTGGCGATTGCACAGTTCCTCATAGATTTTGACCGGGAGATTCCGGAAATGAAGGCGGCATGCATTGCGGCGAATCCCTATTAATTGGGATGGACCGGTAAGCTTTTATTTGCTATCTTTGCAACGCAATCTGGAACTATATGGCAACAAATGGGGATATTCTGAGTCCGGGGATGAAGATGGCGGATCTGATGAACCGGGATTTCACTCTCTCGGGCGTGCTGGAGAGGGTGGGACTGTCGTTCGGTTTCGGAGACGAGTCTGTGGACGAGGTGTGCTCCCGTGCGGGCGTGAACACGGACACCTTCCTGCTGATATGCAACGTATATCTTTCTGAAGGATATTCCCCGTCCAGGGAGGTTCTTGAAAATGTGGATCTGAGGGATGTGCTCCGCTATCTGCGCCTGTCCCATACCTATTATGAGGGAACGGCCGTGAAGTCCCTGTCGATGGCATTGGATACCCTGATGGAGCCTTGCGGCGATACTCACAAGATGATTATATCGCGCTTTTTCTCGGACTACACCAAGGAATTGTCCAAGCACTTTGAGTTCGAGGAAACCGTGGTTTTTCCATATGTTGAGGCAATGCTGGACCACAGCGAGGGGGACGATTTCTCAATCGGCCAGTATGAAGAGCACCATTCC
>Ga0310786_10004163_pt1 | contig 20269 bp, 21 predicted proteins | sample AusTroGonzalo_MG_FD_203881 | JGI IMG/M metagenome (GOLD analysis project Ga0310786, IMG submission 203881) | Bovine rumen microbial communities from tropical cattle in Woodstock, Queensland, Australia - Gonzalo_03 (v2) (version 2) | ecosystem: Host-associated > Mammals > Digestive system >... | reverse complement strand
AGAAACTTTTTATCTACTTTGATGATGTTTTAATAACAGGAGGAACTTTGGGCAGTGACTTGGCAAACTGGATAAACGAGGGTGATAGAAAAGATGATTTGAATAATCGTAGGATCAAGCTAGAGGTGGACTTGATTGTGGAGCATCGATTTGGTCAGAATATGATGCTGTATCGTCTAGAACAAGTCACATGCAAAGGGCTGAATACTGACAATATTCATATATGGCATTATTACGAGGTTGAAAACCATCTTAAACTCCCATATGGTTTCGGAATACAGCATCTTAATGCAGTAGCAATACCAGTTAAAGAAACACTATCACCAGCTGCGATTGAGTATTGGGAGAAGTTGAGTGCTGACCGACATGCTGACTATGCATTTCGATCTGAAAACCGACCAGCGGAAGAAAAATATTATACTTCCGCAGAAAACCGTATTCGTTATGAACGAATTCTTGTAGATAAGGGATTATACATTATAAACCAAATACAAGATGTGAAGGGGAATGTAAGGCCATTGGGCTTCATATTCCCAAGCTATAAAACTTTAGGAGCAGGCACGTTGTTCTTTACGTGGCGGAATGTTCCCAATAATTCGCCATTAGTATTTTGGTGGGATGTTCATGGTCACAATTGGAAACCGTTGTTCCCTGCAAAAAGAGGATAAGATAACGTATGGTAGTAAGTAAAAGACGATATGCGATGGCAGATGTCATTTCGTTTGCAAAGACGACTGCCCGTTATGGAGCCCTTTCTAATATGGCTCCTAAATACCCGTTGTTTGTTAATGAAGTGTTGATTCATTCAAGCGAGTGTTTATATCAAGCTTGTAAATTCCCTCTTCACCCTCAGATTCAAAAGGAAATCATTGAACAACGAAATCCGATGGTGGCAAAGGAAATCAGTCGTAAGTATTCCAAATTTGTTCGCGATGACTGGGACGATGTGAAATATAAAGTCATGGAATGGTGCCTTGAGGTAAAGCTTATCCAAAATTGGGACACCTTTGCTGACGTCCTTGTAAAAACAGGGAATAAATCCATAGTGGAGTATTCAACTAAGGATGACACATGGGGCGCTATGCCTGACGGAGATTACCTGGTTGGCAGGAATGCTCTGGGTAGACTATTGATGCAGGTGCGTGCTAACTATCTTGAAAATAGAAGACAACGGTATAAACTTCTTCCTCCTGATGTAGTAGGTTTCCTTTTATTTGGTTATCCAATAGGAACTGTCTATGGGCAGGAATATTATCATAATGAATGGTTATAGATTATGTTTGAACAAGAAATACAACAGTTGAGTGATGAACTGGCAGCAAGTATGCCATCAATTCTAGCAAAAGCCTCACAGATAATAGGTCGCGATGTGGATTCTCGGTCATTAAATGGAATTCTTGGTGGCAAGGGACGCACCCATGGTGCTGTTTGGGATAGAAAGTTCTCATGCTTTGAGGATTATTTTGCTTGCTGGCTAGAAGCAATGTACAATGATTATTTGTCCCGTAAGGATGATGATGAGCCTATGAGCGGAGCAGGCTTCCGTAATGCCATGCTTCTTCGTAATCCAGATATTATGGCTTTTACAGAGAAGTATTTAAGGCGTACCTTCTTGAGGAAATATGATGAGCGCTTTTCTGGAGATGCTGCCACACCGGCAGAGACAAGTGCCTTAAGAGATAAGATCCAATTATTGAAAGATCAATTCTACAGGATATATTAATAGCGACTTCCGTTCATGCGTGCAGGTGGAACTGCGAAGGAGGGCGGGAGGAACTCCGCACATCCTGACTGCCCAAGCATAGGGGTGGGGCTCCCACTGGTATCTCATAAGATAGAAGGCTCAATAACAGGGAGCCTGTCCACTTTAAAATGAAACATAAAACAGTATGATCTTCGAGGCATAATCATCGCCGGCGGTGCCGGATTCATTGGCAGCCACGTCGTGCGCCTATTAGTGAACAAGTATCCGAGCTAGAAGATCATCAACCTGGACTACAAGTTCGTGAAGATAGACATCCGCTGCATCGAGGTTGCTGCAGCTCCCATCACCAGGCCCCCAAGTATTATAAACACAACAGCTAACAACAACGCAAGATAATAACAACTAAAGCCCCAGCGGGCTCAGGGGCAGCAGGTGGGGAGGGGATCGGGAATGGGTGCAGAAGCCTAAGGCAGAATTGTCAGGGCCCCCGGTGGTCTTTTTGATTTGATAATACAAAAGCGACATAGAGAGGAGATGAATCTGAAATCGCTGCCGTTTTAGATTCTATCGTGTAATTACAAATCGGCAACATCCAGGAAATATCAGGCACTCCTTGACTAAAATGAACAAGCAATTATATCCGTTTCTTTTCGAGCCCAACTTCCATGTGATGGTCTGGGGCGGAAACAAACTGAGACCATATAAGGGATTTGAGCCTACGGAAGAGCCGATAGGAGAGAGCTGGGAAGTGAGCGCAGTGCCCACAAGCGTTAGTATCATCTCGAACGGTGCTTGGGCCGGAAAGGATTTGATCTCCATCATAGAGAGTGCTCCAGATGAAATACTGGGCGAGACCGTAAACGCGAAATACAACGGGAAGCTTCCTTTGTTGGTTAAATTCATAGATGCTAACAAAGATTTAAGCATTCAGGTGCACCCCAATGACGAGATGGCTATGCGTGAACATGGAAAGCCCGGGAAAAGCGAAATGTGGTACGTCCTCAAGGCAGAGAAAGGTGCACATCTGTATGCTGGCTTTAAACAGGAAATTACATCGAACGAATACCAAAAGCGCGTGGAAGATGGAACTATCGTTGACGTTTTGGCGGATCATCTGGTTAAGGCTGGTGATGCTTTCTTCCTGCCGGCTGGCCGTATCCACGCCATATGTGGCGGCCTCATGCTGGTGGAGGTACAGCAGACCTCGGATATCACATACCGCATCTTTGATTACAACCGCCCCGGTTTGGATGGAAAACCTCGCGAACTACATACAGAATTAGCGGCCAGGGCACTTGATTATCATGCGGACGATAGCTGTCGCATCAAGTATTCAGACGTCGCCAACGAGGCCGTGCAGATCATAGACTCACCGTGCTTCACCGTGTGTGTCCTTGAGATAACCAGAAAGCTTCAAAGAAATATGACGCAATACGATAGTTTCATTATCGTAACGTGTGTGGAAGGAGACTGTAAGATACTTGTGGCCGGCACGGGGGACGAGATTACTTTGAAAGAAGGGAACAGCACGCTGATCCCGGCCGCTGTCGCAAATTATGAGATAAGCCCTCTCCGGGGATGTGTAAGGGTGTTGGAATCGTTTGTAAAATGAGAAATAATCACATCGTAATAATGGCAGGTGGCGTGGGAAGTCGGTTTTGGCCGCTCAGCACGCCGGAGTATCCAAAACAGTTCATTGACATCCTGGGCTGCGGACGCACGCTGATACAGCTGACAGTCGACCGCTTTCAGGGCGTCGCTCCCATAGAGAACTTCTGGGTGGTCACTAACGCCAAATATGTTGACATCGTTAGGGATCAGATCCCAGGTATCCCTGCCAACCATATCCTCGCAGAGCCTGAGGCTCGCAATACTGCCCCGTGTATCGCATGGGCCTGCTGGAAAATTAAGGCGGAGGATAATGACGCCAATATAGTTGTTACGCCTAGTGATGCAGTGGTGATGAATCCGGAAGAATTCCGTCGGGTGATCAAGAATGCTTTGGACTTCACTGCCAAGAGTAACTCAATCGTAACGATCGGGATTAAGCCTTCCCGTCCTGAGACCGGTTATGGATATGTTCAGTATGGAGAGCCCGTTGATGGAGAGATTCACGAGGTGGTAGTATTCAAGGAAAAGCCAAATCTGGAAACTGCCAAGGCGTACCTTGCTGACGGCCACTACCTTTGGAATGCAGGAATCTTTGTCTGGAATGTGAAGACAATAGTTGAGTCTATCACAAAATACAACAACCAGATTTCTGGTCTTATGAATCGCATAGCCAAGTCTTTTGGCAGTAGTGAGGAGCGGCAAGTTGTAGAAGGACTTTTCCCGCTGTGCGAGAAGATTTCTATTGACTATGCTGTGATGGAACCAGCATCAAAGGATGGAATGGTATTCACCCATCCTGCTGATTTTGGTTGGAGTGATCTTGGCAACTGGGCTTCATTGCATGACAAGTTGCCTAAAGATGAAAATAACAATGGCGCAGTAGGCAATGTCAAGTTGTATGAGTGCACCAACTGCGTTGTACACGCTGAAGATGCAAAGAAAGTAGTTCTTCAAGGTTTAGACGGTTTTATTTTCAGTGAGAAAAATGGACAAATCCTTTTGTGTAAACGAAGCGAGGAACAACGAATAAGAGAGTTTTCAAGTAAAGAATAACAATAGTTTTTAATATGAAAAAAGCGTTAATCACTGGTGTGACCGGCCAAGACGGGTCTTACCTTTCTGAATTCCTTCTTGAGAAGGGGTATGAAGTACACGGCATCATCCGCCGCAGCAGTGTGGACTTCCGCGAGCGTATTGCTCATTTGGAGGGCAAACCACATTTCCATCTTCATTATGCTGACTTGGGCGACTCTATGTCCATAGTTAAAGTAGTTGACAAAGTAAAACCGGATGAAATTTATAACTTGGCTGCACAGAGCCATGTGCAGGTCTCCTTTGACTCTCCTGAGTTTACGGCAGATGTTGATGCCACTGGCGTTCTCCGTGTGCTGGAGGCCGTTCGTGCCTGCCACCTCGAGAAGACCTGTCGCATCTATCAGGCCAGCACCTCCGAGCTCTATGGCAAGGTAGAGGAAGTTCCTCAGAACGAGAACACCCCCTTCCATCCCTACAGCCCCTATGCCGTAGCCAAGCTCTACGGCTTCTGGATTGTCAAGGAGTACCGTGAGGCTTACAATATGTTCTGCTGCAGCGGCATCCTCTTCAATCACGAGAGCGAGCGTCGTGGCGAGACCTTCGTCACCCGCAAGATTACCCTGGCTGCTGCCCGCATCAGCCAGGGCCTGCAAGACTGCCTCTACCTGGGCAATATGGATAGCCTGCGCGACTGGGGCTATGCCAAGGACTATGTGGAGTGCATGTGGCTCATCCTGCAGAACGACCGTCCCGAGGACTTTGTTATTGCCACCGGTGTGCAGCACTCCGTCCGCGAGTTCACCCAGCTCGCCTTCCGTCACGCCGGCATAGAGCTCGAATTCAAGGGCGAAGGCATCAAGGAAGAAGGTATTATTAAGAGCATAGACCCCAGTAAGCAGTCAGCCGTAAGCGGTAAGCTGAAAGTCGGAGACGTAGTCGTTCGCGTCAGCGAAGACTTTTATAGACCGACGGATGTCGTCAACCTCTGGGGCGACCCCACCAAGGCCAAAGCCCGTCTGGGCTGGAATCCCGCCAAGACCAGCTTCGAGCAGCTTGTCAAGCTGATGGTCGAGCACGACATTGCCAAGGTAGCTGCCGAAGGTGCCGCCGCCAAAGTGAGAACCAACTTAGCTGAATACTTGGAGAAAGGTATTGTAAAGTAATGGCACTTGATAAGAATTCTAAGATCTACGTTGCAGGCCACAACGGCCTTGTGGGTTCTGCCATCTGGAACAACCTGCTGCAGCGAGGCTACACCAACCTTGTTGGCCGGAGCCATAAGGAGCTGGACTTGACAGACCAGTATGCTGTCAAGAAGTTCTTTGATGAAGAACAGCCTGATGCAGTGGTGCTGGCTGCCGCCTTTGTGGGCGGCATTATGGCCAATATGCTCTATAGGGCGGACTTCATCATGATGAACATGAAGATTCAGTGCAATGTCATCAGTGAGGCCTACGCCCATGGCGTGAAAAAACTCCTCTTCCTGGGTAGCACATGCATCTATCCCAAGAACGCACCGCAGCCTATGAAGGAGGACTGCCTGCTGACCAGCCCACTGGAATACACCAACGAGGAGTACGCCATTGCCAAGATTGCCGGCCTAAAGATGTGCGAGAGCTACAACCTGCAGTACGGCACCAACTACATTGCCGTAATGCCCACCAACCTCTATGGCCCCAATGACAACTTCCACTTGGAGAACAGTCACGTAATGCCAGCTATGATGCGCAAGATATACTTGGCCAAGCTGCTGCACGAGGGTGATTGGCAGAAGATTCGTCGCGACCTGACTATCCGTCCCGTGGGAGCCAACATCAAGGAGAACGGTGAGCAGGTGCGCTATGTGATAGATGGCAATAGCGATGAGGCGCTCATCCGCAAGATCCTGGCCTGGTATGGCATAGAAGATAATAAGGTGACCCTCTGGGGTACCGGCACGCCCCTCCGCGAGTTCCTGTGGAGCGAGGATATGGCAGATGCCAGCGTGCACGTGCTCTTGAATGTGGACTTCAGTGACATCATTGGTATAGAGAAATACTCCAGCGTGCACTATGGTGTGGCTGCTGACGGAGTGGTTGACCGCAACCACAGTACCGGTCGTGGCGGCTATATCCCCAGCCTGGGCGAGATCCGCAACTGCCACATCAATGTAGGCACCGGCAAGGAACTCACTATCCGTGAGCTCTCCCAACTGGTTGTCAAGGCCGTAGGCTTTGAGGGCGAAGTAGCCTTTGATGCCAGCAAGCCCGATGGCACTATGCGCAAGCTCATTGACGTGAGCAAGCTGCATTCTCTGGGCTGGACGCACAAAGTAGAAATTGAGGATGGCGTCCAAAAGCTATTTGAATGGTATAAGGAATCATTAAATGCCTAAAAAAGTCTTCGTTTCCGGTTGTTACGACCTGCTGCATAGCGGTCACGTGGAGTTCTTCCGTCAGGCGGCGGAATATGGTGACTTGTATGTGGGGATAGGAAGTGACAAGACCATTGAGGGCTACAAGCACCACAAGACCATCTACTCCGAGCAGGAGCGTCTGTTTATGGTGAAGGCCATCCGCTATGTGAAGGATGCGTTCATCAATGCCGGAGACGGCATTATGGACTTTGTGCCCACCGTTGAGGCCCTGAAACCAGACATTCTGGTGGTGAATAGCGATGGCGGCAACGAAGACAAACGCCGGTTCTGTGAGGAGAACGGAATAGAATATGTGGTGCTGGAGCGCGTGCCTCAGAAGGGCCTGCAAGCCCGCTCTTCCACCGACCTCAAAAAGACAGAAAGCCAGATACCCACCCGTCTTGACCTTGCCGGCACTTGGATTGACCAACCTTACGTCAGTCAATACGCCCCCGGTTGGGCCATCACCATTAGTCTGGAGCCCACCTTCGAAGTGCGTGAGCGTTGCGGCCTCAGCACCAGCACCCGCAACCAGATTCGCAAAATCTGGCCTTACCAGCTGCCCAATATGGACCCCGAGATGCTGGCCAAGTTGGTGTTCTGCTTTGAGAACGATCCCGAGCGCTCCGACGGTATCATCTCTGGCGCACAAGACAGCATAGGCATCTGCATCCCCGGCCTCTGCCGCCACTACTACAACAACCGCTTCTGGCCTGAGAAGATTGAGACCTGCTATGATGAAGACATCCTCAGCTGGCTGGAAAACCATCTGGTGATGATTCCTATGGAACCCAGACGCCCTGATTGCAGTGTGGTAGAAGGAAAAGATATCACAGAACCCAAGGTGAAAGCCTTGGCCAAGGCCGCAGACGACTGCTGGCAGGCCATCCTGAGCCGTGACCTCACAGCCTTTGCCTCCGCCTACAAAGCCAGCTTCAATGCCCAAACCGCCATGTTCCCGGCTATGATTCAAGACTGTGTGCAAAGCTATATTGACCAGTACAAAGACAAAGTCCTTGCCTGGAAAATGCCCGGAGCCGGTGGCGGTGGCTATCTCGCTTGCGTTGTAACCGATGCAGACCAGTTCTGCAAAGACAATAAAGAAGCCATTAGACTCACAATAAGGAGACCAGGACTATGAAACGCTACTGCCAAACGCTCACTCTGGTAGACAACCCGGAGATGATAGAGAAATATGTTGAAGCCCACAAGCATGTATGGCCAGAAATTATTGGAGGCCAGCGTATGGTGGGTATTTCGAGATATGCAAATTTATCGTTATGGTCGCTCATTATTTATGATCATGGATACCGATGATGAGTTCGATTTTAAAAGGGATATGGCTATTCTTGCCACACTTCCAAGGCAGGCTGATTGGGAGGCATACGTCAGTCAGTTTCAAGGAGCGAAGGCGTATGCAAGAAGTGATGAGAAGTGGCAGATAATGCATAGAATCTTTTGATTTAGAAATTGATTTATACAATTAATATTTTTATAATATGTTAAACGGAAAAGTCGTTTTGATTACTGGCGGAACAGGTTCGTTCGGTAAGAAGTTTGTGGAAGTAATCCTTCGTGATTACCCTAATGTGAAAAAAATCATCATCTACTCACGTGATGAATTGAAACAGTATGAGTTGAAACTGAAGTATCCCGCTGCCAAGTATCCAATGATGCGCTATTTCATTGGTGATGTTCGCGACCTTGAGCGTTTGACTCGCGCTTGCGAGGGCGTGGATGTGATTATCCATGCAGCTGCTATTAAGCAAGTTGATACTGCTGAATATAATCCAGAGGAATGCATTAAGACTAACGTACATGGTGCTCAGAATGTCATCAAGGCTGCTCTGGCCTGCCGTGTTCACGATGTAGTTGCTTTGAGTACAGATAAGGCATGTGCACCTATTAATCTGTATGGCGCGACTAAGCTTACAAGCGATAAATTGTTCTGTGCGGCCAACAACATCAAGGGCTCGAAGGACATTCGCTTCTCCGTTGTCCGTTATGGTAATGTGATGGGCTCTCGTGGTTCTGTGATTCCATTCTTTACTCGCTTGCGTGATGAAGGGGCCAAGGAACTCCCTATTACCGATATGCGCATGACCCGTTTCAATATCTCTCTTGAAGCGGGCGTGGCAATGGTTATGTATGCTATTGGGCATCATCTTGGTGGAGAAATATTTATCCCGAAAATTCCTTCTTACCATATCAAGGATGTGGCAACAGCCATTGCTCCTAATCTCCCTCAGGTAGAGGTTGGTATCCGTCCCGGCGAGAAACTCCATGAAGAGATGATAACTGTGACAGATGCTCTGGACACAATTGACCTCGGTAAGTATTACGTGATTATGCCTTCTGTCTCTGATCGCTATACTCATGAGGACTTTATTAAACACCACAACGCAAAACCGGTCCCTGATGGTTTCTATTATGCTTCCAACAATAACACCGAGTGGGAGACTGTGGAATCAATGCGGGAGAATATCAAGAAATACGTTGATCCGAACTTTATTGTAAAATGAGTGTAAACGCAATTATCCAAGCCCGTTGTGGTTCTACGCGCTTCCCGAACAAAGTTTTTGCCCTTATTGATGGCAAGCCTTTGTTGTGGCATGTGGTTAACCGTCTAAAATATGCCACAAAGATTGATGGTATCATTGTGGCTACAACTGTCAGTGAAAAAGACGACAAGATTGAAGAGTGGTGCAAGGAGAACAGTGTTTACTGTTTCCGTGGCAGTGAAGAGAATGTTTTGAATCGCTACTACAGTGCATCACAGGCGTTCCCTTCTGACTATGTGGTACGTATTACCGCTGATGACCCCTTCAAGGAACCTAAGGTGATTGATGCAGTTATCTCAAAGCTGATTGAAGAGGGCTACGATCACGTAACCAACAATCTTCCTCCTTCATTCCCTGAGGGTTTGGACTGCGAGGCATTCAAGAAGTCAGCTCTTGACCGATCAGAAAAAGAGGCAGAGACTGCATTTGAGCGTGAACATGTAACTCAGTATATCTATCATCACCCTGAAAGCTTTAAGATTGGTAACGTGAGCAATCCTGAGAATCTCTCTTATCTGCGCTGGACCATTGACAAGGACGTGGACTTTGAGATGGTGAAAGCTGTATATGCCCACCGTAATCCTGCCAACGAGGGTATCTTGCTGATGGATGAGATCCTCGATATTTTGAGGGCTAACCCGGAGATTGAAAAGATTAACTCTGAGGTGGAAAGAAGTGCAATGTATAAATAATCAAATAATCATATATCATATATCATGGAACGTATCTCCGATTTAGAAAAACGATATGTGAGCGAGGCTCTTGAGAATGCCTTTGCTACATCCAAGAATTCCATCTTTAACTTACGACTTGAAAAAGAGTTTGCAGAGAAGTTTGGAATGAAATACGCCATTGGCAGCATTAACGGTACCGCTACACTGCATCAGGCCGTTGCGGCCCTTGGCATCAAGCCTGGCGATGAGGTTATTGCCCCTGCTTTGACGATGGCCAGTTCTTCTTTTGGTATTGTGATGGCTGGAGTTAATCCTGTCTTTGCTGATAGCGACCGAGAGACCTTCCAGATTTCTGCTGAAAGCATTGAGAAGTGCATCACGCCCAAGACCAAGGCCGTCATGACAGTGGCCCTCTACGGTTTCTGCCCAGACTATGATAAGATTATTGAAATCTGTAAGAAGCACAATCTCTATCTGATTGAGGATAATGCAGAAGCTTTTGGCGCCAAGTATAAAGGCAAACTGGTGGGTACTTTTGGAGATTTCTCCAGCTTCAGCTTCCAGGCATCCAAGCACCTGACAACAGGTGAGGGTGGTATGCTGCTGACCAACAATCTGGAGTTTGCTGATGAAGCTCGTCGTTTTGGTTGCCTTGGTTATGGTAGTGTGGGTGCAACCAAGCAAAAGATTACCCGTAATGATATTCAGGACCCTGCATACTTCCGTCACGTGAGTGTTGGATTTAACTATCGTATGTCTGAGCTACAGGCTGCTTGTGCTCTTGGCCAGCTCCAGCGTTCTGATGAACTGGTTGCAAACTTCAAGGCGTGCGCCAAGATATTTGATGAGGCCGTCAAGGGTCAGAATCTGCTTATTCCTGAAAAAGCACCCGAAGGTTGCGATCCTTCATACTGGACCTATTGCTGTGTCCTCAATACCGACAATCCTCAGAAAGACTGGTATGAGTTCCGTAACCTGTTCCAGAAGAATGGTGGCGATCCTTATTATGCTGCTTGGAAACTCTCTTATCAGGAGCCGGCCTTCCAGAACATTGTTCACAAGCAGCCTGGTATCTGGCAGTCGTATGAACCCGGACTTTGCCCGAATTCCGAATACCTCCAGTTGCGCATGATCCAACTCAAGACCAACTATTGGGATCTGGATGAGTGCAAGGTTCAGGCTGAGATTCTGCACAAGACCATTAATCAGTTTCAAAAATAGTAACCACATATGTTAGACTTTAATCAAAACATCAAGATCGGTGACCGAATGATAGGTCCCGACTATCCCACCTATATCATTGCTGAGATTGGTGGTAACTTCGATGGCAGCTTGGAGAAAGCCAAGCGGCTCATTGATGCAGCGAAAGAAGCCGGTGCAGATTGCGCCAAGTTCCAGACCTTCAAGGCTGAGAGCATTGTCTCTGAGGGTGGTTTCTCCAAGATGCAGCTCCATGGCGTACACGGCTCTTGGGGCCGTACCGTGAGTGAGGTGTTCAAGGATGTGGAACTCCCTCTGGAATGGCACCAGGAACTGGCCGACTATTGCAAGAAGGTGGGCATTGACTTCTCCACCTCACCTTACAACAAGGAAGCCGTTGACCTTTGTGCCAAGATGAAACTTCCTTTCATCAAGATTGGCTCTGGTGAAATCACATGGCTGGAAATGCTGGACTATATTGCCCGCCAGGGTATGCCCATCATGCTGGCAACAGGTGACGCCACTATGTCTGAGATTGATGAGGCCGTACGCACCATTGAGAAGACCGGCAACAAGGACTTTGTGCTGATGCAGTGCATTACTAACTATCCTTCCAAGTTGGAAAGCGCTAACGTGAATGTGCTCAAAACCTATCAGAGCGCCTTTGGCTGCCTCACCGGTTACAGCGATCACGCCCCCGGTCCCGTTGTGGCTATTGCTTCTGTGGTTCTTGGCGGTCGTGTTATTGAGAAGCACTTCACGCTGAACAAGAAGGATAAAGGTCCTGACCATCCGCACTCTATGGAACCCGCTGAATTCAAGTTCATGGTGGACAGTATCCGTGAAGTTGAAAAGGCAATGGGTAGCACTCGCAAGGAAGTGCAGAAAGAGGAAGGCGAAACCGTTTTCGTACAGCGTCGTTGCCTCTATGCAAAGCATGACCTGAAGAAGGGCCAGATAATCAAGGAAGAAGACCTTGACGTATTGCGTCCTGCTCTGGGTATTCTGCCTAAGTATAAGAACGTGGTCATTGGTAAGGCTGTCAATAAGGACATTCCTGCCCGTGATCCTATTTTCTGGGAAGATCTTTAATCAATGATTACTGATAGAGAAATCATTATGGCAATCGTGGATAACGATTGCTTGAAGCCGTCGGATGCCATCATCCTCTTGGAGGGTGATGGTTTCCACCGGTTTCAAAAAGCGGTGGACCTTTATAAGAAAGGACTGGGCAAGAAGATTGTCTTCAGTGGCGCCATTGTTCAAAAAGAATATGGCAGCTATCCTTATGAGGAGGTGAAACCGTTTATATTAAAAGCTGGTGTACCTGAAGAAGATTTGATTCATGAAGACAAATCCCTGCAGACCCAGCAACAAGCAGTTGAGGTGGTAAAGATGGCCATGGAGAATGGCTGGAAGCGGTTGGCTCTTGTGGCATCACACGAGCACCAGTACCGTGCCTACTTGACCTTTCTCCGTCAAGTGCTTGATTCAAATAGTGGGATAATTCTTTACAATGCCCCGGTAAGGAATCTCGACTGGTTTGTAGATAGTGGATGGGGTATGCGTTTCGACCGGCTGAAAGCGGAGATAGAACGCATTGAGAAATATAGCGCATTTGGTCATTTGGCTAATGCGCAGGAAGTAGTAGAATATCAGCAATGGAAAGAGAAGCAGTAAAGAAGTTGTTCGGGAAGAACTTCATTGGTAAGGATGAGTTGAAGCCACTTTTCAAGGCCTTGGGTTTTGGAGAAGTGGAGATACAAGAAAAGCCCATTGGGTATAGTGATTCTGACTTGCAGAAGGCGGCAAGCGAGGGCTATATTCTGATATATGGTGTTGAGCACGTTAATGGTCAGAACATCACACTGAGGTTTCTCCGTGAAAAGTTTGGGGTGAATCCAGATGTGTCAGAACCCTGCTTGTATAACCAGGACTGGTATCTGAAGGAGGATTTCATGGACTTGTCACTCAATGCAAAGTGGTATCTCATCAAGAAAGATGTTTACGAAGACTCCCGTGCCGTGATGCCCGTTGATTTGACTCAACGAGGGCTTAACTTCCCTCCTGCCATTCTTTGTGGCTATACTTTCTTTGCTTACTATTATGCGCGCAATGAGTATTTGTGGTGGCATGACTTCGTGTGGTGCTGTGATACAGACCATAATGGCGACCGCATTTATGTAGGTAAGTACCATGATATAGATGGTGTGAATAAGAATGGTTTTAGCATTCATCGCCATTTGGCTTTGCGTCCTTGTTATGGCAGTGTAAATTGCAAGTAGCTATTGAAAAAACTGTCTATAGGGATTGTCTAGACACATTTATTATAAAATAAGCCATGGGTAAAGCAGAAAAACAATACAAGGAAACAGATTGCAAGAAGCAAATAAGTAAAGAAGTATTATTGGATAATCATATTTCTTTTAATATTTCTGGAAGGGATTCTTTTATTGATTTTCTGAAAGCTTATTGCATATTAGTAGTTGTCTTTTGCCATGGTTTCCCCTATCTGGATGTGATCGGGTATCCTATCTGGGGGGGGTACAAATACCTATATTTATAATCATTCAGGTCTTCCATTGTTATAAAAGGGAAGCTAAACCTATTAACTGGAGTACAGTAATAAGACGTATCATATTACCTTTCATAGTTGTAGAAATAGGGATATTGGGTATTTTACTTTGTAAACAAGAAACAAGTCCGAGAGACTTATTTCTATCGGGTCTAGTTGGAGGGGGATTTGGTCCTGGTTCTTATTATCCCTGGATTTATATTCAGATGGCATTATTATTTCCATGTTTAAGAATTATCTGTGAAAGATTTGGGAAGTATGAATCTTTATTTTTTTTTGTCATATCAGAATTATTAGAGATCTTTTGCTCCATAATAAATAAGCCCAACCCTATTTATCGACTTTTGGGTTTCCGATATATTTTTTTAATATGGATTGGATGGATTTGGGCAAAAGAAGGTATTAGTTTTAATAAAAAAAGCATAATAGTCTCTTTATTAAGCTTGCTCGCAATCGTATATTTAAACTATATTGGCGGAGTTAAAGAACCCTGGTTATTTGATACTGATTGGGTGTCACATAGATGGCCTTGTTATTTTTGGACGGTTTTTTTGTTCACAGGGATTCTTTGTGTTGTATATAAGTACTTGTCCGATAATAAATGTATTAATAAGGCAATTAAGGTCTTGTCATCATCAAGCTATGAGTTTTTTTTGATTCAAATGGCGTATTATGCTGTTGTGAAGATCAGTGATTTCTCATTTGTAGGTAATGCTTATATCCAGTTTTTTATATGGTTTGTGTTTGCTTTTGTTATTAGTATTCTGGGAGGAGTAGGATTGAATAAACTAGAGAGGCAGTATTTATTAAGATAGTTATAATCTGTGTATTATGGTTTACGATAAGATTGACAACATAGAGACCTATAAAGGACTCTCTGAAGATATATATGAGGGCTTAAAGTTCTTGAAGAATGCTACCTTAGATTTGGCTTGTGGCGTATATGAGATAAATCCGAGAGCAAAAGCTATTGTTTCTGAGTATGAGACAAAACCTGTGAATGAAAACGGTTTTGAAGCTCATAAGAAGTTTATTGACATCCAGTATCTTCTGAAAGGTATTGAGAAGAATTGCTGCCTTCCAATTGAGAAGCTTAAGGAGAGAAAGCCATATAAAGAAGAAATAGATGTTGCTTTTTACAATGCAGATATTCCCGCACAGGAATTGACATTGGGTGACGGATGTTTTGCAATCTATTGGCCACAGGACGGGCATATGCCGTGTTTAAGTGTTGACACTTCCGAGAAGGTAAAGAAGATAGTGGTGAAGGTGGAACTATAAAATGAAAAGAGACATCCAATATGAACAGTACAAGACCCAAATTAAGCGTTATTGTCCCAATGTGGGGCGTTGAAAAGTATATAGAAAAATGTGCTCGAAGCCTATTTGAATCCACACTTGATGATATCGAGTTCATCTTTGTAGATGATTGCTCACCTGATAAATCTGTTGGGGTACTTAAACTGGTTTTGAAGGATTACCCTAAAAGATCTCAACAGACTAAAATTCTGCGCCACAAGGTTAATAAAGGCCTTCCGCAGGCTCGGAAGACTGGGGTGGAGGCGGCACATGGTGAGTGGATAACACATTGTGATTCAGACGACTGGGTTGCGCCTGATATGTATGAAAAAATGCTGGATTCTGCGTCTGAGAAAGGGTATGATTTAATTTGCTGCGATTTTAAATTTCTGTCGGATAGTGAGGTTTTATTTCAATCTTCATATGATATTAAAAAAACCTCTGAGGAATTAAGAAAAGATTTACTTGCCTGCCATGTTTCTAATGCAGTATGGAACAAAATAGTCAGACATTCCATTTATGATTCTCATGATATATACTACCCTAGAGAGACAATGGATGAAGATGATGTTTTTGTCAGTCAATGGGCTTATTTTGCTTCTCGTTGTGGATATGTTCACGAGTGTCTCTATTATCACTATGCAAATCCAGAATCAATGACTCACGAGAAAAGTAGAGAGAAAGTATTAAGAGGCTTAAACGATCGCATTACTAATCGTAAATGGATTGTCAACTTCCTTGAGTCTCAGAATGATGATGAGGTAAAGGATGCATTATTGCGATATAAAAGGAGTGTCAAGCAGATTATTTTTTCAAGGGCCTATGGTTGGAATAACTACCGGGAAATGTTGAACACATATTCAGATGCGAACAAGGAGCTGCTCGAATCTAATAAACTCTCTATTAAAAATCGTTTTTTTACCTTTTTGATGTTCATATCATTTCCGATTCCTGTATATCAAATTGTAATACGACTATTAGGTATCAAAAATTGCTAAGACAAAAAGGATTTTTTATTTGAGTCGATATTATCAATGCTTCGTAAAATATTCACCAATAAAATACTCATATATTTAGCTACCCGCTACGGAACATATGCGATTCAATTCGTATTATCAATGGTAATAGCGGCGAAACTAGGACCTTATTATTTGGGCATATATGGTTTTGTTAACTTAATAATAAGCTATTTTGGTCAAATTAATTTTGGTATTCCTCACTCTTTGAATGTCCTATTAGTGCATCATAAAGATGACGAAAAGTTGAATGGTAATTATATTGGCAACGCCCTGTGGCTGTATGGCATACTCTCTTTTGTCGTTATCATTCTTTATGTTGTGGTTAAGATATTCAATATCAAAATTAGCGATGATTACCCTATTGATAGTTATCTATTTCTTATTACTGCAATAGCGATACTAACATATATAAATGCAATATTAACCACGGTATTACGAGTTAAGAATAAGGTTAATCAATTGTCGGTTGTTCAATCTCTGAGCGTTCTCTTGAACTTTAGTGTGGTCTTCATGTTTTCTGGGGAAAGCCTCATTCTTGCTCTTTTAATTACAAACCTTTTAGCTTGCATTTTAACGGTTGGTATAACTATTAGATCAAATGTATTACCGCAGTTTTCTAATGTTAGTTTAAATAAAGGACTTCAAAAGGAAATTGTTAATAAGGGGTTTTACCTATTTCTTTATAATTCATGTTTCTATTTTATTCTTATTTCTATACGGACAATTATAAGCGGTAATTATTCTGTTGAGGAATTTGGTGCATTTACGTTTTCTTTTACGATTGCAAATGCCGTTCTGCTTTTGCTTGATTCTTTAATGGCCATCATTTTCCCCAAAATAATAGATTTGCTCTCTTCAGATAACAATGAACAGATTGAAAGAACTATTGAAAATATGAGACTGGGGTATGTTTCTTCATCTCACTTCCTCGTATATGTGGCGATGTTGTTCTTTCCTATACTGATTTTATTATTGCCCAAGTATGATAATGCTTTAACATCAATGAACTTAATATCTTTAGCTGTTCTAATGAATCTTATAAGCAGTGGATATTCAAATCTTCTTATTGCACATAACAAAGAGAAGGTCTCTGCAATGATTTCGATAGTTGCATTGGTTATCAATATTTTTTTAGGCCTTTTCATTGTGAAGATTGTAAAAGTTGAGTTCTCATATGTTATTATTGCAACCTTGTTGACATACCTTATATTCTCATTCTTGTGCGTATGGAAGGGAAGAGCTATTATCAGTCAGCCTTCTGTTCTTTCTACACTAAAGATTTTTTTTCCAATTCGCTTACTAATTCCATATTTAGGAGCATTAGTTATATCCATTTTTAAGTTAGAATACTTTATTTGGATACCACTGGCATTATATCTTATATTGAATTGGAGAGATTTGAAGACGATGAAGTGTATGGTTTCTAAGATTATTAATAACCCCAATATTGCGGATATATGATTAAGCATACTATAAAAAAAATCGTGTTTTGGTTGTATGAGAAATATACAAAAAGATTGGATTTTAGAGATTATAAAGAATTAGCAAGACCCTTTCTCGCATCAACGATAAGTACAAAGTCCGGAATACAGGGTAATTATTGCTATGGGAATATCAGGGCAATTAAAAGGGCTATGGGGAATGCCTATGATCCTCATTGTATGATTGAACATGGAGTTTATTTCGGAAGGAATGTGTTGGAAGATGAATGCTTATATCCAGAGATTAGCACAATATATACATATAGTCCATACAGAGAAGAGGTTTTAAAAGAACACTTTGGGAGTGCTTTTGATAAAAGAATAATTGCCGTGGGCCCCTACATTATTCATGCCGCAAATCACTTGAATGAAAAACAGCGTGCAGAGATAAAAAAACTGTGGGGGAAAACATTATTAGTGTTTCCTTCTCATTCTTCACCAGAAGGGTCTACTCAGTTTGACTATACAGCGTGGATAGAAGAAATACTTCGGAGATCAGTAGGGTTTGATACGATTGTTATTTCATTGTTCTGGTTGGACATTTATAATGGGAATTATGAGCAGTATCTTGATAAAGGATTTGTTATAACATGTTGTGGACATAGAATGGACCCTAACTTTTTGAGTAGACAAAAAGACTTAATATCACTTGCCGATATGTCTATGTCTAACGATATTGGAACCCATATTGGTTATTGTATATCAATGGGAGTGCCTCATTATTTTTTTCATCAGGATGTGAAGTTTGAAGCAAATAATGATTCAGATCGGGATTCTGATATTATAAGTGCAAATCGAAAAAGAGAATATCGTGAATTGTTCGGGCTTTTCTCTGAGTTTAATGATGTAATAACAGCGGAGCAGGAAAAAGCCGTCAAGTATTATTGGGGGGAGTATTAAAATATGGTTTATGTTGTTAATTATGCTGATGGTGAACCATACGAAAGCTTTCGTAGGATTAATACACGAACGGCGTATTGGCTAGGAAAGGCAGACAAGGTTATAGAGTATTCCAGGAAGGATATTGATAGGGAATACATAGATAATCATAAAGATATATTTTCTTATAAAAGGGGGGCGGGCTTATGGCTATGGAAACCTTATCTTATCAACAAGGCACTAGACTCAGTAAATGATGGGGATTGGCTTCTATATCTTGATGCTGGCACTACCGTTATTCGAGATATTCATCATTTGATTCGACATGCGGATATTAATGGCTTAGATATTTTCCTCATGGAGCAGCCTTTGCTAAGTCGTCAGTTTACAAAGCGTGAATGTTATGTAAAAATGGGGATAGAGGAGCGAGGTGAGAACCAGGTATTAGGGCTACTACTACTACGAAAAAGCCGGGCTAGTATTAGCTTTGTTAGAGAATGGTTAACCCTCTGCGAAGATGAGAAAATGTTATCGCCAAATCATTTTTATCCTGATATCGAAGAGTTTGCGGATTATTATGAACATCGAGAGGATCAGTCATTACTAAATCTGCTTAGAATAAAGTATCAATTACCGGTTAATCGGGATTGCTCGGATTACGGGGTGATGCCTTATATGTATGCTAATCCTGATTATAATTACAGACCGTTGGAATACTCTAATTCTGATTACCCGACTATTATTTTGTGTAATCGAAAAGTTCACCCTGCACAATATGTGATTAAGTTTATCATTAAACGATTTTTATCGTCAATGGGTCTTTATTATACAGAGCAACAAGTTTTGCGAGCACGAAATGTTGAGATATACAAATAGTAACGGCAAATGAGAATATTGGTTTTTGACACGAAGCTTTCCGGGCATCATCTTGAATATCTGCATCATTTATATATGATGGCAGTGGATCATCCTGAAGATGAATTCATTTTTGTCGTTCCTAAGTCATTTGGTGACGTTAAAGGAAGGCTTTATTGGCCATTTGCGGGTAATATACAATATGACTACATAAACAAAGAATCAAGTTTGCAAGATGGGGTCGGCTTGATTAGACAGTTGAGGAAGTCTATCTATGAGGCCCATCTACTAAACAAATATGCTCTTAAACACCACGCGAATAACGTTTTCGCAATTAATTTAATGTCCCTTGTTCCATTTGGGCTTTTATTCTTTTCAAAAGGGTATGCGATAAGCGGAATCATTTATCAAATTTATCTGTACAAGTATGACGAAATGCGATTATTGAAGAAACTGATTGAGAGGTTAAAGTATAGTATTATCACAAAGTGTGGTTGTTTTAAAACAGTTTTTATACTTAACGACTCAAGAAGCGCAAAAGAACTAAACAGCATTTATAAAACCAATAAGTTTAAATATCTTGTTGACCCTTATATGCCCATTACTCCCTCTGGGAAACACATCCGAAGTTTGTACGGCATTGATTCTGCTCAAAGATTGTTAATACATATTGGGTCAATGGAGAAAAGAAAGGGGACGATGCTCATTCTTGACTCACTTCGTTTGCTGACCCCGGAAGAGAAGAAGAAATTGGTTTTTTTCTTTGCCGGGAGGGTGAGTGATGAAATTAAAACTCCTTTTTATGATGCGGTAAAAGATTGTAACGATGTTCGAATAATAGTTAAGGACGAGTATTGTGGCTTCGATTTCTTTGCAGATTTATGTTCGGAGGCAGATGCGGTTTTGATGCCGTATTTAACCTCAAGTATGAGCAGTGGTATTATTGGGTATGCATCGCAGTTCATGACCCCAGTCATCTC
>Ga0310786_10004162_pt1 | contig 20272 bp, 17 predicted proteins | sample AusTroGonzalo_MG_FD_203881 | JGI IMG/M metagenome (GOLD analysis project Ga0310786, IMG submission 203881) | Bovine rumen microbial communities from tropical cattle in Woodstock, Queensland, Australia - Gonzalo_03 (v2) (version 2) | ecosystem: Host-associated > Mammals > Digestive system >... | reverse complement strand
CTCTTCGTCAAGGGTATTGTAAAAGCATTTATCACATAAACTGTCCATTAGTTAAGCGGCGAGTTTTCCCCGCCGTCCTCCTTCGGCTTGCCCACTGAAACGCTGTCACGGTTGAGTCGCATAATCGGAATAAGCAGCCCCGGCATACCGCTCATTGTTGTCAGATTATTGATAATCTGGCGCAAAAACGGAAAGAGCTGGTCAAAGCTGCCCGTGTGGATATCGGGCTTTTCGTCGCCCTCCTGATATGTGAATTCCGCAACCATTTCAATTCTGATTTCAAAGGGGTTTAAATCCGCGTCCGTTACTCTGAAATCAAGAATGCCTACGCATTTATTCTCACTTTCAATATAGTTTACATTGTATTTAACCTGGTTTTGCAGCTTCAGCTGGGTTCCGTTTTTAACCTTGTTCTCAAATGAAACCGAATTAACCTTGTATCCTTTAAGCTCTACCATAATTACCTCACAAGTTTAACGTTATTTAACTTAATATTTTCATCTTCCTCATTTGCAGCCCTGCCCTCAAAGCGAAGCAGCTCAAGGTTTTCAACATTTTCCGCGTCAAGTGCGTATTTATAGCTATCGCAGAGGTTGCCCCAGGAAGTTTTTGTTTTTGCAATAAGAATGTTTTTAGCGTATCTGATGAAGAACGCCGAGTTATTATACTTTTCAACTCCCCAGTCAAGGCAGGGGCGAAGGTCATAGAGCCCGCAGTCCCATTTTGAGGTTTTTGTAAGCTCGACCTGACAGTTTTCAAAGGTTACATCCTCAATAATATTATCCGCATTTCCGTGGATTAAAACTCCGTTTTCACCCTTTGTTGTGATATTGAAGAAGCGGATATTTTTAATCTTACCGCTCTTTGTGTTTTCATCGCGGTTAAAGGTTGTAATAACAATCGGCTCCGCGGTTCCCCACCAGTCGGGGCAGAAACGGCGCGTTTCGATAATAATGTTTGAATATGTAACATTTTCAACATTTCCGCCGTCGCGAATCTGAATTGAAAGTCCGCGGTTAGACTTGCTGATAACGCAGTTGGAAACAATAACATTTCTGAAATCGCCGACTCCCTCTGTTCCGATTTTGATTGCAGCCGAGGTTGAAACAAGGGTACAGCCCTCGATAACGACATTTTCCGTCGGTCCGTATTCGCTGTTGCCCTTTGAGGTCTTGAGGCAGATGCAGTCGTCCGCGCAGGTGATATGACAGCCGATAATGCGTACATTGGAGCAGTGGTCGGGGTCAATACCGTCGGAATTTGCAACGTCGAGGTCGTTTAAAATGCGAATCCTGTCAATCAGAACATCGTCGCAGCCTGCGGGATGAAGAGTCCAGAACGGAGCGTCAACAACCGTAAAATCCTTAAAGGTTATATGGTTGCTCTTTTCAACATATATTGCAGTCGGGCGCGGATAAAAATCGCCCGTAACATAGTATCTGTCCTTGCGCTGAACAAAGGCGTGACCGTTTGCGTCTATAACGCCCTCGCCGCTTATGGTGCAGTTATCAGCCTCAAAAGCATAGATGAAAACAAAGCTCGGCTTGCCCGTAACGGGATTTCCTATAAGTGCGGTTTTAGGATCGTTTATCAGCTTGTTGGGGCGGATATAGCCGTCTATATTGCTTGTTGCCTTGAGCCTTGCGCCCTTCTGAATATGCAAATCAACATTTGCGCGAAGGCGGATTGAATCGGAATAAAAAACCTTTCCGCTCTGAAGAACAACCGTTCCGCCGCCGTTTTTTGCGCAGTCGTCAATTGCGTGCTGAATTGCAAAGGCGTCGTTTGTTCTGCCGTCGCCCTTTGCACCGTATTGCATAACGTTATATTCTTTCATAAGTATCACCTCATTGAAAATATCATAACATAAAAAAATACTATTTACAATAAATTTTATATGGGATATATTATTATCAGAGTTTTCAGAAGAACATAATCTAATCATTCCCGAAAGGAGCTGAGAAAATGAAACCGCAGACAAGAAGAATTGAACTGCTTGATGAGCTGCGCGGCTTTGCAATTCTTGCAATGCTTGTTCACCATGCTTTCCTTGATATCGGCTTCATTCTCGGGCTCGACTGGGGATATGAGATTTTTAATAAGCTCTGCGTTTTGCAGCCTGTTTTCTGGGCGATTTTCATTGTTATTTCGGGCATCTGCTCCCGCCTTTCAAGAAATACGCTCAAAAGGGGACTGATTGTTTTTGCAGCGGGGCTCGCAGTTACGCTTGTAACCGCCGTTATTATGCCCAAAATGGGAATAACGGGGGCGGAAATATATTTCGGCATCCTTTCCTGCCTCGGAGCGTGTATGATAATAACGGGGCTGTTAATGCCGCTGATTAACAAAACAAATGCGATTTTTGGAATGGCATTAAGTGCAGTTTTGTTTGCGTTTTTCTACGGAATAAGCTCGCGGTATCTCTGCTTCGGTCTGATAAAGCTGCCCGATGCGCTCTACCAAACAAACTGGCTTATGCCCCTCGGAATTTTTTCAAGCTCCTTTGAAAGCGCCGATTATTTTTCAATAATCCCGTGGCTCTTTATGTTCCTTTTCGGTGCGTTTCTCGGTCAGTATGCAAAGGACGGCGCCTTTCCTGCATTCACCTATAAAAAGCATTCAAAAATCCTTTCATTTATCGGCAAAAACAGCCTCTGGTTCTACCTTGCCCACCAGCCCGTCATCTACGCAATCCTCTATTTAGTTGCACATATCATATATCTGATTTACAGATAAAAGGATAATAAAATGAAACTTGATTACAAAAAGATTAATCCATGGTTCTTTCTCATAAGCGTACCGCTTTGTGTAATTATGTACGCATATAATGCAATAACTGTGAAGGCTTCAAAAGACCAAGCCTTGTTTATGTTATTTTTAAGCGTGGCATTGTGCGTCATTTTCTTTTACAGGTTTAATAACGGAGTGATTGCGCTTTTAAGAGGGCGCTTTGCAATGCCTTCAAAGAAGGACAAAAAATTTGTTGATTATTCAAAGCCGCGAGTTGAAAATGCAGAAGAAATCAAAGAGGCGGTTTCATACGGTGAAAAATGTCTGATTATGTATAAGCTGAATTCAAGAGAGGTTTTGCAAATTTACAGAAAGGGCGACAGGCTGGTTGTTCACAAATGCTTTCCTGACAAAGAGCAAAACGCTCTGATTTTTGATTTTGAAAATGCCAAGCCCTCAAAAGGCGATTGGTATATACCTATAAACGGGATTAAAAGCGTTGTTTTCGGAATATCAAAAACAAATTACGATTTGCCTGTTTTTTCAATAATAAGGAATAACAAAAACTACCGCTTTATCGGTTACTTTGAGCCCGTTACAAAGGAACTGCTGACAGAATTTTTTGCGGATATCTGCAAAGTAAAAACAAGAAACGGCGAGGAAACTGCAAAAAGAAACTCCGTAAAAGCCGAAAGAACAAAGTTTTCATATAATCTTTTGCATTTTGTAACGGCTTTAATTGCACCCTGTATGTTAGCTGTTTCGGTAATAGGAGAAACAGGAAAAACGAGAGCTATAGCCTCTGTTTATATGGTAATTGCACTTGTAATTCTGCAGATATGCTTGCTTATAGTAATACTTAACAGAAATAAGCTCATAGTGGAATATGATGGGAACAAGAATTCAACACGCGAGCTGCTTCTTGAATTTGGGGTTATAAATATAGCGTTGTTTCTTGCTGTGTATTTAAGGAACTACATAGTAAATACAGGTTATTTTATAGTGCTAGCGGCTGTTGTTTTTGCTGTATTAACTATTATTTACTTCAAAACAAATCCTGTAAAAAAGCCAAAAAAGGACGAAACAAAGACTGATAAAGAAATAAGAATTCTGATGGTTATTCTAACCGTTTTTGTTATAGGCGTATCAAGCGCTAATCTGCTTCTCGGTGCAAACTATGTCATCCCTGTTAAAACAACTACTCAGCAGTATGCGATTAAAGAAGTGGAGGCAGACAGCGAAAACGACGATGTTTATTTTGTTACCGTAAATATAGATGGTAGGAACAGAACAGTGGATGTTTCAAAAGAAACAGTTGAAAAGAACTCTTCATTTCTGAAAGCCGCAAAAACAAGGGGCATTTTAGGAATAGAATACATAAAAACAGAAGGATACTAATAACATTTTTAAGAGCGCTTCTCAGCGCTCTTCTTTAAAATCGCACAGGGGACAGACCCCTGTGTGAAAATCACGCAATTTACAAACTAAATAGTTTAAAAAATGGCTATATTACTAAATCACACAGGGGTCTGTCCCCTGTGTGAAATTTGTTGACAAGAGCGTCAAGATTATGTATAATTACAAAGGAGGGATAATTATGGCAAGAGGAAAAAGAGCAAAAAGTGAAAGCGGAATATACCATGTTATGCTACGCGGGAATAACAAGCAAAAGGTGTTTTTTGATTTAGAAGACTATTACAAGTTTTTAAGCGTTTTGGGAATCTGCAAAGGCATTTGCGGTTATAAAATTTTTGCGTATTGTTTAATGGACAATCACATTCACCTTTTGATACAAGAGGGCGAGGAACCGCTTGACAAGGTGTTTAAGAGAATCGGAGTTAGATTTGTCGGTTGGTACAATGCTAAATACAAAAGATGCGGTAATCTGTTTCAGGGGAGATTTAAAAGCATACCTGTTAACGATGATGAGTATTTCATTACGGTGCTGAGGTATATTCATCAGAATCCTGTTAAAGCGGAAATAGTCAAAAAGTGTTCCGACTATGATTTCAGCAGTTACAATGCGTATTTTACAACTGCGCCTTTAGTTGACACGGACTTTGCATTGAGCTTAATGAGCCTGTCGCAGTTTGAAGAATTACACAAAGAAGCGGTAATAGATGAAAGGCTCGACAAACTCGAACAGGATACAATAAGGCTGACTGCCGAAGAAGCAAAAAATGTATTCGAAAAAGAAACGAAATGCACGACAGCAAAAGATTTTTTGCAAATGCCAAAAGACATGCAAGCAGCTTATATCAGTTTGTTAAAAAAGAAACATTTATCCTTAAGGCAGATTTGCGACTTAACAGGCGCCACAATGTATGATGCCAGAAAATAGTGACATCAAAGCAATTTCGCACAGGGGTCTGTCCCCTGTGCGAAATTGCTTTTATTATTCATTCGTGGTTTAATTTTCATTTAATACGGGCGGGTTATTATCAGGGCAACAAGGAGTGATATTTATGAAAACAACCATATTAAAACTGATTATGATTGCACTGATGAGCTGTGCAATAAGCGCGGGAACATATTTTGCGCTTGATTATGCGGATGTTCATATCGAAAGCTCTGCAGTTGCCGTTCAGGGCGAAAAAGAAAGACCCGAACTGCCCGAAAAGAGCAGCGAGAGCACTGATGAGGAAAGCGCATACAAGCATTCAAAAAAGAGTGAAAGCGGCGAAAACGCGGATTCATCAGATTCAGAAGAAGAAAAGAGCTTGGAAAACAGCTCTTCAAAGAGCGAAAAGAAAACAAAACCCTCGTCGGGCTCGGATAAAAAGAAGAAAAGTTCATCTTCATCGTCGTCCTCTTCAACTGAGAAAACAACTGCTACTTCTAGTAGCAAAAAATCAAAATCTTCTATCAAAAAAACAACCTCATCGGGCAGCTCTGCTGTTTCATCAACCGAAACGGATGATGAAAGCGATGAAACGGTAAGCGCTCAAACAGATGAAACCGCGGCAACCGAGGAAACAACCCAAACGCAGTTCGGTATTTTCATCGACAGTATGATTGAATATCTCGGCGACGAGCTGAGCGAGGAAGAAATTGAAACGCTTAAAAACGAGGATGCTGCCGAGGTTTTTGAAATTCTGAAAACCCATATAGACCTGCTTTGCGCTACCGAGGAAGAACTAATTGAAAATATTGAATCCGTTTCTGAAATAACGGAAGAATAGCATTAACGATTTTCGCACAGGGGACAGACCCCTGTGCGATTTCTGTTATAAAAAAATAATAAATTTTTAAGATTTTACATAATTTGCATTTTACTTATTATACTATTTGTGTTATTATTATAATGAGTTAATTTATAGTATTGATTTGGGGCGTGAAAAAATGAAAGGAAAAAGACTGATAAAGTTCTTGTCAACAGTGCTGATAGTGTGCTTTTTATTCACTTTTTCCGCACCGATGAGCCCTGCCGTTGCGGCGGATACCAGCACCCTGACCGAGCAGAAAGCCGAGCTTGAAAAGAAACTCAAAGAAACCGAGGCAAAGCTTGCCGAGCTCGGAAAGCAGAGCAAGGATACCGAGGCATATATCAAAACCCTTGATGAAAAAATCAGCTACCTTTCAAAGCAGTATAAGCTTGCAAAGGATGAGGCGGATGAGATTGAAAACAAGGTTTTATCCCTTGAAAGCAATATCAAGGCAAATGAAACCGAAATCAGCTCTATTCAGGATGAAATTTCCGCACTTGAGACGAATATCGGCGAACTCAGCAGCGAGTTTTCCTCAACCTATGATGAATACTGCAAACGCATAAGAGCAATATATATCAGCGGTCAGTCGGGCAGCAAGCTTTCGTTCTTGCTTCTTTCTGACGGTCTTTCAAATTTCCTGACCCGGCTTCAGATGGTCAGCGCTGTTTCAAAGCAGGACGGCGAGCTCTTGAGCAGCGTTAAAACCCAGACGACCAATATTATGGCGGTTAAAACAAAGCTTGATGAGAAAAACAGCAGGCTTCTTTCAACGCAGAAGGAGCTTAAAGAAAACCGCGAAAGCCTCAAAAGTGAAAGAGTTGTTCTGCTTCAGAAGCAGGAGGATATGCTCTCCCAGCAAGAGGAAATCGAAAAACAGCAGCTTGAAGCAAATACACTTTTGAAAAAGCTGCACGCAAAAACAAAGGAATACGGCGAGTACAGGGATTCAACCAAGGAAGAGCTTGAAGCGATAGACGCGGATATTGAAGAGGCTGCAAGAAAGTATGCGGCATCCCTTACAACTACCACAACAACAACTACAACCACCAAGAAGCCCACAACAACTACAACAAAGCCGACAACCACCAAAAAGGGCGAAACAACGAAGCCGACTACCACAACGACGACAACTACAACCACAACAACGGCTTCTTCATCAAACTATATCAATATGACCTATCCCTGCCCGAGTTATACAAAGATAACCTGTGCCTTCGGTGCATATTCGGGGCACACGGGCTGCGATTTTTCAACCTACGGAAATGAAGACCAGAAAATTGTCGCCGTTGATTCGGGAACGGTTATTATTTCAACTGACCTGAAAAAGGACGACGGAACCTACCGCAGCTACGGCAGATATATTGTTATTATGCACGATAAAACAACATCGTCGGGCAAGGTTGTTTATACCCTTTATGCCCACAATAACAGCCGCGTTGTTTCCGAGGGCGAGCATGTGAGCAAGGGACAGCTTATTGCCTACAGCGGAAGCACGGGCAATTCAACGGGTCCGCACCTGCATTTTGAAGTCAGAGTTGGCGGCGCAAGCCAGTCCTATGCAGTAAACCCCGAAATCTATTTACCTTAAAACCAACCCAAGAGGAGTAATATAATTTGAAAACCCACGCACCTAAAAAAATAATTGCATTACTTTTATCCTTCCTGCTCATATTCTCATCCGCGGGCTTTTCAGCCTATGCAGATGAGGAGATAACCCAGCACTCAACCGAGCAGACGCAGGAAAGCGAAATCTCAAAAGAGGATGCCCAAAAGCTCCTTGAGGAGCAGAAAAAGGAGCTTGAAGAAAAACTCAAAGAGAGCGAAAAGCTTCTGGCATCGTTTAACGAGGAGGCAAAGGCAACCTCCGAATACATAGACGCGCTTGATGAAAAAATCGGATATTTAAACGAGGAGCTGAATGTCCTCGATAAGCAGATTGCCGCTGCGCAGAAAAGAATTAACGAGCTGAGTACACAGATTGAGCCGCTCGAAGCTCAGATAAACATTCTTGAAAATGCTTACGAAAAGGCAAAGGAAGAATTTGACGAGCTCAATGATGAGTTTGATTCAACCTATAATGCTTACTGCCTGCGCCTGCGCGCAATGTATATCAGCGGCGGAACAAGCATTCTTGCAGCGCTTCTGACAAGCAAGGATTTATCCCAGTTCATCAACCGCCTTGAGATGATTAAGGCTGTTTCAAGAGCCGATGCAAAGCTGCTTCAGAAGGTCAACGCAAAAATGGAACAGATAATAACCCGTCAGGACGGCTTGAACGAGAAAAAAGACGCGCTTCTTAAAGCAAAGGGCGAGCTTGCTTCAAAGCAGAATGAATTCAAACTCCAGCAGGAAAGCGTTGAAGCTAAGCAAGAGGAGGTTGCAACAAAAAAGGTTTACCTTTCCGAAATCAGAGCCCAGAGCGACAGCCTTTTTGCTCAGTACGCTTCAAAGGCAAAGCTCTATACTGAGTTTAGAAACGAGGATGAGGAGCTTGTTAAGAGCGTTAACGATGAAATAGACGCGCTCTTAAACGGACTTAAGGCTCCCGATGAGGTAACGACCGCTGCAAACGCAGAGCATAATCCCGATTCTGCAAAGGATACCTCCTCCGAGGAATCGAGCCTTTACAGCAATTCAAACGCCGTTTTGAATTTAACATATCCCGTTCCCGGTCACTATGCGGTTTCACAGGAATTCGGTCATTACAGAAACGGCAAGGCGCATACGGGAATAGATTTCCCGCTCAATACGGGCGCAAAGGTTGTTGCGGCGCAAAAGGGAATTGTTATCAAGGTTAAGCGCCTCAACTATTCTTACGGCTACTATGTTATGATTTATCACGGAACCGACGCAAAGGGCAGAAAAATTGTTACCCTTTACGCCCACAATTCATCAATCCTTGTAAGCGTCGGTCAGACGGTCAAGAAGGGCGAGCAGATTGCAAAGGGCGGTTCAACGGGCAACTCAACCGGTCCGCACTGCCATTTTGAAATGATTATCGACGGAGCAAAGGTCAACCCCAAAAACTATTTTTCAAAGTAAATGAACAAAATTAATTATCAGAAATTAACCGACGAGATAACTTCAAAAATTCAAAACGAGGGCACAGCGCCGAGGCTTTTGCTTCACAGCTGCTGTGCCCCTTGTTCAAGCTATACTCTTGAATATCTCTCGCAGTTTTTCGAGATAACGGTTTTTTATTATAACCCGAATATTTCGCCCGAGGAGGAATTTGAAAAGCGCTTTAACGAGCAGAAAAGGCTTATAGAGGCACTGCCTGCAAAGCATAAGATTTCGCTGATAAAGGGTGAATACAACCCACGGGAGTTTTTTGAAATTGCAAGGGGACTTGAAAATGCAAAGGAAGGCTTCGAGCGCTGTTTTAAATGCTACCGCTTAAGACTTGAAAAAACCGCTTTTCTTGCAAAAGAGAAGGGCTTTGACTATTTTTGCACAACCCTTTCAATATCCCCGCTTAAAAACTCGCAGAAGATAAACGAAATCGGCTTTGAGGTCGGTGAAAAATACGGCATCAGCTGGCTGCCCTCGGATTTCAAGAAAAAAGAGGGCTTCAAGCGCTCAATTGAGCTCAGCCGAGAATATGATTTATACCGCCAGGATTTCTGCGGCTGCGTATATTCAAAGGCTGCAAACGAAAAGGCAAAGGAGGAAGAAAAATGAATACTCCCCTTGCGGACAGAATACGCCCGACCGAGCTTTGCGACGTAGTAGGGCAAAAGCATTTGTTAAGCGAAGGCAAGGCGCTTTTCAATATGATTGAAAACGGCGATATCCCGAATCTTATTTTCTACGGACCGTCCGGCGTCGGCAAAACAACCGTTGCTTCAATTATTGCAAGCAAAACAAACCGCGCGCTTCGCAAGCTCAACGGAACAAGCGCTTCAACAAGCGATATCAGGGATATCGTTGCCGAGATAGATACCTTTACCGCTCCCAACGGTATTCTGTTATACCTTGATGAGATACAGTATTTTAACAAGCGCCAGCAGCAGAGTCTGCTTGAATACATAGAAAACGGAAAGATAACCCTTATTGCTTCAACAACCGAAAATCCGTATTTTTACGTTTATTCGGCAATCCTTTCGCGTTCAACGGTTTTTGAGTTCAAGAGCATTGAAACAGCGGATATTATCCCTGCGGTCAAGAGGGGATTCGACTTTCTTTCAAAGGAAAACAGCATTGAAATTGAATATGACGAAAGCGTTTTAAAAAAGATTGCTTCGGGCTGCGGCGGCGATGTACGCAAGGCGCTGAACTCTGTTGAAAACTGCTTTCTTGCAACGCCGTCAAAAAACGGTAAAAAGGTTATCAGCCTTGAAACCGCCGAGGAGCTTGCGCAGAAGTCTTCAATGCGTTATGACCGCGACGGCGACGAGCACTACGATATAGTTTCCGCCTACCAGAAGAGTATGCGCGGAAGCGACCCCGACGCGGCGCTCCACTATCTTGCGCGCCTTATTGAAGCGGGGGATTTGCCCAGCGCTTGCAGAAGGCTTATGGTCTGCGCCTGCGAGGACGTGGGGCTTGCGTATCCGCAGATAATTCCGATTGTCAAGGCGGCGGTTGACGCGGCTATGATGGTCGGACTTCCCGAGGCGAGAATACCCCTTGCGGACGCGGTTATTCTTGTTGCAACCGCACCAAAGAGCAACAGCGGCGAGGCTGCTATAGACGCAGCGCTTGCGGATATCAGAAAGGGCAACACGGGACCTATTCCGCGCACCCTTCAAAACAAGCATTTTGACGGCGAGGACGCCGAGGTCAAGGGGCAGCATTATATTTATCCCCACCCTTACAAAAACCACTGGGTTGAGCAGCAGTATCTACCCGATAAGATAAAAAACGCAAAATATTACGAGTTCGGCGATAACAAGAACGAACAGGCGTTTAAAGCATACTGGGACAAAATTAAAAATAATTAATGCATAATGCATAGTGCATAGTTATGGGTGGGCATTGCCCACACCCGATTTTATTACGGAGATAAAAAGTGACGAGAAAAGAGAGAACGCTCAAGGCGATTGAGATATTAAAAAATGAATATCCCGAGGCAATCTGCTCGCTTGTTGCATCAAATCCCTTTGAGCTTCTTGTTGCAACAAGACTTTCCGCGCAGTGCACGGATGCAAGGGTGAACCTTGTTACCCCTGCGCTTTTTGAAAAGTATAAAACCCTTGACGATTATGCTTCTGCGGATTTAAAGGATGTTGAAAATATAATCAAATCCTGCGGCTTTTATAAGAATAAAGCCGAATCAATTATCGGTATGGCGCAGAAAATCAGGGATGATTTCGGCGGAAAGGTGCCCGATAATATTGAGGATTTAATAACCCTGCCCGGAGTAGGCAGAAAGACCGCAAACCTGATTGTCGGCGATGTTTACGGCAAGGAGTCAATTGTTGTTGACACCCATATGATAAGAATTTCAAACCGCATCGGACTTGTTGACGTCAAGGAGCCGGTTAAGATAGAAATGGCGCTTAAAAAGGTTGTTCCTGCAGATGAGGGCTCGGATTTCTGCCACAGAATTGTGCTTTTCGGGCGCGATATCTGCACCGCAAGAAGCCCGAAATGCGATATCTGCCCTATGAGTGATAACTGTAAAAAGGTTGGAGTTAAATGAGAAGAAAACTGAAAAACAGTTTAATATTCTTCCTCTGCTGGCTGATGGCTTTTTCATCGGCTCTGCCTCTTTGCGCCTTTTCGCAGGAGCCTGAAGGCGAAATTTGGGAAAACGGGCTGTGCTATCTTGAAAACGCCGAGCCTAAAGCAAGCCTTGAAGAGCTTGAAGAAAGCGAATCGGTGAGCAGAAAGCTGAATTCAAAAACCTATTATACCGAGGGTACACAGCTTAATAACTCAGTTAAAGCTCATCTTGAAAAAAGGGAAGAGAGCTTTGATGTTTACTATATTACAAGAAGCATTTTAAGACTTAGCAATGTCGGAAACGTTGTCTATAACACATATGAATGCGCCTGGGACGATTCCGCTTCCGTTAATTCATACGATGGCGATTATCTTCACTGGGGCGTTACAAGCTACGGATACAGTTCATATAACTACGACGGCTATCAGAACGGCTACTACTTTTACACGATAAAATATATCTGCAACTATTATTCTACCGCAGACGAGGAAGCGCAGGTTGATGAGGTTGTTGATACCTTTGTTTCTTCAATTGATACAAACGCGCTTACGGATTATGAAATAATTAAGGAAATTCACGATTATATCTGTTCGGCTGCGACCTATGACGATGACGCGGCAAATAATATCGGCAATATAAACAACGCCTGCTCCGCATACGGCGCGCTGATTAAGGGCAAGGCGGTCTGCCAGGGCTATGCCGTTGCGTTTTACCGTCTTTGCAAGGAGCTTGGTTATAACTGCCGATTTGTTTCCTCCGACCCCGACCCGAAAAAAGGCTGCCACGCCTGGAATATTGTTGAGCTTGATGGAAAATACTACTATGTTGATACAACCTGGGATGACAGTTATCTTGAAGGCGACCGTATCGGAAGCCCGTATACATATTTTCTTGTGAATTATGAGAATTTGCAGAAATACGATTCAAAGAAAAAAGAGCATCTGCTCTATGATGTTCTTTACGACAACAAGTATTTCCTTGAAAACTACGGCGACTTTATTGACGAAAACAACTATAACCCCAATAATAAGAATCTGATTTCCCAGTGCAGAATTTCTCTTTCGGGCAGCAGCTTTGTATATACCGGAAACGAGATAAAACCTGAACTTACAATTACAACTGACGGAAATGTTGAAGGCTTTCCTGTTTCGTATACGGATAATATTAATACCGGTATTGCTTCGCTGAATGTGTTATCGGGTGATAATACGCGTGTTATTTCGCACAGAAATTTTGTTATTGTTCCTAAGAAAATGACCGCGCTTTCGCTCGGAGGCAGGGAAACAAACGCAATCAGGCTCAACTGGAATTCAGCCGACTGCGGTATTTCGGGCTACAAGCTCGAGGTTAAAAAGGACGGAAAATGGCAGGAAAAATCGCTTTCCGCAGCTGCCGTAACCTGCAAAATAAGCTCTTTAAGCCCCGCAACGCAGTACACTTTCAGAATCAGAAGCTATAAAAAAGTCGGCAAAAAGAATTATTACGGCGCTTACTGTACGGTGTATAACACTGCAACAAGCCCGAAAACTCCCGCAGCTACAATTTCAACCGCTTCAAAGAGCGTAACGCTGAAGTGGAAAAGCATTGCCTGCAGCGGCTATGAGGTGCGTTACAGCCAAAGCAGCAGTATGAGCAATTCATCCACCGTGTATCTTTCCTCGGCTGCAACCACCAAAAAAATCAGCGGGCTGAAAAAGGGCAAAAGATATTATGTTCAGGTAAGGGCATATAAAACCTTCAAAAGCACCTCGGGCAAGCAGTATAAATGCTACAGCTCCTGGAGCGCAAAGAAAAGCATAGTCTGTAAATAATAATTTTTACTTGATATATTCAGTATAAAGTGTTAATATAGTAAAAATTTATTTAGTATATTAATCTTAAATAAAAGGGGGCAGATGAATGAGAACGTACGACAACAAATTTGCAAAAGAGGGCTTAACCTTTGATGATGTTTTGCTGATTCCTGCAAAATCGGATGTAACACCCGACGGTGTTGACCTCCACACAAGGCTCACAAACAAAATCACGCTTAATATTCCTCTTATGACTGCGGCAATGGATACCGTAACCGAATCTCAGATGGCAATTGCAATTGCGCGTGAGGGCGGAATCGGCGTTATTCACAAGAATATGACCATTGAGGAGCAGGCAACCGAGGTTGACAAGGTTAAAAGAAGTGAAAACGGCGTTATTGCAAATCCGTTTTATCTTTCACCTAACAATACCGTAAGCGATGCGGAAGAGCTTATGGGCAAGTATCATATCAGCGGTGTTCCCATCTGCGATGACGACAAAACCCTTGTCGGTATTCTCACAAACCGCGACCTTCGCTTTTTAACAGATTACAATATCAGAATCAGCGAGGTTATGACCCCGAAAGAAAGACTTGTAACAGGCAGAGCAGGAACAACTCTTGAAGAAGCAAAAACCGTTTTGATGAAATCAAAGGTTGAAAAGCTTCCTCTTGTTGATGAAGCAGGCAGACTTACGGGTCTTGTTACAATCAAGGACATTGAAAAGGCTGTTAAATATCCCAATACCGCAAGGGATAAGAACGACCGCCTTCTCTGCGCTGCAGCTCTCGGCGTAACAAACGATGTTTTAGACAGAGCACGCGCTCTTTATGAAGCAGGTGTTGACGCATTTGTTCTCGATTCTGCTCACGGTCATTCAAAGAATATCATTGAAAATATTAAAAAGGTTAAAAACGCCTTCCCCGAGGTTGAGCTTATCGCGGGCAATATTGCTACCGCTGCAGCAACAGAAGAGCTTATCAAGGCTGGCGCGGATGCGGTTAAGGTCGGTATCGGCCCCGGTTCAATCTGTACAACCCGTGTTGTTGCAGGTATCGGTGTTCCGCAGATAACCGCAATCAGCGATTGCGCAGAGGTTGCTGATAAATACGGCATTCCGATTATCGCCGACGGCGGTATCAAATATTCGGGTGAAATCGTTAAAGCAATTGCAGCAGGCGGCAGCGTTGTTATGGTCGGCTCACTTGTTGCAGGCTGTGAGGAATCCCCCGGAGAAACAGAAATCTGGCAGGGCAGACAGTTTAAGGTATACAGAGGTATGGGCTCAATCGGAGCTATGAACAAGGGCTCTGCGGACAGATATTTCCAGAAGGGTTCAAAGAAATTTGTTCCCGAAGGAGTTGAAGGAAGAGTTCCCTATAAAGGAGCGCTCTCCGAAACGGTTTACCAGATGATGGGCGGTCTGAGAAGCGGTATGGGCTATGTCGGCTGCCATAATATTGAAGAGCTGCGCACTAACGCAGAATTTATCAGAATTACCGGAGCAGGCTTGATTGAAAGCCATCCGCATGATGTTTATATCACCAAGGAGGCTCCGAACTATTCGGGAAATAAATAATCCCAAAATCAGGTGAAGCAATGGCTGAAAAACTTACAAGGTGGCAGAAGTTCAAGCGCTTTTTAAAACGGAATATGACTGTAACCTGGGCAAAGCATTTTTCGTATCAGGTCTTTGCTTTTCTGACCTCGGTCGCAATGGTTGCAGGCGTTACAACCTATGCTTTTACAAAATCATATGATGCAAGGACGTTGAGATTTGTGGACGGCTTCACAATAACGGCGCATACGGGCGCTTTTGACACAAAGGATAATACAATTGAATCAATTGAGGTCGCCGTTGAAAACGGCATAAAGGTTGTTGAGGTGGACGTCCGTCAGCGCCCAAACGGAACGCTTGTTATGGGACATGATATTATCGTTACCAACAGCGACGGCGTTGAACTTTCCTCAGCCTTTGATTTGATTAAAGGTACAGATGTTATGCTCAATCTTGACGTTAAGGAATCAAGGGAGCTTAATGCGCTGCACGATTTAATTGTTGAATACGGCTTAACCGAGCAGGTTTTCTTAACGGGAATTGAGCAGTACCAGGCAAACGCTGTGCTTGAGCACTGTCCCGATGTTGCGTTTTATATCAATACCATTCCGAGCAGAATTAAAATCTTTAATGAGGATTATCAGCAGGAAATCATTGAAATGCTCGATGCAACGGGCGCAGTCGGCATAAACTGCTCCTACGCAAATGCTTCAAGAACTCTTGCGGAGCTGCTTCATAATAACGGCTATAAGCTTTCAGTCTGGACGGTTGATACAACGCGCCAGATGAAACGCGCGCTTATAATAAAGCCCGATAATATTACAACCCGCGACCCCGAAAAGCTTCAGAAGGTTATTGATAATTGGGGAACAAAATAATTTATTCGTTTTATAATTTTTTCACCATTCTTTCGGATTGCGAAAGAACGGTGAAACCAAGAAAGCAACCAAAGGGGAGTAAAAAATCTCCGCGCTTGGTTGCTTTTTTTGCACATCGATTTTTCAATTCCCCTTTGGAAACCCAGATTCGTGTCGTGACGCGGGCGCTTCGCACTCCGCTACGAGGCAGCGCATACAGATATGTATTTTTGTAACCCGTAATTTGTATTTTGCACTTGTATAATAATAAATATTCCTGTATAATATAACTATGTTATCAAGGCAGGGGAGAAAACGAGGTTACCTGCCATACTCGGTGGTGAAAAAATGCTCGGTAAATATGTTAGAGTCAAGGTCGTTAAGCCTATTGGCTCTGATAACGGAGCGGGTTATGTTTATCCACTAAATTTCGGAACAGTTTACGGCAACGAAAAACAAAATGCCTTTATTATGGGCATTCATCATCCTGTCCGTAATTTTGACGGCAGGGTTATCGCAGTAATGAGCGACAGAAAGAATAAGGATTTTATCTGGATTGTTGCTCCGAAAAGCACCCGCTTCATTATCAATGATATCAAAAGTTATATTAATATGGAAAGGGACTTTCCGTCGTATCGGCTCGAATGTCTTTATGAAAGCAGCTGCGGTGCGGTTGTTTTCAGGGATATCAAGGGCGAGGTGCGCTATCTTTTAATCAAGAACAAGCGCTCGGCTCACTGGGGCTTCCCGAAAGGTCATATCGAAGAGGGCGAAACAAAGGAACAGACCGCCTACCGCGAGGTTCTTGAGGAAACGGGAATTCATATTAATATTATAGACGGCTTTGAATCCGTTTCGCGGTATAAAATCCGCGACAGGGTTGAAAAAACCGTTTCGATTTTCGTCGGAACAACCAAGGATACCTCAACAACCATCCAGGCGGAGGAAATTGAGGATTATATCTGGCTGACCTACGATAAGGCGATGAATCTTCTTAAGTTCGATAACGACAAGAATATTCTTAAATCGGCAAACGATTTTCTTAATGAGAATAACTATATTTAATTTGTAACAAGGGTTTCGGTTACTTGCTGTTTTCGCACACAATAATATAATTGCCGTGCGCAGCACCGTCAATTCGTAACTCGTAATTCGTAATTAATTAAAGGTGACTTTATGCAGGAAGTTTGCAGAACCATTCAGGAATTTTTAACTGCCCACGGCATACCCGACTGGCTTGTTGTTTTTATCATTTCGCTTTGCCCTATTCTTGAATGCAGGCTCGGAATGTTTACGGCAATTGTATTGCTCGGTATGAATCCCTTTGTCGGATTTATTATCAGCTTTCTCGGAAATATTCTTCCTATACCGTTCATTCTTCTTCTGATAAACAAAATATTTGAGCTGCTCAAAAAGATACCGTATATCAACAAGCCGATTTACTGGCTTGAGGAAAAAACGCTCAAAAAGCGCGATAAAATTGATAAATACGGAGTCTGGGGGCTTCTGTTTTTTGTTGCAATTCCGCTTCCCGGAACGGGTGGCTGGACGGGTGCGCTTCTTGCCTCACTGCTTCATCTGGACAGAAAAAAGAGCTTTGGAGTTATCTGCATAGGCGTGTTTATTGCAGGGCTTATAATCTCTGTATTAAGTCTTATTTTCGGCTATGCGGTATTTGGATAAGATGGAAAAAGAATATTTAATAAAACTATGCAACAGCTTTATAAACAACAAAGTTGAGGCGCTTGACGGGAGCATTGATTATTCAATGCTCTTTGAGTTTTCAAATGCTCATAATTTAAGCGCTGTTCTTTTTTGCGTCTTAAAAAACGCTCCGAATAAGGATATTATCCCTGCGGATATTTATAAAAGATTTGAGGATGATTTTTATTCCGCCGTTTTCAGATACAGCATTCAGGGCGGTATTGCCGACGAGCTTTCCTCGATTTTTGAAGAAAATGAAATAAAGCATATTTTCTTCAAGGGTGTGCAGCTTCGCGAATACTATCCCACCCCGCAGTCAAGGGTTATGGGCGACGTTGACGTTCTGATTGAAGAAGAAAACAGGGAAAAGGTTAAGGCGCTGCTCACAAAAAACGGATATGAGGCAGTTGCCGCAAACGGTCCCGTATGGGAATACTCAAAAAACGGCTTTGCCGTTGAAGTGCATACAAAGATTATCAGCGGTAAGGTAGGCGCAAGCGACGCGGAAAACGGATTTGCCGATGCAATTAAGCACGCTGCTTTTTGCGGATATCGCGGAACACTTGATAACAATTATCATTTTGCATATCTTTTAACTCATATTGCTCACCATTTCTGGTTCTACGGCGCAGGTATAAAACTTATTCTTGACTTGGCTGCCTTTATGAAATCCGAAGAAATAGATTTGAGAGCCGTACTTGAAAAAATGGGGGAAATCGGGCTTGAAGATTTTTCAAAGGTTGTTTTAAGCGTATGCAAAAGGTGGTTCTCAGTCGGTGAGGATTTCGGCGTTGATACAAAGACCACCGAGAAATTTATATCCTCGTTCGGCGCCTTCGGAAACCTGGACAGAAACAAGGCTGCAGTTATTGAGCGCAAGGAACTTGAAGAGGGCAAAAAAACCTCCCGCCTTACAACAAAATTCCGCCTTGCCTTTCCGCCGTACAGCAAGCTGAAAAACATTCCCTATATCAGCTTTATTGAGGGCAGACCTTATCTAACCCCAGCGGCGTGGGTTTACAGATTTTATTATAATTTTAAATTCCGAAAAGCCTTTGTTAAAAAAGCAACGGCAGATATCGGAAGTGAAGAAACAAAGGAACTGGCAAAAAAAGAGCTTGATTATTTTGAGGAGATTGGACTGTTATGATTAAATTTTTAATAGCGCTCGCGGCAATTCTTGCGATTCTGATCATTGCATTTTTAACATGGTTTTTCTCGCTGAGAGCCGAGGGTAAATGCCCCCTCTGCTCAATGAAGCAGCTGAAAAAATCAAAGCTCACCCTTGATATCTCGAACACACCGAATTACGATAACCCCGTTTCACCGCTGCCGATTATGGGCTGGTCAAGCTGGAACACGCTTCGCAACCATATCAGTGAGGATTCTATTTATGAAATTGCAAAGGCAATGAAGAACAGCGGACTTGCAGATGCGGGTTATAAATATGTTAATATTGACGACTGCTGGCAGAGCACAATGCGCGATGAAAACGGCAGGCTCCAGGGCGACCTTGAAGCCTTCCCCTCGGGAATGGAAGCGCTCTGCAAGAAGATTAATGCCCTTGATTTAAAAATGGGTATTTATTCCTCAAACGGAACGCTCACCTGCGAGGATATGCCCGCTTCCCTCGGCAACGAGGAGCTTGACGCAAAAACCTTTGCCTCCTGGGGCGTTGAATTTGTTAAGTACGATTATTGCCATAATCAGAAAATCAGCGGCTCAACCCCGATAATCGAGTATATCGATATCAACAAAAAGGGCGAGAGCGCCGAAATCCGCCTTCGTCCCGAGCACGCAAAATATGCGGGCAGGGCAAAGGCTGTTAAATGCAGCGCGCTCCCGAGCAAGCAGGGAATAGGCTTTCTGGGTTACGGCGCAGGCAGCGCTTCGTATGTTATCGATGTTCCTGCAGGCGGCGAATACATATTAACCGTTCATTATTATAAGAACTATCTTCATTCAAATCAGTATATGCAGATTGTTGTAAACGGCGAGGTTTACGAGCTTTTCTTCCCGAAGGGAATGTCGCTAACCCACGATGCAAAGGCGCAGCTTAAGGTGGTTCTTACAAGCGGAGATAATCTGATAAAGCTCTGCAACCCGATCGTTTCAAGGGCTGACGGCGTTTATCTTCAGTATAAAAAGATGGGCGACGCACTCAAAGAGGCAACAAAATCCTGGGCAATTTTCAAAGAAACCGAGGAAAAGCCGATAACCTATTCAATCTGCGAATGGGGCTTCAACAAGCCCTGGGTATGGGGCTCAAAAGCGGGTAATATGTGGCGCACAACCTTTGATATTACCCCAAAATGGCGCAGAATAAAGCAGATTTATAACAAAAATGTAAAGCTCTATAAGTATTCGGGACCGGGGCATATCAACGATCCCGATATGCTTGAAATCGGCAACGGCAAGCTGAACCTTGAAGAGAATAAATCCCATTTTGCGCTCTGGTGTATGATGGCGGCTCCCCTTGTTCTCGGAAACGATTTGAGAAAGCTTTTTGACGGCAGCAAAAAGAGCGCCGCAATACTCAGGATAGTAACAAATAAGAGCCTTGTTCTTATTGACCAGGATCCGCTTGTCAAGGCGGCAAAGCGTATTAAGAGAAAGGGCGGCGTTGATATTCTTGCGCGCCCCCTTGCAAACGGCGATACCGCTCTTTGTTTCTTCAATAAAACGAACAAGAGAAAGCCCATCGAGCTTGAGCTCTACTGGCTGCGCGAGGAAAAATATCTGAACTTTGCAAA
>Ga0310786_10004161_pt1 | contig 20273 bp, 17 predicted proteins | sample AusTroGonzalo_MG_FD_203881 | JGI IMG/M metagenome (GOLD analysis project Ga0310786, IMG submission 203881) | Bovine rumen microbial communities from tropical cattle in Woodstock, Queensland, Australia - Gonzalo_03 (v2) (version 2) | ecosystem: Host-associated > Mammals > Digestive system >... | reverse complement strand
GGCAACTATGGTCAGATCAAAGCCGATGCCGTCTTTGGCAAGCGTTATTTCGACATCGACCTGCTCCTTTGGGGCAGTGTCTATCGTAACAGTGGTGAACAGTGTGACCAAATCAGAATTGGGCGCATCGGCAATCGCCCCTCTTATGACCTTGGCCTACAACTTGGTTATAAGGGTCTGCTGTTCATGTACGACACCCATTTCTCGCAGGTGGTCGCCCCCTTCACCATGAGTTCACTCGCCATGCCATACGACCACGACCGATACCGCACCTACAATGGCCTGTCACCATCCTTCAGCACCAGCTCGCATCATGTCGACCTCAGCTATCAATTCTCAATTCACAATTCTCAATTTAAAATCGGTGCCACCTATGACAAGTCAGACCTGACACGCTACCAGGTCCTCAGCGACGAGCCCATGGACGAACTGACCCTAGTACTCCCCTTGCCCTTCGACATGATGCTGGCGATCGACAGTTGCGGAGGACTCTCCCGCTATGTCAACGGCCAGGAGCAAAACTATGGCTTCCAGTTTAAGGGCAACCATGCCTACACACTCGGCGATAACCATAAAGGTAACATCAGTTTTGGAGCCGAGTTCGGTCACTTCCAACTTGACGACATCCGCTATCAGATAGGTTATGACTTCACAGAGACATTCCCTGAGGACACGCGGATACGGGAAGCAGGAAAAGGCAGCGAGAATAGGGCCAATGTTTATCTCCAGTTGAAGCACCAGTGGAATTTTACACTTTTCGCCCGTCACTTTTCACTCATAGCCAATGCAGGTATGCGCTTCGACTATAAGAACCGCCACGATGACACGAATGTGCGTGAGTTGTCACCCCGAGCAGCCTTCATCCTACAGCGTCCCAAGTGGAGCGTCAGACTGAGCTATTCCAAGTCCTTTGTCGATGCCCCCTACATCTACCGACAGGCCAACGTCCTGGCAGCTCTCATCAATCAAAACTCTCCCGTCAGCCTCTCGCCTGAGCGTGCCCACTCCTTCCAGCTCTCCTTTGCCGGCAACAACTGGGTAAAGGGACTGACATTCGAGGTCAACGGCTTCTACAACCACGCCGAGGATCTTATCATGACCAACATTCTCGCTTACGGTAATGCTGGTCAGAACAAGACTGGTGGTGTGGAACTGATGGCTGCCTACAAACAGCCAAAGTTTACCGCCGACTGGAACGTCACTTGGACCCATACCTTCAAGTCAAATCTTTCAGAAATCTATCTGTTTGACAAATTGGATCCCTACTATTTTAATGACATCGACGACAATAATAACATACCAGCCATCATGTCGAACCTTGTGCTCGGCTGGCAGGTAGCACCTCGACTGCGACTCCATACTCATGTGCTTTTCGAAGGCCGTCAGGCATCCTATAACATCGATCTTAAACAATACGCCCTGAGCCGCACTCAATACCTCGAATACGCTTTCTACAACCTTATTCCAAGCATGAAAGAGAAGGCTGCCGCTGCCTGGGATGAAGCAGTCGCTTCTACCGGAAAGATTATCAGTTGCCAGGAGATGCCTGCCCGTTGCATCCTGAACGTCGGAGGCGAATATACGTTCGGCCCTGTCACCCTCGGTCTGAACATCCACAACCTTCTGGGCACTCATTATAACCGCAGCGGTATGAATACCAATCTTATCCCACAGCAGGGCCGGTGGTTCATGGGCAGCATTGCCGTCCGTCTTTGATATTATTTTTGCAGAGAAATATGATAATCACTAAAACTTTTAGACAATGAAAAAAACTAGAATCCTGATGACAGTCATCCTAATGGCCGGCTACATCACCGTTACCGCACAGACGGAACCCCAGTACAAACCATCTATCGATCAGTTGTATCTGACGGTCGAGGAGGTGCCTAACGCCGTCTATTGGCTGCCTGCCCCTCCGGAGCCTGGAACGACGCAGTTTGTACATGACATCAACCAGTACTACTGGGGCAAGGAGCAGCGCCTCGACTCTGCCCGTGCCCAGAAAGCCATCGACGAGGTGGTCTTCGAAACGGTAGACATGGCTAAGCTATTTAGTCCCGCCTTTGGCATGGAGATATCCAAGGAGAAAACCCCGGCCATCTTCAATGTGCTCCATCGTGCTATGATGACCATTCGCCTGAGTGCCTCGAAACCCAAGGCCACCTACAGGCGTCTGCGTCCTTATGTGAGATTCAATGAGTCGACGCTCTTCCCTGGCGATGAAGAGGAACTGCGCGATCAGGGATCATATCCTTCAGGCCATACTGTCAGAGGGTGGGGTATGGCCCTGCTGCTCTGTGAGATCAACCCCGATGCCCAGAACGAGCTGTTCAAGTTAGGTTATGAGTGGGGGCAGAGCCGTGTGATCGCTGGCTACCACTGGCAGAGTGATGTCGATGCCTCGCGCATGCTGGCAGCTGCCTGCTATGCCCGTTTGCATGCTTGCGAGGAATTCCTTAAGGATATGGCCGAAGCCCGCAAGGAGTTCAAGAAGCAGAAATAATTTGAAGTAAATTGAACGAAAAACCAAATAAATAATGCTAAATAATTTTGCGTATTTGCAGAGTATCGCACTAAATGCGTAATTTTGCAGCAGAATAATTCTTAGTAAGAAGAATGGATAAGTTCTCGGCAGATGGCAATACAGGTGACATATAGGAGGACGAGCAGGCTGTCGATGCGGATCGCTAAGAATGGCGACGTCCATGTGTCGGCTCCTATCGGATTGCCGAGGAAGAAAGTGGAGGCGTTTATCGAACAGCATAGCGACTGGATCGTAAAGGCCAGAAAGAGGACAGAAGAGAGACTACAGGAACGGAACAGCTTCTACCGTCAGCTGCCTCTGGCAACCAAGGCTCAGAAGGAGCAGGCAATGAAGCGGTTGAAGACGCTTGTGGAGCCAATGGTGGACCGATATAGCAAGGAGATGGGTGTCGAGCCCTCAAGGCTTTATTATAAACCCACCATCTCGCGTTGGGGACAATGTAATGTGAAGGACCGCAGCATCTATTTCTCCATGTATGTGCTGTTGTTGCCAGACTGGTGTGTGGAGCATATCGTGGTTCATGAGCTGTGTCATCTGCTGGAGCCCAGCCATAATGCCAGGTTCCACGCTTTAATGGATCATTATTTTCCCCGTTGGCGGGAAGCCCGAAGAAAAATGAAGAATATGGAACAGAAACGTACAACTCCGGAGTTTATTACCGAACTCCAGCCGAACGAGATCTTTGTGTTCGGCAGTAATTTGCAGGGTATGCATGGCGGTGGGGCGGCTTTGATTGCCTACCGTAAGTTTGGTGCCATCATGGGGCAGGGGGTAGGTCTGCAAGGTCAGAGCTATGGCATCCCCACGATGCAAGGTGGTGTAGAGACCATCCGTCCGTATGTCGACGAGTTTATCGAGTTTGCTAAGACACGTTCTGATTTGACATTCTTAGTGACCCGTATAGGCTGTGGCATTGCCGGATTTACAGACGAGGAGATTGCTCCTCTATTCGAGAAGGCGCATGGTGTGGAGAATATCGTGCTGCCCCCAAATTGGTAATTATATTATAAGTAATAACGTCATGAAGAAGTTTTTGTTTTTCATTGTACTCCTGGTTGTGATGGCCTTAGTGCTGATAGCGACTTGTCCGGACAGAGAGGCTCATCGCACGGCTATTAAGGATGTAGTGGCGGGAGTGGTTAACTCAGAGATGAACAACCAGTCGCTTAACGAGGCTTTGGCTTCTATCGGAACGGCCGTGGCAATCAGTACAGCGGACGCTTATCTCAACTCAAGCCTGATGATTCGTGATCACACTTTCTATAACGTCGGTGTGATCGACTACGACGGGGAGTTTAGGATGGTGTCGGTAGGTGTGTTGAACCATGTGTTTACCATCAGTGAGGACGATGCAAGGGAGCTGATTAAGGATAAGCTGCCTTCTTTAAAGGGTTTGTAATAATTAAATAAATAGATTGAATTATGGATTGGTTACACATTATTGCAGTGGTCGCACTGGTGATTATCGGTGTGGTGATCTACTTTAACAAAAGACAGGGGTAGAGATGAAAAACGGAGGAATCTTATTCTGTCTGGTTACCGGACTATTGGGGATACTGGGCTGTGAAGTGAAGCGGATGCCTGAGGGCGATCTGGTGCGTGTGGAACTGACTCGTAGCGGTACGATGGCCGGCTATGAGTATGAGGGTCGCGTGACTCAGGATTCGACGGGCGCCTTTGTGCTCAGGGCGATGAAGGAAAGCTACGGGCCTCTGTTCGAGAAGAAGCTGGACATGGAGGTGATGAAGCGCTTCCGCCAGATCATTGAGGAGGAGAAGATGTATAAGTATAAGGAGTCTTACTTACCGAGGATGGAGGTGCTCGACGGCTGGGGATGGTCGTTCAAAGCCAAGTTCTCAGACGGATCGTCTATCTATTCGCACGGTTCGAATGCCAGTCCGAGCGGTGATGGTCTGGCAAAGATCAATGGCCTGATGAATGAGCTAATTGAGGACGGTGTGCAGATAGAGACTCCAGAGGAGGAAGAGGAGTAGGGCGTCACTTGCTGAGCTTGAACTCCAGTTTCTTCGGAATCTTCTGCCATTTGCCGTTGTTGGGCATCTTGAATGAGCTTCCCTCGATATGCTGGAAGATATAGACGGAGTCGTTTTTCTGGGTGAGCGTGGCGGTGAAGTCCTCGCTGCCGTAGTCGTTGATCATCTGAAGGCGGGCCGTCTTGTCCTTCACCTCGGCTGAGGTGATGATCCAGCAGAAGGAGTTACGCTTCTTACCGAGGAAACCGGGCAGCTTGCCTAAGAGTTCCTGTCCGGGCACGGTGATGCTCTCCTCGCAGAGGTCAATCCTAAGAAATAGGTTATATTCATTATTTATAAGGTACGCGCGAAAGGGGTCGCAATCGTTTTGGGCTGATGCGAGTAGCGAGAAGTGGAAAGCGAAAAATACCAATATTAACTTCTTCATATTCAATGCTTTTTCTAAATTGCTGACAAAGTTACTAATCTAAATCATTTTTTCTCTCTGATTACTAAAAATATTAGCTAAAAGATTGTGGTTTTTAGAATAAATTAAGTAACTTTGCGGCCAATTAATAGTATAACATGGCAAAAAAGCAGTTAATGCCAGACTACATCTTCGAGTCAAGTTGGGAAGTCTGCAATAAAGTAGGGGGAATCTATACAGTCCTTTCGACACGTGCCAAGACCCTACAAGAGGCACTTCAGGATAAGATTGTTTTCATCGGTCCTGATTTTTGGAAAGAACAAGAGAGTCCTTATTTCAAAGAGGATAAAGCCCTTTTCGCCGATTGGCAAGAAGAGGCTAAGGAACAAGGGCTCAAAGTTAGGGTAGGCCGTTGGACGGTACCCGGAGAACCTATCGCGATCTTAGTGGATTTTAATCCGTTCTTTGAGAAGAAGAACGAGATATATGGTTGGCTGTGGGAGAACTACGGCGTAGACAGTCTGCACGCTTATGGCGACTACGACGAGGCTTCGATGTTCTCGTATGCTGCTGCCCTCGTGGTAGAGAGCTTCTACAACTACTATCTCAATAGTTCACTAAAGGTGATCTATCACGCTAATGAGTGGATGTGTGGTCTCGGCGCCTTGTATATCAACAACAAGCTGCCAGAGATCGGTACCATCTTTACGACCCATGCTACGAGCATCGGCCGAAGCATTGCCGGCAACATGAAACCGCTTTATGACTATCTCTTCGCCTATAACGGTGACCAGATGGCCGGAGAACTGAATATGCAGTCGAAGCATTCTATTGAGAAGCAGACGGCTCACTATGTGGACTGCTTCACGACGGTGAGCGACATCACGGCGAAGGAGTGTGTGGAGTTGCTTGACAAACCGGTAGACGTGGTGCTGCCCAATGGCTTTGACAACAGCTTTGTGCCCAGTGCCCAGAAGTTTACCCGTAAGCGCAGCGTGGCCCGTAGAAAGATGTTGGACATTGCCAATGCTCTGCTTGGAGAAGACCTTGATGATAATACGCTACTTATCTCGACCTCAGGTCGTTATGAGTTTAGAAATAAGGGTATCGACGTGTTTGTGGAGGCCATGAACCGTCTGCTCCGCGACCGTGACCTGAAGAAGAAGGTGGTGGCTTTCATTGAAGTACCCGGATGGGTAGGGGAACCCCGCAAGGACCTGCAGGAGCGCCTGAAGAGCGGTAAGAAGTATGACACGCCACTCGACGTGCCCCAGGTGACGCACTGGCTCCACAACATGAGCCACGACAACGTGCTGGGCATGATGAAATACTACGATATGCACAACCGCAAGGATGAGAACGTGAAGGTGATCTTCCTGCCGTGCTATCTCGACGGTAACGACGGTATCGTGAACCTGACATATTACGATGTGGTGCTGGGTAACGACCTCTGTATCTATCCGTCGTATTATGAGCCTTGGGGCTATACCCCGCTGGAGGCTGTGGCTTTCAAGGTGCCTTGCATCACGACCGACCTGGCCGGCTTCGGTCTCTGGGCCAATACGGTGTTTGGCAAGCAGGGTGAGATTCTGGACGGTGTGAAGGTGATTCACCGTACGGACTATAACTACTCTGAGGTGGCCGATAATATCAAGGACACCGTGGCTATGTTCTCGGGTATGACGAAGAAGCAGGTGGATACCTGTCGTAAGAATGCCGATGCCCTGTCGAAGAAGGCCCTCTGGAGTGAGTTTATCAAGTATTATTATGAGGCTTACGACATTGCTCTGCGCAAAGCCGAAGCCAGAAAAAAGTGAATAGAGAATAAAAATATAGAATTCAAATAGACTAATTTGAGAGATTATGAAAATTAAAGCTGATTATGCAAATGCTCCACAGTGGAAAGATCTGACCGTGAAGTCAAGTCTTCCTGAGCAACTGAAGTGTTTGGACGAGATTGCCCACAATATGTGGTGGGTATGGAACTTCGAGGCACGTGACCTGTTCCGTGACCTTGACCCTGAGATTTACCATGATGTAAAGCATAATCCTGTGATGCTCCTGGAGCGCCTGAGCTTTGCCCGTAAGGAGGAAATCCTGAAGGACAAGACGTTGATGAAGCGCGTGAAGGATGTTTATGCACAGTTCCGTAAGTATATGGACGTGAAGCCCGATGCAAATCGTCCGTCAGTGGCCTACTTCTGTATGGAGTACGGTATCCACTCTGCCCTGAAGATTTATTCTGGTGGTCTGGGTATGCTGGCTGGTGACTATGTGAAGGAGGCTTCTGACTCTAATGTAGATATGTGTGCCGTTGGCTTCCTCTATCGTTTCGGCTACTTCACACAGAGCCTGTCGATGGACGGACAGCAGATAGCCAACTACGAGACACAGAACTTCGGTAGTCTGCCCATCGAGCGTCAGCTTGACAAGGACGGCAACCCGCTCGTAGTGGATGTTCCCTATACCAACTATCAGGTTCATGCCTATGTATGGCGTGTTAACGTGGGTCGTGTGAAGCTCTATCTGCTCGACACCGACAACGAGATGAACTCTGACTTTGACAAGCCCATCACTCACGCCCTCTATGGCGGTGACTGGGAGAACCGTCTGAAGCAGGAGATTCTGCTGGGTATCGGTGGTATGCTGCTGCTGAAGAAGTTGGGCATCAAGAAGGATATCTATCACTGTAACGAGGGTCACGCTGCCCTCTGCAACCTGCAGCGTCTTTGCGACTATATCGACGAGGGTATGACGTTCAACCAGGCTATGGAGCTGGTTCGCGCCTCTTCACTCTATACCGTTCACACACCTGTGCCTGCCGGTCACGACTACTTCGACGAGGGTCTGTTCGGTAAGTATATGGGTAGTTATCCCGCTAAGTTGGGTATCACTTGGGATGAGTTCATCGGCATGGGCCGTACGAACCCCGACGACCACGGAGAGAAGTTCTGTATGTCGACCTTCGCCTGCAACACCTGTCAGGAGGTCAACGGCGTATCAATGCTCCACGGCTGGGTATCTCAGAAGATGTTCGCTCCCATCTGGAACGGCTACTATCCTGAGGAGAACCACGTGGGCTATGTGACCAACGGTGTTCACTTCCCCACATGGGCTGCTGCTGAGTGGCGTGCCATCTATGGCAAGTATTTCGATGAGAAGTTCATGAGCGACCAGTCGAACGAGGAGATCTGGCACGGTATCTACAACTGTCCCGATGAGGAGGTTTGGGCAACCCGTCAGGCTCTGAAGGCTAAGTTGTTCGATTATATTAAGGTACAGTTCCAGGAGACTTGGTTGAAGAACCAGGGTGATCCCGCACGTGTGGTGAAGCTCGTTGAGCGTTTCAACCCCAATGCACTGGTGATTGGCTTCTGCCGTCGTTTCGCTACCTATAAGCGTGCTCACCTGCTGTTTACCGACCTGGAGCGTCTCTCTAAGATTGTCAACAACCCCGAGCGTCCCGTTATCTTCCTGTTCGCAGGTAAGGCTCACCCTGCCGATGGTGCTGGTCAGGGCCTGATCAAGAAGATCTTCGAGATTTCTCAGCAGGAGGAGTTCCAGGGTAAGATTATCTTCCTTGAGGACTATGACTTCCTGTTGGCTCGCCGTCTGGTATCAGGTGTTGATATCTGGATGAACACTCCGACACGTCCGCTCGAGGCTTCAGGTACCTCTGGTGAGAAGGCCGAGATGAACGGTGTTGTCAACCTGTCCGTGAAGGATGGTTGGTGGTTGGAGGGCTATCGTGAGGGTGCCGGATGGGCGCTCACCGAGAAGCGTACCTACCAGAACCAGGGTTATCAGGACCGACTCGATGCTGCTACCATCTACGGTCTGCTGGAGAACGAGATTGTTCCTCTCTACTACGATAAGGATAAGAAGGGCCTTTCTAAGGGCTGGATCAAGGTGGTGAAGAACTCTATCGCACAGATTGCTCCTCACTATACGATGAAGCGTCAGCTCGACGACTACTATGAGAAGTTCTACAACAAGGAGGCTAAGCGCTTCAAGGAACTCTCTAAGAACGACAACCGTCTGGCTAAGGAGATTGCTCAGTGGAAGGAAGCTGTTGCAGAGCGTTGGGATGCCATCAACGTGGTAAGTGCTGAGTGGAACTTCCCTGCAAATGGCTGCGAGGCTGGTCAGAAGTACAACATCAAGTATGTGATCAACGAGCAGGGTCTCGACGATGCCGTTGGTCTGGAGAAAGTGAACATCTTCATCAACAAGGATGGCGAGGAGCGCGTGTTCAATGTTGAGCCGCTGAAGATGACTGGTCACGAGGGCAACAACTACACCTTCGAGGCTGAGTTGGCTCCCCAGCAGTTCGGTCAGTACAAGAGTGCTATCCGCATGTATCCGAAGAACAAGAACCTGCCTCACCGTCAGGACTTCTGCTACGTGAAGTGGCTGGAGCTGCCTGCATTCAACAACTAATCGTTGGAGGCAAGTCAGTATAAAAGAAGAGCCCGGGTTCTCATTGGAACTCGGGCTCTTTGTAGTTTTCTAGGATAAACCGTCCTAAGGAGTTGTCGCGGTTTCGCTGACCGGTATTGACGATGAGATCAGACATCTCACGGTGCAGGCTGTCGACGGCCTTGAGTTTTGCCAGGTGGACGATGCTGTCGCTGTCCTGACGTTCTATAATCCTGAAGAGCTTGTTGCCCATCCGCTGGATGGCGTCGTTCATCTGCTGCCACTCGTTGTTGAGATTGGTGCCGGAGATGCGCGACGGAGTGGGGGGCTGGTTCAACTCTACGGCTATCGTCCCGTGGTCGGGGAAGAAGACAGCGGAACATGCAGGCTGCCGTTTCAGATAGACACAGCAGGGGACCGTTTCGTCGGCCGATCCCTCCAACCAGAACTTGCCGCCACTGACGGTGGTCATGGCGAAGGGCTGTCTGGGATTTGAGCCATGGGCCAGGCAGATCGTATCACCCTCCTGTAACTGATGGGCGAAGCCGTTGACCTGGTATGAATCGGACTGGCAGGAAACGAGCATGAGCTCGATCGCTGCCAGTCCAAATATAGATTTGTTGTTCACTTCTAAATAATGTAGAGGTCGCTGATACTCTTGTTGTCGATGACGCGGCGGATGGCCTCGGCAAACATGTCGGCTACCGACAGCTGCTTCACCTTGGCGCAACGCTGGGTGTAAGGGATGGAGTCGGTGAACACGATCTCTTCGAGGGCCGACTCCTGTACACGGTCGCTGGCAGGACCGGACATCACACAGTGGGAGGCACAGGCACGAACGGTCTTGGCGCCGTGCTCTTTCATCAGGTCGGCAGCCTTGGTGATGGTACCGGCCGTGTCGACCATATCATCGATAATCACCACATTCTTTCCTTCCACCTCACCGATGATCTGCATCGTGGCAACCACATTGGCACGAGCACGGGTCTTGTTGCACAAGACGAGCGGACAACCGAAGTACTTGGCATAGGTATTGGCGCGCTTTGAACCGCCTACATCAGGCGAAGCGATCACCAGGTCGTCCAACTTCAGCGACTCCAGATACGGGATGATGACATTCGATGCATACAGATGGTCGACGGGTACATCGAAGAAACCCTGGATCTGGTCGGCATGCAGGTCCATCGTAATCACACGGTTCACACCAGCCGCACTCAGCAGGTCGGCAACGAGCTTGGCACCGATGCTCACACGGGGTTTGTCCTTACGATCCTGACGAGCCCATCCGAAGTAGGGGATGACGGCGTTGATGGTACGAGCTGAGGCGCGCTTGGCGGCGTCGATCATCAGCAACAGCTCCATCAGGTTGTCGGAATTGGGGAAGGTGCTCTGTACGAGGAAGACGTCGCGGCCGCGGATGCTCTCCTCATAGCTGACGGCAAACTCCCCGTCGGAGAATTTAGTAATCAATAGTTGTCCTAAAGGACAGCCTAAACTTTGACAGATTCTCTCTGCCAGATATCTCGTGGCCGTACCAGAGAATACCATATAAGAGTTTTTTCCAGGCATTGTTTATTGTATCTTTAAGTTCATGTTTCTAACTAATCGTCTTGCGCAGTTTCTCGAAGTGGTTCAGCAGCGCCTTGTAGTCGATCTCATTGTGGATGTTAAAGCGGTTCCACAGGTCGCCACAGATAACGATGCCGCCGAAGCCAAGGTCCTTCACTGCTTTGATGGTGTCGAGATTCATACCGCCCAAGGCATACACCTTCTTGTCGATGAGGCCATTCTTGGCGGCCTCCTCCAACTGTTCCATCGTGAACGATGCCTTCTCGTCGACATTCGTCTGACTGTCGAAGATGGAGTGGAGGAACACGTAGTTGGCTTTCTTCTTTGCCTCCTTCAGTTCCTCAATCAGATGGCAGGTGCGTGAGACGTTACCCTTGTAGCCTGACGGCGGTTCTGTGTGGGCGTCGTCGATATGGATACCTTTCAGGCGATATTCCTCTTTCAGGTAGAAATGTCCGTGGACGGTAATCTTGCTATGATAGCCCTCTCCGAGCAGTGTCAACAGCCGTTCCGAGTACATCGGGGAGGCTCCCGGTTTGTAAAGATGCAGGTTCTCCAACCCCTCCTCAAAGAGATTGGCCAGAATCTTGTCTTCTTCCACGAAGAAGGTCGGTTTTGTCATTACTATGAGCTTCATTTCAGCGATAGTTCTCTTTCTAAAGTGCAAACTTACACATTTTTTTCGATATTATTCCCACTTTCGGTAAAAAAATGGCTTCTAAGGTGTATTTTTCGGAAAAATATTGTAATTTTGCAATCCGAAAGGAGACAAAACGGTTAAAAAAGTAAAAGGTTTAATTATAAAAAGGTAAAAAGAAAATGAAAGCATTTGTATTTCCCGGACAGGGAGCACAGTTCGTAGGTATGGGTAAGGATCTTTATGAGAATAATCCTCTTGCCAAGGAACTTTTTGAGAAAGCCAATGAGATTCTCGGATACCGTATCACCGACATCATGTTCGACGGAACGGACGAGGAACTGAAGCAGACCAAGGTGACACAGCCTGCCGTCTTCCTCCACAGTGTAATCTCTGCCCTTTGCATGGGTGAGGCTTTCGATCCCAAGATGACCGCTGGTCACTCTCTGGGTGAGTTCTCTGCCCTGACAGCTGCCGGTGCCTTGAGTTTCGAGGATGGTCTGAAGCTGGTGTATGCCCGTGCTATGGCTATGCAGAAGGCCTGTGAGGCCCAGCCTTCCACAATGGCTGCTATCATCGCCCTGCCCGACGAAAAGGTCGAGGAGGTGTGTGCCGAGGTGAGCAAGATGGGCAAGGGTGTCGTGGTTCCTGCCAACTACAACTGCCCGGGTCAGCTGGTAATCTCTGGTAACGTGGAGGCCATCGAAGAGGCTTGTGAGCAGCTGAAGGCTGCCGGTGCCAAGCGTGCCCTCGTGCTGAAGGTGGGTGGTGCTTTCCACTCTCCGCTGATGCAGCCCGCCAAGGATGAGCTGCAGGCTGCCATCGAGGCTACGGAGATCAAGACACCGAAGTGCCCCGTCTACCAGAATGTGGATGCTAAACCCCATACTGATCCTGCTGAGATCAAGGCTAACCTCATTGCCCAGCTCACTAGCAGCGTGCGTTGGACACAGAGCGTACAGAACATGATTGCCGATGGTGCCGACGACTTCACGGAGTGCGGTCCTGGTAAGGCTCTTCAAGGAATGATCGTTAAGATTAACAAAGAGGTCTCTGCCCATGGCATCGAGTAAAATCATTATCTATCAAGTCTTTACGCGGCTTTACGGCAATCGCAATACCACCCGCAAGGAGAACGGAACGATTGACGAGAACGGCTGCGGAAAGCTGAATGACTTCACGCCCACTGCCCTGAAGAAAATCAGGGAAATGGGCGTGAGCCATATTTGGTACACAGGTGTTATCCGCCATGCCACCCAAACCGACTACAGTGGTTACGGGATTCCCCGACAGCACCCCGCCGTCGTGAAGGGAAAGGCTGGCTCTCCCTATGCCATCGCCGACTACTACGACATTGACCCCGACTTGGCCGTCAATGTAGAGAAACGTATGAAGGAGTTCGAGCAACTCGTTGAGCGTACCCATAAGGCTGGAATGAAGGTGATCATTGACTTTGTGCCTAACCACGTGGCCCGTCAGTATCACTCTATCTGCAAGCCTGAGGGGGTAAAGGATCTGGGAGAGGATGATAATCCCCAGATGGGATTTGATCCACAGAATAATTTCTATTATTGTCCAGGTCAGCACTTCACGCCTTACCTCGACCTCTATCACGGCAAAGCAGAGCCTTATTTCGAGGAGCCCGCCAAGGCAACGGGCAACGACTGCTTTCACAATGCACCGGGCATGAACGACTGGTACGAGACCGTCAAGATCAATTATGGCCTTGACTACTATGCCGGTCGTGTGGGACATTTCAATCCTATTCCCAATACGTGGAGTAAGATGACGGATATCCTGCTCTTCTGGGCTCGTAAGGGTGTTGACGGTTTTCGCTGTGACATGGCAGAGATGGTGCCCGCCGAGTTCTGGCACTGGGCTACCGACAAGCTGAAGTTCGCCTATCCCGACCTCATCTTCATCGGCGAGGTCTATAACCCTGCTGAGTATCGTAACTATCTCAGTGCAGGCTTCGACTACCTTTACGACAAGGTGGGTATGTATGACACCGTGCGTGGCGTCATCTGTGGACACCAGTCCACACATGCCATCACGGGTGCCTGGCAGCAGACAGATGACATTCGTGACCACATGCTCTATTTCCTCGAGAACCACGATGAACAGCGTGTCGCCAGCAGTTTCTTTGCCGGCAACGGACGGAAGGGTGTGCCGGGACTCATCGTCTCAGCCCTGCTCCAGCAGAATCCCTTGATGATCTATGCCGGACAGGAATACGGTGAACGGGGTATGGACAAGGAAGGTTTTAGCGGTCACGACGGCCGTACCACCATCTTTGACTATTGGAGCATCGATACCCTCGTACGGGCTGCCAAGCGCAAGCTGACGAAGGAAGAGAAGGAACTGAAGGAGACCTATGATAAGGTGATGAATGTCGCCGTTACAGAGAAAGCCGTTGCCGAAGGCATCTGCTTTGACCTCATGTACGTCAACGACCAGTATCACCGCCAGTATGCCTTCCTCCGTAAGGCTGGCAGTGAGACACTGCTTGTAGTGGTAAACTTTGACGACCTGCCCACGACGATGGATGTCACCGTTCCTGCCCATGCCTTCGATTATCTGAAGCTGAAGGAGCGTAAGAATATCACCATGACAGACCTGCTCACTGGCAAGGAAATCAAACGACAGCTGCATCGCGACTGTTATGTGTCCGTTGACCTGGAACCCTTAGGTGCTGTCGTCCTGAAATTCAAATCATAAAGACTTATGGCAGACTATATCTTAAACGACCATAATAAAGAAGAGTTCCCGCCTGCACATACGGCGGAGCATCTGCTGAACCAGACGATGATACGGCTCTTCGGTTGTGAACGGTCGTATAATGCCCATATCGAGCGTAAGAAGAGTAAGATGAGTTTCTATCTAGACTCCAAGCCTTCACGTCAGGAGGAGAAGGAAATCGAACGGCGGATGAATGAACTGATTGAGGCCGATCTGCCTGTGACGTTTGAGTTCGTGACACGCGACGAGTTGCCTGAGGAGGTAAGTCTCGACCGTTTGCCCGATGATGCCTCTGAGACCATCCGTCTTGTGCGCATCGGCGACTACGACATCTGTCCCTGTATTGGTAAGCATGTACGTTCCACATCGCAGATAGGGCGATTCGAGATGCTCGGCACTAACTGGGACGAGCATGAACGGTCGTTCAGGGTTCGTTTTAAGATAGTATAAATTAAAAAATCCCTCAGCAATGAGGGATTTTTTAATTCAATACTGAGTTTTTTTATTTTGCTGAGGCCGGAGCCGCAATCTTCATAAATACCGGGAAGTGGTCGGAGTAGGTCAGGTCGCGACGGTAATATGTAATACCTTCGAGTGACTTATCATGGAAGATATAGTCGATACGTACTTTCTTGTTTCCGCCACGGAAGGTATACATCCATCCGCTACCACACTCCTTGAAGCCGTCGACCTTGTCGCCTAGCATCGTGTTATAAACGTAAGAGTAGGGTACATCGTTGAAGTCACCGCAGACAATAATGGGCACTTCCGAGTCACGCATGTCCATCGCCAGTACATTGGCCTGTCCGGCTCGTGCAATCATACCTAAGGTATAATTGCCGTAGAAAGCTCTAAGTAGGGCATTGCTCTGAACCTCCATACCTCGATTAGCCATTTTACTAGCTTTATGCAAGGTGCTGTTAATACCTGTCGTCTCGAGGTGGACATTGTAGATGCGATAGGTATTTTCGCCGACCTTGACCTCTGCCCACATGGCGCTATTATTCGTCATCTCAAAATTCAGGTTCTTATAATTCGTGATGGGAAAGCGACTGTAAATCACCATATCATTTTCGCCCTTGGTCATATAGGGGAAATATTCTTTATAGGAATCGGAGTTCTTGCGGTCGCCACTCTGGTCGTTGTACTCCTGGAAACAGGCAATGTCCACCTTCTGTCTCTTCATCTCGGCAAGGATATCTTGTGCGATGAACCCTGAAGTCTCACGGCTGAATCTGGCGACATTGTAGGTTGCAATCTTAATGCCCGACTTGGAGTTTCCCTCGTCGGTGGAGCCAAACTTATAGATGGTTCTGCTGTAAGGTATGCAACAGAGGATAGTGATCAAGGGAATGAGGGCCCAGTGCCAGCGGCGCATGATACACCAGTAGATGAGGAACACGAAGTTTCCGATAATCAGCAGGGGCAGCGCATAGACAAGCATGGCCCGAGCGGTGTTACCGGCAGGATTGACATCACCGCCAAAAAGACCGGTGATCGTGAAGACCATCAGTAGAACAGTTGCAATAAGAATGGTAAATGAAAAGTACTTTTGTACGGCAAGTTTTCCCATAATCAGAAAAGATATTTATTTGATGGTTTAAGCGTCGAGATACCTCTTGACCATCTCTATCAGGTCTTCCACCTTGAAAGGCTTGGCCATGAACTCATCGCATCCAGCCTGTTTGGCATCACGGATATTCTCCTCGAAGGCATAGGCACTCAAAGCGACAACAGGGACTTCCGACCTTACTTCCTTGATGATGCGGGTAGCATCAAGACCGTTCATCTCCGGCATACGGATATCCATGAGAATCATGTCGGGCTTCTCTTCCTCGTTGAGGGTCACTGCCTCAATACCGTTACGGGCACGGATCAGTTTATAGCGCTTGTGCAGCACAATGCGGACAAGCTCGTAGTTGCTGTCTTCATCTTCTGCCACAAGAATGCTCTTCTTGTTGTTATCGTCCGGACGACCACTGACGCGGATTGTGCGCACGTTGGTCGTTGTAGTGGATGTCTTCTGCATACCACCGATAGACCCCTCGAAGGGCAGGATGAAACGGAAGGTAGAGCCTTCGCCGAGTATGGACTCCACGGCAATCTTACCGCCGAGTTTCTCAATGATAATCTTACAGAGGGGCAAACCAAGACCATAGCCGTTTTTCGTCGTTTCGGCATCACGGGAGACATATGTCTCGAAGATGTGATCGAGGTCTTGAGGGGCTATACCAGAACCGGTATCCTTGACGAAGAACTCCACGTTCTGTCCGTCGTTAATAATCTGGTAGCCGTAAGTGATACTGCCTTGTGGAGTATGCTTGAGTGAGTTGCTGATGAGATTGGAGAAAACCTGTGTCAGACGGTTGGCATCAGTATTCAGATGGACAGACATCGTGGGCTTATTCCAAATCAACTTTACCGTGTCTGGACAGCGGAACTTGAAGATGTTCTTGATACTGTCGCAGAGCTCGTTGAGGTCGGTCTTGGACTTCTTCATCACGATCTCACCCGACTCCACACGTGAGAGGTCGAGAATCTCGTTGACCAAGCTCATCAAACGATTGTTATTACTTTCGATAATCTCGAAGAACTTCATGCGGTCTTCCTGAGAATCGGTTTCCGCAATAACACGTGAAAATCCTTCGATAGCGTTGAGTGGAGTACGGATTTCATGGCTCATATTTGCAAGGAAGAGAGACTTCATCTTACTGGCTTTTTCTGCCTTCTGAGCCTTCTCCTCGTATTCCTTGAGCTTCTTGTTTGCGATTGCTAATTGCTCTTGAGCTAGCATCAGCCTGCGGTTGGCATCTGCGAACTTCTGTAGCAATATCTCTTTCTCGTCCATCTCTATTTCGCTATAAATACAAAGTCGCTACAAAGGTAATAAAAAAAACTGAGATAAACCAAATCTTTTAAACTTTTTTCAACTTCTTTTCGCTTTTTCCCATGCTCCGCTCTTGCCGTGCGTCCGGAGATAAGCCATTCCACGGAATACGTTGATGTTCATGAATACAAAATAATAGGCTGTGTAAAGAAGCTTATTCTTATGTCCGTAGCGACTTGATAGCCAACCGATTAAAGCCATGGCGTAGAAGAGGAGCTGTAATATAAGCATGATGTCGTAGAATAATCCTGCACGCAAGATGGAAAGCAGGCCGTTGACGACCAGGAGAATGATCATGGCCACGGGGGTGACGCTCCAACGTAAGACACGGTGGCTCACGTATTGAAATGTTACCAGTGGCTGGTGCATGGGGTTGAGCATTCTGCGCAGCCACCAGATACTCTGCAGACCTCCGGCAGCGATGCGACGCTTACGTTTCGACTCCTCAAAGATATTGGCTGAACCGTATTCCTGGGCATAGGCATCGGGGGCATAGGCAATACGCTTACCAGCCTCCACCACGTACATCGACATCATGAAGTCGTCGAGTAGTGCTTCGTCGGGTACTTCCCTGACCAATGTGGGGTCGATAGCGTAGAGCTCGCCTGCGGCACCCATGGTGGAGTAGAGTTCACTGTCCCAGCGCTTTAGGGTACTCTCGTATTGCCAATAGAGACCTTCGCCTTGAGCGGCCATATCACCGTCTTTCTTGGCCATGACACGTTTCTCACCCGACACACAACCCACGGTGGGGTCCATAAACTGACGGGCAATCTCCTTCATGGCACCGGGATTGAGCATCGTATTTGCATCGGTAAAGGCGACATAGCGCGTCTTGAGTTCACGGAGTCCGTGTTTCAGGGCGGCAGACTTTCCTCTGCGTTCCGGACTGAAGACGATGTCGACTTCTGGATAGACCTTCAATAACTCGTTGGTGTGGTCGTTGCTGCCATCAGTGACCCACATGATGCGGAATTTGTCTTTCGGATAGTCGATGGCCAGTGTGTTCTTCATCTTTTCTGCCACCACGTCTTCCTCGTTGTAGGCGCAGATGAGCAGGGTCATATCGGGTAGTTCCTCGTCAGGCGGCAGCACGGCCTCCCGGGGTTTCCCCCGAAAGAGCCGTTTTAGCCGGATGATGATGTATAGTAGTATTCCGTACCCAATATAGGTGTAGAATACGATGAGCAACATAGCCCAAAACAGGATCTTTAGTGTCAGCATAGTGTCTTTTTCTTTTTCTTAAGGTATTCACTTCGTCTCGATTTCCTCCTGCATGTCTATGAACTGTTTGTCGTTGTCATAGAACTCGTATTGGAGGAAGGCCAGTTTCTGCGAGGGAATCACATGGACGCCCAGTCCGTACTTCATCTGCCACTGACGCTTCAAGCTGAAGACGCCTTTGTTGATGTAGGCAGCGACGTAGGGGTGTACGTACAGGTAAAACTTGCGTACTCCAATCTTGTTGACGAGGGTGTCAATCTTACTCTCAAGTGTATCCGTAAAGAGGATACTCGACTTGATAGTTCCTTTTCCGAAACAGGTAGGGCAGGTTTCCTCGACGTTGACGCTCATGGCGGGTCTGACGCGCTGACGGGTAATCTGCATCAGTCCAAACTTGGAGAGAGGCAGGATGTTGTGTTTGGCGCGGTCTTTCTGCATGTTCTTGCACATGCGCTCATAGAGCATCTGGCGGTCTTCGGGCAGTTTCATATCGATGAAGTCAACGATGATGATGCCGCCCATATCCCTAAGCCTCAGCTGACGTGCCAACTCATCGGCAGCACCAAGATTGGTCTCCAGGGCATTGGTCTCCTGGCTGTTCTCCTTCTTGATGCGCGTACCGCTATTCACGTCGACCACGTGCATGGCCTCCGTATGCTCGATAATGAGGTAGGCACCGTGCTTGTAGTTGACGGTCTTGCCGAAGCCCGACTTGAGCTGCTTGGTCACATCGTAGTTGTCGAAGATAGGTACCGTACCGTTGTAAAGCTTGACGATTTCCTTCTTCTCGGGTGCTATCAGCCCAAGGTAGTTCTTGATTTCTTCAAAGATCGTGCTGTCGTTGACGTGGATGCCGTCATAAGTGGGATTAAACAGGTCACGGAGCAGGGCGACGGCGCGGCTTTCCTCCTCAAAGCACAACTGTGGGCGCTCTGTCGTCTTCTGTACTTTCGTGATGGTGTCTTCCCAGCGTTTTAGCAGGATCTTCAGTTCTGCGTCGAGTTCCGCGGCTCTTTTCCCTTCTGCAACCGTGCGCACAATGACACCGAAGTTCTTGGGCTTGATGCTCTGGATGAGCTGTTTCAGTCGGCTACGCTCCTCACTGCGCTTGATCTTGGTGGAAACGGAAACGCTGTCTTCAAAAGGCATCAGCACCAGATAACGACCGGCAAAGCTAAGTTCGCATGTGAGTCGTGGTCCTTTTGTGTTGATAGGCTCTTTGACAATCTGTACCAGTATTTCCTGACCCACTTTCAGCGTGTTGGCAATGCTACCGTCCTTCTTCAGGACCGGTTGCGGTGTAGCCTTCTGGATGGGGTAGAGTTTCTTGCGGTCACTGACTACCTGTTTCAGGTATTTCTCGTATGAGAGGAATTGACTCCCTAAGTCAAGGTAATGGAGAAAGGCCACGCGCTCGGCGCCGACGTCAACGAAGCAAGCGTTCAGTCCTGGCATCAGCTTTTTCACCTTTGCCACATAGATGTTGCCGACCGAGAACGATGCCGTGCGCTGCTCCTGCTGGTATTCCACCAACTGTTTGTCTTCGAGCAAGGCAATCGAGATGTCTTTCGGCTGCACATCAATGATTACTTCACTTGTCATTGTCTTTCTTGTTACTGACGGGGTTGTCGTTAAAACTCAAAAGGGTGTGATGCTATCCGGGGGGATAAGCGCTCACACTCCTTTCATTTCTTTCTCTAAATCACAGAGGGGCAAGGATTACTTGCTCTTATGACGATTCTTGCGCAGTCTCTTCTTACGCTTGTGAGTAGCCATCTTGTGGCCCTTCTTTTTCTTTCCGTTTGGCATAATACTAATGTTTATTTAAATGTTAATTACTTCATCTTCTCGAT